>TARA_R110000751_G_scaffold937_33_pt1 | contig 43533 bp, 44 predicted proteins | sample TARA_R110000751 | Tara Oceans TARA_R110000751 (sample SAMEA4398001) | marine metagenome | biome: Polar Biome; feature: [MES] marine water layer (ENVO:01000295) within the mesopelagic zone...; material: water (ENVO:00002006), including particulate matter (ENVO:01000060) such as...... | reverse complement strand
TTGTGGTAACAGCTCAGAGGTATCAACAACCTTTAATGTGTTGCCAGATAAAGAGAAACCAGTATTAATTGGTATACCTGCTGATATAGTATTATGTGATAACGAAGAGCTTACCTTTTCACTTTCTAATGCGCCTTATGCGAGAGATAATCATGCAGGTGTGGTTACCGTAAATTATGTGCGTTCAGATGGACTCGCTTTAGATGCGCCTTACACTGTTGGTATAACGACTATTACTTTTACTGCAACAGATACATGTGAAAATTGGGTTAGCGAAAGTTGTAAGGTTACTGTTAATGAAAGTCCGTCTTGTAATATTACAAGACCAAGCGATATTGTTTCTGGCACCAATTATAATTATAATAATCTGGTTGTTTACCCAAGTTATGATTCAGGCTTTGGTATTGGAGGTTTTACTTATAGTTGGAGTATTGACCAAACAGGTATCGACAACGGCTGGAGCGTGAATGAAGGAGGTAATACAGAAACTATGAACTTCATAGCAGGTACTGGTCAAGCTGCGTTTACTGCTACCGTTACTGATGCAAATGGTTGTTCAACCATTTGTTCCATTAATCTTGATTCCCTTGTAGTTGACGGTGAATTCTGTACGTTCACTCAAGGGTATTATGGTAATGCCGGTGGTATCCAGTTTGGTATGACCACATTAGATATTATCCAAGCAGCATTGAGTAAAGACATTGATGGCGACGGTATTGCAGATCCTTTAGTAGTAGGTGTGCCTGGTAGATCAATTTCTTTTGATCTTGCAGCCGCACAATGTATTATAGACCGATTACCAGGGACTGGACAACCTGTTGCACTTCCTGATAATTTAGGTAATCATGTAGTCGATGCAGCAACTTGCAGTGTAGGCAGCATTCCTTTAGGTAGCGGTAGTAGGATCAAAAATAACTTCTTGACACAGACCATTACCTTGATGTTAAACACCAGATATGATCCAACACTACTGTTTTTGAAACTAGGAGATATTGACTGTGTATCTTTTCCTAATGCTCTCTTTAGAAAACTAGGTGCTAATGCAACTATATATGATTTGATTATTTGCGCTAATGAAGTATTGGGAGGAGAAGATGGATGCGGATTAAAACCTGGCCAGCTCACCGATGTTATTGGCCAGATTAATGATCGCTTTGATGAATGTCAAAGTATAGGTTCTGGTTGCCCTATTGCCTCACGGAATGAAGTATTAGCTGATAAAGAAGAGGCATTCAAGCCAATCGAGATGAGTGCATATCCTGTTCCGTTTAATACTGAACTAAACTTAAGTATCAAAATTTCTTACGCATCAAAAGTTAAAGTAGAGCTTTTTGATCTTCAAGGAAGATTGATTGTAAGCATAAATGATAAAGCAGTTGTAAGTGGTAACAATGTGGTTCAATTAAGATTCGATGACAGAAGATTACCTGAAGGATTATTTATGGTAAAAGTGAGTACTAACAAGGAAGTAGTAATGAAGAAAGTATTCTCCAAAAATAATTAATAACCACCAAATTATTTATTAACTAAAGCGCCCATAGGGCGCTTTTTTTACATCCTTTTGATAACTTAAATAAGACCTGTGGGAGTTTCTGTAAAGCGAGTTTAATTTGTAGTGCCTTAAGACAGAAACTGTTTACAGAGATATAAAATCTTTTTTTCTTTAAGAAGTGTAAGCTTTTTTAGATCTAAAATCCTGGAAAGCCATATCGATCATATCAAGGATAAAACTTTTGTTGTTTCATTTTGTTAGTTAACAAACAAAGCACTAACAAAAGCAACTAAAGTATGACACCTTATTTACACCTCAAAGGCTTCAATCCCAATGATTACAGGAAGAATTACTTTCTGTATTGGGTACTAAACCCAAAAAAGTACCGAAGTATCTTTTTTTACCCTGCTAGCTCAAAAATAAATAGGCCTGCTGTTATACCTATTCAAGAAAAGAATGGTCCTGCTACCAACTGAAATTCTAAGGTCAAGGTCTAAGAAAGGCTCTCCCCTATTTCTATAAGAGCCCTAATATATATCAAGCGTTTCAATAACTCTTGACCAATATAAGAAAGGAAAGTAATACTACTATTGTTGAGTTCCATTTCTTATAGGGAACTCAAAAAATCACCATTAGCTACAAGGATAATGTAAAATAAAAAAAGAATAGCCTTCAAAATACGGAAAACCGTATCGCTTGTATACATGGAACCATTATTTTTGACTTAGAAAAGGATAAAAACCTTAACCTAATAATTACTATTCAACAATGTTTCAGAAAGTATTAATATCAGATGACTTTGGCAGTATTAATCAAGGCGTGCTAAACGTGATAGAGCAATTAGGTATTCCAGATGCTCAACAAGTGCAATACTGTGATGATGCCTATTTACAAATAAAGAGTGCTCTAAAGAATAAGGATCCTTTTGACCTATTCATTACTGATCTCAATTTTAAAATAGATCATCGGGAACAAAAGTACTCCTCTGGGGAGGCTATTATTGAACAATTAAAAAAAGAGGTGCCGCAGCTTAAAATCATCGTTTACTCCGTAGAAGATCGATTGCAGAAAGTCAGACATCTTATTAATCAACTCGAAATAAATGCTTTCGTATGTAAAGGTAGAAACGGACTAGTTGATTTAACAAAAGCCATTGCTGCTGTTGATGAAGACCACTTGTTTTTATCTCCTCAAATTGAACAGGCGCTACAACCTAAAAACGATCTAGAAATAGATGATTACGACATAGAGCTCCTAAAATATTTGGCCTTAGGTCATCCCAAAGAGGCTATCAGTGAAGTTTTTAAAAATACAGGTATTTCACCGAGCAGTTTGAGCTCAATAGAAAAAAGGCAGGGTAAACTATTTATTCAATTTAGTGCCAATAACGCCGCGCATCTGATCGGAATAGTCAAAGACCTTGGACTCATTTAATTGGACCAATTGAGGGAACCCGTAAGTTTTTTTTTAAACAACTTCTTATGTTTGTATCATAAATTAGCCGCAAGGCTATTTCCTTAGGGGGGAAGACGAAGCGCATACTGTTACAGTATGTGCTTTTGTGTTTTTATAGGTTTCGCTTTCGCGAAAGCAAAGTAGCATCAAACTGCCTCATTAACATGATACCTCAGCATTATAAAAAGCTTTTAAGTTAAAACCACTTCCCCAACAGATTTTAGTGGTCATCAACATGGACTTGATTTGCTGGCAATAAGGTGTTTTTAGGATGGCGGCCTTGTTGCCAACTACTCAAATTTTCGACAGTGGTTTGTGCAATATTTTCCAGAGCCTCTTTTGTAGCAAACGCCTGATGCGGTGTGAGAAGAATACGATCCTGGGTAAGCATTTTATCCAGGGTTGCATCATGAGGCTTATTTTTTGACCTGTCGTAAAAGAACACACCACTTTCTTTATCGTACACATCTGTCGCATAACCGCTGATGCGGTTTTTATCCACATATTCCAGCACATCTTGGGTATGTACAACGGCACCTCTTGCTACATTAATCAATAAAGTTTCTTTCTGCATCAAATCGAGTTTTGACTTATCGATAAGATGAAAAGTATCTGAAGTTAACGGAACACTTAAAATAATGACAACGCATTGTTCGATCAAGTTGTCCAAGTGAGTATAGGATACATAAAACCGTTTTTTAAGTTCCTCTTTTTCAAAAGGATCTACGGCCATAATACGACAACCGAATCCGTTTAAAATTTGTACAATAACACTTCCTATTTTCCCTGTTCCTATAACGCCTACTGTTTTATCTTTAAGATCAAATCCAATAAGCTTATCAAGGGTGAAGTTGTAATTTTGGGTTTGTTTTCGCGCAAGCGTCACCTTCCTGTTTAAGGCTAACAAGAGCGTTATGGCGTGCTCTGCAACAGCATGTGGAGAGTAACCAGGTGAATTTGCTACTTTAATATCCAATCGTTTTGCGACTTTAAGATTGATATTATCGTGTCCCGCAGAGCGCAGCGTTATGTATTTCACCCCAAAATCTTTGAGCTTTTCCAGTACAATCCCACTGGCATCATCTGCAGAGAAAATAGAGATCGCTTCAAATCCTAGGGCCATCATGGCAGTGTTTGTCGTCAGCCTATCGGTGATGTATTTAAAAGTGTGCACGTCCTTATTTGCTTCCTCTAAAAAGGGGATTTCAAAATCTTTTGCAGAGTAGATAAGTGTTTTCATAATTAAAATTTAGAGCTACTGATTAACAGATTTTGTTCTTCAAGAGTCCATAAGAGCATTTTTATATATTCTTTAATGGCTTTTTTGTCAGAGTCTAATTTGGTCACATCTATCGATGCTCGCCATATCACTTGTCGCTCTTTCTCTGGGCAGATACAGTAAAGAACACTTTGCGCATGATATACCACATATTTCTCTATTTGATCTTCTTGGGTGTATAAGTCTTGACTGGAATAATAGTCACTTCCAAAATTCTCAAAGTTCCTGTTGAGGTTGCGATAGCTTTGTACTAGAGTTACCTTGTCTTCAGCACCTAGGACTTTAGAAACTAATACCGCATCATAACCGTCTAAAAGCAATTGAGTTTCCAGAGCTTCCAAATCTTCTTCTGTATAGGGTCTATCAGCTTCATAATCCATAAAAAAGGCATCGCTATTGAATGCATTGACGCCTTTAGCTATAAGTTCATTCACGAGCCTTTTTTCAAAAACACTCCTGTTTTCCTTATCATTATATAGCGCAAGTACCAATACTTTCTGTGCTTGAAAGGAGTCTATCTCTGGATTTTTCCAGTTTTCTACTAACTCTGAATCTGAGCAACTAAACAATACAAAGCAAGACAGTACTGCAACATATAGGAATTGGTTTTTCATTATAAAAAAGTTTATTTATAAAATTTTGAGGGCTCCTCTGGGTATAGATGAATTCACAATTGGTTTCAATTTCTAGAATACAGCGCTTAAAAATAAAAAAGGAGACAAGTCCCTACTCCCCTATAAAATAGGAACTGTCTCCTAACGCATCCAATTGGATGGTTTTATTGTAACTTTTATACACTGTTTTTAAAAAAAATCTGCATGAGGTATGAGATACCAGATACAAAAAGAACCTAAATGCTAATTCCATTTATTATATTGGGATAATAGCTGTCGATTGATCTTTTTAATCAATGTAAAAATAAAGGGTGTACACTTCAAAAAATATGATAAAAATCAGTTAGTGGATCAATTAGAGAAATAAAAATTCTATGATCTTAGATTTTAAACTTCAATGCGTACTACTTCGTTAAGTTCTGGAATATGTATGCGCCACTTTTTTTCTGTTTGTAGTTTTACACGTAAAGTGTCAGCAGCAGCAGCCTCACCATGAACGAGATAGGTCATATCTGGAGCTGATTCTAAATGGTCCAGCCAGTCTAGTAACTCACGTTGATCTGCATGTGCTGATAGACTCCTTAATTGATGCACTTGAGCCTTTACTGGAAAATACTTGCCATATAGCTTGACCTCATGAACGCCTTCTTGTAGGTGTCGACCTCGAGTTCCTTCTGCTTGATACCCTACTAGCAGTATTTGTGTGCTTTCCATATCAATCATCTGTTGTAAATAGGTTAGCACCCGCCCACCAGTGACCATACCACTTCCTGCAATTACAATCTTAGGTCCTTGTCGATCTATAACTTCCCAAGTTTCTCTATATGATGTCACGATATTGATGTGATCACACATCGCATGATAATCTTCCGTGGACAGTTTGTGCCATTTAGGAAATTGTTCAAAAACAGCGAGTACGTTATTACCCATAGGACTATCCGCATAAACGGGAACATTAGGTATTCTATTACGTTGGTACAATTTCCAAAGAACATACATAAGGGTTTGTAAACGCTCTACGGCAAAAGAGGGAATAATAAGCGTGCCTCGATTCTCTATAACCTTGTTCACCAGTGCTATAATTTTATGTTCTGGCACCTCCTCCTCATGGAGTCTATCACCATAGGTGCTTTCTAAAAAAAGATAGTCGGCTCGCACTGGTTTTTCTGGAGGATCTAATAAATAATCGTTTGGCCTTCCTATATCACCTGAAAAAACAAATCGTTTCCCATAGATTTCCAGTTCAATAAAGGTCGCACCTATAATATGACCTACCGGTTGAAACCTACATTTTATATGTTGGCTTAATGTGATCCAACTTCTCTCTTTTATAGGTTTAAAGAACCGCAGCGTGGCAGCAGCTTCTTTTTGATTGTAAAACGGCTTTGCAGGATGGTGTTTTGTATACTGTTCTTCATTGGCTCGCTTGGCATCCTCTTCATGAATTCGCGCACTGTCTTCTAGTATGATACGAGCAATTTCTAATGTAGGTGCTGTACCCATGATCGTCCCTTTAAACCCTTGTTGAACCAATCTAGGTAAATAGCCAGTATGGTCCAGATGCCCGTGAGTAACCAGCACCATATCAATAGCCGAAACATCAACAGGTAAATCCACCCAATTGCGCTCTCTGAGTTCTTTAAGACCTTGAAACATACCGCAATCGATTAAAATATGAACTTCTGGTGTTTCTAAAAGGAACTTGGAGCCGGTAACCGTCTTTGCTCCTCCTAAAAAGTGAATTTTTAGACTATGCTTTTCTTTTGCTGTTTTCATTACAAAGGAGTTTTATTTCATGAAGTATTTTTGCCTTTCTAGTAGCTGCAATTCCTAAATGATCCAAGTAAAAGCGGTCGTTGAGTAATTGTTTACACAAGACTATATCTCTGCTCAGCAAGAAGTTTTTTTCTCGACTAGAAAGAAGTGTAGATACGGTAATGGGATAAAGACCTAATTGATCAATGCGGTCTTTAAGGCCGCTTTCTTTAGGATAATCCCAACTCAAAAGTTTTAAACCTACGCAGTTTCCATAAGTAACAGCGTCTATAGTGAAACGAGTATTAGTAACCACCCAACCTTGTGTATGATTTTTATCAAGCTTGTTTTGTTTCTCTACAATATCCTGATATCTAGAATGTATATATAAAGGTATTTTTACATCGCAATTGCGACCCTCTTCACCGTGAAATTTACATTCTATATATAATTTTTCAGTCCCTAAAGTGGCCACTACATCCACTTCATGCTTCACACATTTACCTTGCAACAGCTCTCCTATTTCTGTCTTATATCCAGAATAATAGAATACTTGACCTATAAATTTTTCAAACGGAAAACCTGTAGGACCCAACTCATAAATTGCCTTTTTAAGTTTGTATTTAGAAGCAAAAACCGATTTCTTCTTTCTGAGTAATTCATAGGCCTTATTGTAAATTTCACTGGTTGGAATCCCTTGGTACAATTCGTCTCTAACGACATCAAGAATGTGCTGCACATCCTTTTCAGTTGCTCCACTATGCCTTAGTGATGACCTCAATTTATCTAGGGAAAAAGCGACCTTTTCTCCAGATGATTTTTCTATAATAATATTAGAACTAGACAATAGCGAGTGTTTAAGATGGTTGATATGTTGTATAGGATTTTGTTTTTTTCCGCTTTCGCGAAAGCGACATAAAACAAAAAGCGCTATCGCAATGAGTTATAGGATGCTCTTGAAAAAAATGGTGTTCAAGTGCTGCGTCCAAAAACTCCTGCGATCAATTGCGTAAATCGTGCATGACTAATAAGGGCACTTTACTAAACATACCTAGTTCTTTTACCATAGGTTTTGAAAATATATTATTAAAAAAGCTATGTTTTCTATTGATAAAAGCGACCATATCACTATTGCGACTTTCAACAAATCGCTGTACCCCATTTGCAACATTAGAGCCGCCGAGCTCGTGAAAAGTGAATGACGATCCTTCCAGACATTCTTCTAGAAGTTCTTTGTCTTCTTTTTGCTCCTTATCCAACTCCTGGTTTTCACTGACGTGCAATACGCATATAGTAGCGGCTTGAATTTGTGCGAGCTCTACCAGATATAACAACTCTCTTCTTTTGTAATGCGTTTTAAAACTAGTAGGAAAAACAATCTCTTTTAAATGTACCACACGCGCATCTAACGGAATACCGAGTATAGGACAAGTGCGTAATTCTTCCATAACCCTAACGGTGTTACTACCAAAGAGTCTGTTCTCATAATCACTTGCTCCTTTTGTTCCCATAACGACAAGTTCTATGTCTCGCTTTTCTACCACTGAATGGATCGCACTTAAAGGATCGTTAAATTGAGAAACTGTGCTATAGCTGTGTTTATGGTTTTTCTCTCTAAAATCAAGCATGCTCATGACTTTTGCCAGTCCTTCTTCTGACTTTGCTTTTGCAGTATCATAAGAAAGAGTTCCAGGCTCTGAAACCATCATCTCACTGGTACTATATGCCGTGGAGCCATGAGCATTCAGTAAGTAAAAAACACATTCCTTGTCTTTAAAAAGATCTGCGGCGTAAATGACGGCATTCCAAGCATTTTTTGAAAAGTCTGTTGGAATAAGTATTTTCTTTTTCATTTTTAAATCTTTAGATGGAGACATAAAATTAACTAGCCCACGAGTAGTTTACTATGATATTTATCAGATGCTGTCTGGCAGTATAAGCAGAGGAAGCTCTATATGAAAACTGGCTTTTTCTACAAATGACGTTTTGAGAATGCTCTTTAAAAAGCTGTACTTATGGTACCTGATTACCAATAAATTAATATGGTGAGTCTCACAAAATTCAGTAAGCGTTTCTTCTATTTCTTTATCACTGGCAATCCAGTGCGTGGTATAAGCTACTTCTTGTAATCTATTTTTAAGATTTGTGTAATGCAGTTCCACCCCAGGAGCAGCCTTAGAAGGATGGTAAACATGTGCCAAGTGAAAATTTGACTGGTGTTCCTTTATTATCTTTTTTAATAAAACGAACTGATTTCTTTGATAATCATTTCTAAGATCTGCGGCATAAACGATGTTTTTAGGCAACATAAAGTCTGCCTTTTCAGGTATTAAAAACAGCGGGATAGGAGAAATACTTTTGACCACCTTGACTGCTTGACTTCCTATAAAAATTTCTTTTAAACCAGAGGCTCCTTTAGTCCCCATAACTACAAAGTCGACATCTACATTTTCGATTAAATCATTGATAATATCATTCAAGGGTAATGCGCCGTAATAGAATTCAACTATAAGAGTTTTTCCTTCGCAATCCCTTATAATCTTATGTTTTACAATTTCTAGTTGATCATAAACCTCTGCTCTCATTTCATTTGCAATAGCATCATTTACACGAGTATCTAGTCTGCTTAAAGCTTCTGAAAGTTGGTCTCCATAGGAATGAACTAATAAGATTTTACTAACTTCACTAGGAATTAATCGCGACGCATAAAATAAAGCATTGTATGCATTATCTGAGAAGTCGGTAGGTACAATTATAGATGCCATAATAGTTGTTTTAAGGGATAAAGCTATACACTACTATTTTCATTTTCTATGATAATCATCAGTTAGGAGTAGGTAGTATTAAAAATGGTAACCTGGTATGAAAAGTGATGTTTTTAACAATTGATTTCCCCCTCAAACGATCAAAGAAATTCAAAGGATAGTCTATTAAAACCATGAAGTCAATTTCTAAATCTTCCTCAAATACATGAATGCAATTCTCTAAGGAAGAAAACTTAGGAATGACATGAAAACTACACGGGATATCTTTTAATATGGTTTTTAAATGCTGTAGGCGATCTTTTTCTAAAGTACTCAAGTCTGGATTGCTATAAACTTGAACGAGGTGTAACCTTGCTCCCCATATTTTTGAGAGTTGGAGTAAGGGCTGCAACACTGCTTTGCTATAACTTTTCTTAAAATCTGTTTCTAATCCAATTTTTTTTAGAGTATTAAAGCTTGCCTTTTCAGGTATAATAAGAATAGGGATTTCTTGTTGTAAAGAGACGACGCTATAGGTAACACTGCCTAAAAATATTTCTTTAAGTCCTGTAGCACCTTTACTTCCCATAATGATATAGTCGTATGCTTCCTTTTCAAAAGCAGCTATCCCTTCCGTGAGATGTCCTTCATAAGCCTGCATCGCATACTGATGCAATACTGGCTGGTTTGTTTTAAGAATTTGGGATTGAAGGGCGTTTAATTGGTGAACAGACTTTAGCTTCCAGTCTTGATAGATGGTAGCTAACCGTTGTGGACTGATATTACCCAGCATCTGAAGGGCAGTGGGCTCATAAGCATGAAATAAAGTAAACTCTACCGCTACTTTTGAAAACAGCTGTTGCGCATAAGATAATGCGTTATAGGAGTGTGTACTAAAATCTGTGGGAAGAAGAACTCGCAACATCATTATGCTTTTTTATAATGTGGCAAAATCAAAAAAGGAACATCAGAGTGATGTACTATTTTTTGAACCATTGGCGTAAAAAGTAAATTCTCAAAAAAGTTGTGTTTATTATGTACCAGTGCCAGTAGTTCTATGTTGTGTTCAGATTTAAAGTCTTCCATCGCATCTAACACTTCCACTCCTTTTACAACATGTGTGATAGAAGTATCTTTTTTAAAGAAGGCTTTTAGGGCTTTTTGATTTTCAATTTGCTGCTCTGTGAGGTGTACACCTTGAAAAACATTTAAAAATATCAACCTAGAAGTGTTTTTTGAACACAACTCTTCTAATAAAGCCAATCCCTTTTGATGAGTGTCTGTTTTAAAATCTGTTGTGAAAAGTATGTCTTTAGGGCTGCTGTAAGCATAGCCTGCTGGCACTCCTATGACAGGAATTTTTGCATCCTTTATAACATGCATGGTCTGTGAACCAATGAAGACTTCTTTTAACCCAGAAGCCCCCTTAGTCCCCATGACTATAACATCAATACCAAGGTTTTCTACCTGTTCTTCCACCTCTACAATCAACATATTAAAAGAGGATACCCCATGGAAAACATGCTTGGTATCGGGGAATTTTAAAGCGACCTCATCTATTATTTTTTGCACTTTTTTTTCTGAGGTATGCTTAAAAATTTCTCCTATTTCCATATTCAGACCAGGATCCATTCCATAAGCTGTTGCAGAGTATAAGGCTACGGGTTCATATGTATTAAGTACATAAAAAACACAGTCTTCACCTCTAAAAAGTTGCACAGCATATTCAATAGCATTTAAAGAAACATCAGAAAAATCAGTAGGTAGCAGGATATTTTTCATAGCAGAGCGTTTTATCTAGATAGATTTTGAAGTATTAGAAAAGGAATTTTTAAATTCAGGCTTAACGAATCTATAGTTGGTAATTGCAGGAAAGACTCCAAAAAAGAATGTTTTGAGTTCACTAGTATTAGTAGATCTATATGGTTTTGGGAGATCAAATTATTGATGACTGTAGTAGGAACACCTAAATCGTGATGCAGGTATGTTATTTCGCTTTCGCGAAAGCGAGACTCTACTAAAGCCTTGATTTGTAGCTGACGCTTTGATAAGGAATCAAATTTTGCCATATGGAGTAACCTTAGCTCTGAGCCATGGTGGAGTGCCATACTGCTTATAAGATCTAGCTCCCTATTTTTAAATGGAATCAATAATTCTGAAGGCAATAAAATATGGTCAGGGCTTTTAAACTCCAACTCTAATGGAATGGCCAGTACTGGACATTTCACCTTTTTTATCACCTGTAGTGTGTTACTGCCAAAGCTTAACTTGCGGTCTGCAGTCCTTCCTTGTGTGCCCATAACGACTAGGTCAGCGTTTTGAATATCTACTAGATCATTCAACTGAGTAATAAAGTTGCCACAAATATTTTTAGTTTCAAAATTATGAAGTGGGTTATCCGTTAGATACTCCACTCGTTCGAGTAGGTGATCCAATTGATCATCAAATTCTTTTAGTTGATGTTGCTCTTTCTCTTCATAAGTATGAACTATAATAAAGGTAGCCTCCTCATTATCGAAATACTGCAAGGCGCAAGTTAAAGCGTTAAAAGCATTCTCTGAAAAATCGGTAGGGATGATAATAACTCTCATAGTAAGGTTGGATTTTATTATTCCAAAACTAGAGGCTGTCCCGATTTAAAACTATGATTTTAATCAGTTCTAAGTGACAACATTTATCATTTGACTAACGAGAGCTTATTCATGAATAATCAAAAAAGGCACTTCCTCATGATAATCCCTGCCTCGTTCTTTATTTTTTAAAAACAGTATATGTTCTAAAATATGGATGCTTTTTGCAAATAAAATAACCAGATCTACGTGATTTCTATTGATATAAAATTGTAGCGCCTCATCCATGGTTTTATTGATAACAAAATGAAAACTATGGGGGAGATGACCTAAGGTACTTTGCAAAAAAGATTTGTTGATATTTTGAGTTTCTGTTAAGGCATGGCTGTATTTATGAAGTTGCAAAATATTAAGATGGCTATCATTATCCTTGACAAATTTTACTAATGTATTTGTGGAACGCGCCCGATGCATAAAGTTAAAATCAGATAGAAGCACTAATTGTTTTGGCCGCTCACATTTAAACTCTTTTGGCAGCATAAGAATCGGGCATTTTACTCTGGTAATGATATCTTTAGCACGGCTTGTCTCCATACTTTGATTTAAAATGGCTGGACCTTCAGTTTCGAGCACGATTAAATCTATATCATAATCCAAAACGGCTTCTTTTATATTTTCTATAAAACTTCCTTTCCATGGTAATGAAAAGATTTTTTGATGAGGAGCCAAAAGCCCTTCAAGGGCTTTTAGTTGTGTTTTTAAATTTAGATCTTTAAGCTCCCGTTGAGTGTCATGTGCCTCTGTTTTAAGATCTGCCACCGTTGACGAGATGAGGTAAAAACGCATTCCTGCCTTTGGGTACATGGATAGCACACACCTAACGGCCTTCCATGAAGGACTTGTGAAATCTATCGGGATAAGGATATGCTTCATTGCAAACACATTTTTAAACACAAATGTATTTGCCTAAGCCTTATGAATTGATGATAAAAATCAGTTGTGGATCATTTAACACCAAATAAGTTTTTAAAAGAGCACTATTCTATATGTTCTAGCTTTTTTAGATGGAGAATTCTAATATTGCGCCCTTCAATTTCAATAAGACCTTCTTTCTTAAATCCAGATAAGGTACGTATCAAACTCTCTGTGGCAATACCGGCAACACTGGCAAGATCGTTACGAGCTATACAAATATTTTCATCGGTATTTTTATCGAGTACTTGTGCAAATTGCAAAATGGTTTGTGCTGTTTTCTTTCGTACCGAGCTATAGGCCATTTGCAATAATTGGTTTTTAACCCCTGCAACATCATCTGTTAAGAGTTGTAAGAGTTCCATCGAGATATTCTTACTGTTGCCGAGTACTTCTCTGAGTGTAGACTTGAGAACTCCTACAACGGTTACATCTTCTAGCGCCTGTGCTGATTCTTGATAAGCAACATTATCAAGAAGAGATGTAAAACCTAAAAAGTCATCAGCTTTATGTAGTGCTGTGGTCAACTCTTTCCCACTTTTATCTATTTTATATGTTTTAACGACTCCTTTTAAGATGAGGTAAATTCTAAAAGAACGACCACTTTCCTTATAAATATGCTCTCCTTTTTGAAAGGTATATTCTTCTCCTTCATCATCAAAAAAGTTCTTCAACTCGTTAAGGTTGCGCAATTGATCTTCTTGAGATGTCGATTGTGTTGCCGCCAATATATTTTTAAGAATAGTAGCTTTTGCTATTCTACTCTCTATAGCGTTTACCAATTCTTCTTCCTCAAATGGCTTGGTTAGATAATCGTCTGCGCCAAGATCCATTCCCTTGCGTATTTCTTTATGCTCTGTTTTGGCAGATAAAAATATAAAAGGAATTTGATTGGTACTAGCGTCTGCTGATAATGCCTCTAGAACCCCATAGCCATCTACCTCTGGCATCATAATATCACAAAGAATCACGTCCGGAAAGTTTTGTTTTGCAAGAGTAATACCTATGCGACCATTAGGTGCAGTCGTTACTTCAAAATTTAATAGTTCTAGTAACTCTGCCGTGTTTTCTCTTAAGGCAGTATCGTCTTCAATAATGAGTACTTTTTTCATGATACACTACTGTTTATAACTGGGATTAAGATACGAAAAGTGGACCCTTTACCTGCTCTACTAATAAATGAAATAGTAGCATCTAAATTTCTTAAGTGATTTTGAACAATATTAAGACCTATTCCTGTTCCTGGGGTGAGCAACACATTCTCTGCTCTAAAGTAGCGATCAAAAATAGAGTGCTGCTCCTGTTGTGGAATACCTATACCTTGATCTTTAATTTTAATTTCTAGATGTTCGGGAAGTTCATTTACTTCTATGATTACCAGACTGCCCTCTCCAGAGTATTTTATGGCATTGTGGATAAGGTTACTTAAAGATAGTTCGAGAATTTTTTCATCAAAGGCTATGATGATATCCTCAGCATTTTTAGGATATTGAATGTTCTGACCTTCTTTAAGATGCATATTAGCATCATAGACGACTTCATTGAGTACTTTGCTTAATGGGAATGATGTGGTTTTATAAATAGCTTTACCCGTGTCTAATCGCTCTAAAGACAGAAAATCGTCTATAATGGTATTGAGGTATTTTACTTTGCTTTTTATGGTATTAAGATGCTTTTCTCTTTTTTCTTGTTGTTCTTCGGTTGTATATTTTCCAATCAATGTCGCAGAGGTCAGAATACCACTAATAGGAGTTTTAAACTCATGTGAAACCAATGATAAGAATTTAGTCTTTAATTCATTGAGCTCTTTTTCTTTTTGTAAGGCTTCTTTAGTATTGTTTTCTGCATGGATACGCAAGCTTACCTCCTTTTTCAATTGTTCTACAGCTTTGTTTAAGGAATCGGTACGTTCTTCAATTTTCTCCTCTAGATGGTCATTAAGATCAGCTATTTGCCTTTCGTTTTCTTTGCGCACTGTGATATCGGTGACAAGTGACATGACGTAGCGATGATTGTGCAATACAAATGGATTCAAACCAGCCTCTACTGGAAATTGAGTTCCGTCCTTGCGCAACCCAAAGAGATCTCTTCCATTTCCCATTTCTCGTTTCTGGCTGTGATTCATAAAACCATGGAAATGAGAATGATGTTCTTTATGATAAGAGCTAGGAATCAGAGTGTGGAGGTGTTGACCTTCTAATTCTCTTTTCTCATATCCAAAAATTGTTCTTGCAGAGGCATTTGTTGCCACAATAATTTGAGCAGAATTGACTACCACGATTCCCTCTGAAGCCCCTTCAAATAAAATAAGAAAAGCTTCATCTATACTCTCTTCAAAAAAACCCATATTTCAAAAATACGAATAAAGAGTTATTATTTGTAATAAAAAAATAGGGCTATAAATAACTAGGCATTAAATAGATAAGTTTTAAAATATTCCTTGATTGCATTTATTGCTTGATGTACCTGTTGACTCGACTGACGAGTCACTTCTATAATTTCGGGAATGTTAAGGTGAAAATGAATATACAGGGATGCAATGTTCCTATAGGATGCTGGTAAACTATTAATCATTTCATTTGCTTGCTGGCTCGTCCAAGTTTGCGTGCGTCCTTTATCTAAATGTTCCTCTATGTTATGAGCTGACTCTACTTCAAAAATGGTCTTGAAATTTTCCTTATGTGTCGCGTATGAAATATCATCCAATTCTTCTTCTAGGATGATATCCCCGTCTAACTGTGTTGCCATTTTTTCTCTCATCCTATCTCTTTCTGCCTTTGCATAATCATCAATATTCTCCAGAGATTCATGTATGCTATGTTCCTTCTCTTTAGCTTTTTCTAAAAGCAAGTTCAATTCTTTAAAGAGAAAAATATAAAATTCATCATCAGTTTTAATCTCATCAAAAGCATGGTAGGTGGCTATAAATAGATCGTCTATAAAGTCATCTACTTTATAAAAATTGGAAAGTAATATGCCACTGTGTTCCATCTCCCTTAATTGTGCATTGATATACCTCCCCATCTCTGGAATAGAATTCAGAAAAAGAGCATAAAATGCTTTTGCATCATCTCTTGATTTAAGCAGTTCTAATTTCCTGTAATTGCGCTGTACCTGTATGCGATAACTTTTGATTCTAAGAATGCGTTTGCGAGCTTTCATGCTGATATATTTAACGATTACTCTGTAAAACTGCATACAAATGAGTCATTTAGCAATGACAAAAATCATAGATTCTGCTTTTGACTTGATTTAGTTTTGAAAGAAATATATAGATCATGAAGTCCATTATCAAAACAACAGAAACCTTCTACCACAACTTAGGTAAACTGTTTTATGCCGTTGCCTTTGCAGATAAAACGGTGCGTAAAGAAGAAGTAGAAACCCTGCGGGAGTATGTGAAAAAACATTGGTTGAGCTATGATGATTTAAAGGATGTATTTGACAGTGATGCTGCACACCTCATAGAAATCGTTTTTGAAGGAGTTCAAGCTTTTGAAGAAACATCAAAAGATATGTTGGATGCCTTTGTTTCTTATAAAAATGAACAACCTCATCTGTTTACTGAAAAAGTGAATCAACTTATTATAGAAACATCAAAGGCTATCGCTTATTCCTATGCTGGAATTAACAAGTCAGAACTTGTCATAATCAGTCAATTGGAAATAGAATTGAACAGACACTAATTCTTCTTAAATGGAATTTATAGATTACTATAAAATATTAGGCCTTTCAAAAACTGCAAAGGAGAGCGATATTAAAAAGGCTTATCGCAAGTTGGCACGCAAATACCATCCAGACCTCAACCCCAATGACAAAGAGGCCGAACGTAAGTTTAAAGAACTAAACGAAGCTAATGAAGTACTCAGTCATCCAGAAAATCGCAAGAAATACGATAAATATGGGGAGAACTGGCAGAATGCTGATGCCTATGAACAGGCACAAAGACAACAACAAAGAAGCTCTCAACAACGCACCTATGGAGGACAGCACAACTACAATGAAGAAGATTATTCCGATTTTTTTGAATCCATGTTTAGCGGTGGCCAGCGACAAAGAGCTGCTTACCGAGGTCAAGACTTCCATACCGAATTGCACCTCGATCTTATGGATGTCTATACCACTAGTAAAAGAACACTTACGGTCAATGGTAAAAATATACGAATTAGCATTCCTGCTGGAGTTACCAATAGACAAACCATAAAGATTAAAAACCACGGTGGGAAAAGCCCGTCAAATGGTCCTAAAGGAGACTTGTTGATCACTTTTATCATCAACAACAATACTTCCTTTCACAGAGAGCAAGCAGATTTATTTATCACTCAAAAAATCCCTTTACTTACCGCTGTATTAGGTGGCTCACAGCTTATCAAAACTATAGATGGTCAGGTAAAACTTACCGTTAAAGAAGGTACTCCAAATGGCACCAAAGTCAAATTGAAAGGAAAAGGATTCCCCAAGTACAAGCAAAAGGATGCCTATGGAGATTTGTATGTGACTTACCAAGTAATGGTTCCAAGCGCGCTTTCGCAAAAACAAAAGGAATTGTACCAAGAACTTTTAAAACTGGAAGACTAATGGAAGATAACAGCCTCATACCAGCAATAGATTTTTGCACAAGCCATCGAGTAAAAATCGAATTAGTACACACCCTAAATAAACAAGGGCTTATCGAAGTCATAACTCATAAGAAGCTCCTTTTTATACCAGAAAACCAGGTCAAAAAACTAGAGCGAATTTTAGTGTTTCACAGAGAGCTAGACATCAATCTAGAAGGTGTTGAAACTATTTTGTCTCTGCTACAACGTATGGAATCTATGCAAGAGCACATACTAGAATTAGAAAATAAACTTCAAAGATTTTTATAATGACAACACCTACAAATCATTTGATAACATTATGGATAGCATCCCGTACGAGACTAGAAAACCAACTCGATGTGATAACTGCCTATGACCTTAAAAAGAAACTCGCTCCATCCCCCAACAGTGTGGGCTATTTATTACAACATATCGCCGAAGTAGAATTGCTTTTTGCGAAAAATGTTTTTGGCAAAAAGGATATCAAAATAATTGCCCATACCGTCATTGCCAAAAAGGATACTGGAGAATGGACTGATTTAGAAAAAATACGTTCACTACTAAATCTATCTCGTAACATCTTAATGAACATCCTTTATATGCAAGAGGAAGAAGATTGGGGTAAAAAAATAGTGACTAAAGAATTTGGAACAAAAACAAAGGCACAAGCTCTAGGTAGTATCCTCTCCCATACAGCTTATCATGCTGGACAATTAGGCATACTGCTTAAATACGGTTCTGTTACACATTAGCGCATGGAACTGATGGATAAAAACAGGGATGGATCTTTATATATCTTTTTTGTTAAGGTATAACAGCCTGGCGATCGCATCGAGATTAACGGTATCAACGGCGATGTCATAGATAGCAATAGCATGTATACCACGATGATGGAAATAGGGGAATGGGTCAGCTCAGATCATCACTATGCTGGAAGAATTGCAAAAAATGATAAGCTACAAAAGCTTTAACATCAGAGACTGATTAAAATCATATTCTATTTCTTCTGCTACAATTATCTTAGAGCTTTAAATACATCTGAATGAAGACCATCATCATTATCTTTTTTGCCCTACTTTCTATCTCAAGCTGCAAACAACAAGTTGATGAAGAGAAAACCCCTCCTCAAATTATAGGAGTTGATGAAGATGCTATGCATACAAATCCAGCAGACTCCATGTATTTCATCAATAAAAAAATACAGGAAAAACAACTTAGAAGCCAACTGTTAAAAAAAGAAGGGCTGATCGGAGTAGAAAATAGTATTCCCGCTATACAAGGACTAGTAGAGTCTAAAAGCATCTATAAAGACGCTGACGATTACCTGCTGGATTATACCTATCCGTACCTCAATGAGCGTATAGACCCTGGCTACCAAAAATTTAATGACTTCTTTGCCAAAAACTACCTCAATACGGAGCGTACTATAAATGAAATTCTAGAGGATAATGAAATCATTTGTGATACATTGAGCATTCCGCGATTTAGAGATCAACGCATCATCAATTACAAATTAAAATCTGCTCAAAATAATTTGATAAGCATTCTTCTATACAAAGAAAACTATTACTCAGGCATGTTACATTCTACTTATATGTTTGATTGCATCAATTATGACTCAAAGAATCAAGAGTTCATTTACTTTGATAATTTCTTTATAGAGGGATCTGAAAAAATGGTGTATGACTTGATCAATAAAACCATCTTTGATAAGAGGTACACTGGCGACGTCTATGCGGACTGCTGGCAACTGTCACCAGACGATTTTATGATTTATAAAAACAACTTTGTCATCAGTGAAAATAACATCGCCTTCTATCTTGACGACTGCATCATTTGTCCAGCTTATACGGGAGAGTACAAAGTAGTCATTCCTATCTCCCAGATAACACACCTTATTAAAACTCATCATAAATCCTTGCTCCTTTAAATGAAAACCAACGGCTGTTTTCAACCACCTAATTTTATATTGTGAAAAGTAATTTTAAAAATATCATTAATTCTGATATACCGGTTCTAGTAGATTTTTTTGCTAACTGGTGTGGCCCTTGTAAAATGCTTATTCCCATACTAGCAGAAGTTAAGAAAGAACTAGGTGGCACTATTAAAATTATAAAAGTAGACGTCGATAAAAACGAATCTCTTGCCGCACAATTTCAAGTACGAGCTGTTCCTAGTCTTTTACTTTTCAAAAAGGAAAAAAAGGTCTGGAGACCGTCTGACGTTCTTCAAAAAGCAGATTTAATTCATATCATAAAATCGTCATGAATCCTATCAACACCTATATAGATCATACACAAATCAAAGCAACAACAACTCCTGAGGAGATTTCTCAGTTATGTAAAGAAGCGGTAGTACACCAGTTTTATGCTGTGTGTATTGCTGGTTTTTATACCGCTTTCGCGAAAGCGGAATTAGAAAAAACATCTGTAAAAATAGCAACTGTAATTGGGTTTCCATTAGGAGCAGATACGACGGCAACCAAGGTGTTTGAAACCCAAGAAGCTATTGCAAATGGAACTCATGAAATTGATATGGTCCTCAACATAGGAGTGTTAAAAGCAGGATATTTAAAACAAGTAAAAGAAGACATCGCAGCGGTGCGCAAGGCCTCACAAAATGAAGTTCTCAAAGTAATATTTGAAAACTGTTACCTGACAGAGCAAGAAAAACGCAACGCTTGTCAGATTTGCTTAGATACTGGAGTAGATTTTATTAAAACCTCAACTGGATTTGGCACAGGTGGAGCTACCGTAAAAGACATCAAACTGATCAAGGAAGAAGTGGCTAATCGCATTAAAATAGAAGCCTCTGGTAAAATAAAAACCTTAGAAACTGCACTTCTATACATAAAGTTAGGTGCTGATAGAATAGGAACCTCCTATGCTTTACAAATGATAAAGAAATAAAACCTTCCTCCTCCACACACTACATCATAAAAGCTAAGCAATATGAGTACCCATATAGAAGCCAAAAATGGTGAAATAGCAGCAACAGTGCTTCTTCCTGGAGATCCTATGCGAGCTAGATGGATTGCAGAAAACTTTCTAGATCATGCCACATGCTACAATAATGTTCGAGGCATGCTAGGCTATACAGGTACTTACAAAGGAAAACAAGTATCTGTTCAAGGAACTGGTATGGGAATACCTTCAGCACTTATCTATTGTCATGAATTGATTAATGATTACGGAGTTAAAAACTTGATACGTTTAGGCACTGCAGGATCCTATCAAAAAGATATAAAAATCAGAGACATTGTAATTGCCCTGGCCGCCAGCACTACATCTGGAATTAATAAGCAACACTTTCAAAATGCCCAATACGCTCCTACCGCAAATGTTGATTTATTTCTCAAGGCCTGTCTTTATGCAAAGAATAACAACATACCCGTTAAAGCCGGTAATGTACTCTCCACAGACGAGTTCTATGAAGAGGATCCTAACAGCTATAAGAAATGGGCAAATTATGGCGTATTGTGCGTAGAAATGGAGACCGCTGGAATTTATAGCATCGCTGCAAAATATCATGTGAAAGCACTAGCCATACTCACTATTTCTGACTCGCTTGTTACAGGAGAACGCACCACAGCCGATGAGCGAGAAATGACTTTTAAAAAAATGGTAGAGATCGCACTTGGGACCTTATAAAGGGTTTGCTATTTGTTTTTAGTGCGCTTTAAACGCCTGATTGCGCTTGTTCAGCTGTCTATCTAAGTCAGAGACTGTTTCTTTCATAGCCGCTTCAAAATGAACCTCTTTAGAACTCGCAAAAAGTCTTGGACCAGGCGCACTTAACTCTATCTCGCAAATGGCATTTTCTTGTTCACTAGTATTACCAACTTTAAAAAACACTTGCGCTCGTATAAGCCATGGATACTTAGCATTTAACCTATCAAGTTGGTCTCTGGTTGCAGCACTTAAAGCTGCACTTTCTTCAAATTTTACGTATTGGAAGCTAATAGTCATAACGTTGTATTTATGATAAAACTAAGAAGTCTCAGAGGTATGGACTATGATAATTATCAGATAAAGGAGTTTGTATTTTGATGACAAAGACAAGCCAGGTAGAGCATTTCATGACAAGGTACTGATCCAAGAGCTAAAAACTTTTCTGTTTAAAAGGTATGCATCAATGCAGCTGTTATGGACAGGTATTTTAATGCTATAGTTCCTGAGACCCCATCAATTATATAATCGTTTGATAGGCTGGAAAAACGCAATTCTGGTAAGAAAAACCAGTTTTCAGTGAGCTCGAGCTCCCAGCCTATTCCCAACTGGCTTCCAACAGATGCATCTGTATCGAAGTTAAATAAAGCATCGTTGCTTTTTGATGTTATAGAACTAAACAACAGTCCAGCACTTAAATAAAAAGGATTGTTTTGATGAGGTGAAATTTTAAAAAAGTACCTGCCACCTAGTAAGACCCCAAATTGTCTCAGCTCCATTATTTGTTCTTCAGCATTTTCTTCATTGTCAAAAAGATTATAAGTAAATCCTGCATATAATTGAAATGGATCAGTCCACCTATATCCCGCAGTGAGATCTAGTCCATTCCCGATGCGCAAAGGTCTATTAAAAACCTCAGCAGTGGGAATATGAAGGGAAGGTCTAAAAGTGACACTCCATGCTTCTTGAGAGAGGCAAGTGCTCCCTATCACAAACATCAAAAGGAATAAAATTTTCTTCATAACCATATATTTTAACAACTCCCTTCAAAATTATTGTCTTAGCTCTCTTAGAACTATGACTAATCTCATGATTCAAAAGGAACCTGCTTATCAGGTGGATGGTTTTAGGTAGACTTAAACCTCATTAGTTTTTGTATGCTAAGGCATTTATTTGTTTTGTCTCGCTTTCGCGAAAGCGGAATCTAAAACAGGCGTACAACAACTCTTGCCTATAGAGGTGATATTTATCATTCTTAAGCTGGTTGATCTTATTGATATTTGAGTTTTAATACAATGATGAAAAGATGAAATTAAGCTGTCTAATCAGTTGCTTATTACTACTAGGCTGTACTAGTGAGGATACCAAAGTATTTCCAGAACGCACCAACATAACAGAATCGGTTTATGCCTCTACCACCCTGCAACCCGACAGCTTATATAAAGTGTATTCGAGTGTACAAGGAATTTTAGATACACAGTTTGTTCAAGAAGGTGATCAAGTAGAAAAAGGTGATGCCATTGCACAAATAAAAAACACCTCCTCTACTCTTCAAAGATCAAATGATGCATTATCCTTTACACTCGCAGAACAGCAATATGTCGGAAATATCTCGGTTCTTAAAACATTAAAAAATGACATTAAAAGCGCTGCGCTTAAACACAACAACGACTCTATTAATTTTTACAGACAAAAACGATTGTGGGAAAGCAGTATAGGTTCTAAAGCTACCTATGAAAATAAAAAACTGACCTATGAGCTTTCTAAAACAGCTTTAGAATCTCTTAAAAAGAAGTTTGATTTGACCCAGATAGAGTTAGAAACTCAAATGAAACAAGCCCAAAATAACTACAAGAACTCCATAGCAAATGCTCAGGATTTTAAAATTACTAGTAAGATCTCTGGTACGGTATATGGGTTTTATAAAAAGCCTGGCGAACTAATAAATACCCAGGAACCTATAGCCCTAATAGGAAGTAATCACAAATATATCATAGAAATGTTGGTGGACGAAAAAGACATTGTTAAAATAAAAAAGGGACAGTCGGCACGAGTGCTACTAGACGCTTATAAGGAGAGATTGTTTATTGCTACGGTATCAAAAATTTACCCTAAAAAAGACGAACGCACACAAACATTTCTGGTAGAAGCCCTTTTTAATGAACCTCCTAGTGTTTTATATCCCGGACTTACCGGTGAAGGCAACATCATCATCGCACAAAAAAAGGATGTATTGATCATTCCTAAATCCTACCTAATCGGTAACAACCAAGTCCTCACAGAAGGCGGAATGGTAGAAATAGAAACCGGCTTGGAAAACATGGAAAGCATGGAGGTAGTATCTGGCATTACCGAACAAACACAACTTATAAAAAAGAGCGATGATTAATTGGTCTGTCATATTAAGTATTGCAAAAACACATCTCCTCAGCAGATTTAAACAAACTGCTGTGGCCGCGTTAGGGGTGACATTTGGGATAGGTTCTTACATCACATTAGTTTGTTTTATGACAGGTCTGAACGGCATGTTGGACAGTCTTATTCTTAATCAAACACCACATATACATGTCTTTAATGAGATTGAACCATCACAAAGACAGCCTATAAGTTACGATGATGCACTGGTGAATGGCTTCAACATCGTTCACTCCATTAAGCCCAAACAAAACCAGCTGCGCATTACAAATGCTTTGCCGCTCCTGCAATACCTGAACAAAAATCCAGACATATTAAGTGTATTACCCCAAGTTAAAACCCAAGTCTTTTATAAATCTGGAGCCATAGAAATAGGCGGATTAATTACAGGAATAGATCCATTAAAAGAATCTCAATTTTCTAATCTTGATGATTATATTTTAAATGGCTCTTCTCAGAGTTTGATAAATAGCAGTAATGGTATTTTACTAGGTTCTGGAATTGCAAAGAAGATGGCCCTTAAAGTTGGTGACCGTATTCAAATCATGACACCTAGTAACGAGTTGCTTTCTTTAAAAATTGTAGGATTATTTCAAACAGGAATTGCAGAAATAGATGATAGTAGAAGCTATACTAAAATATCCAAAGTGCAACAGATTTTAATGCAACCTAAAAATTACATTACCGATTTAAACATCAAACTTAAAGATATCACACAAGCTTCTAGAATTGCCCAAGAAATAGCGGCACAATACCATCTTAATGCTGTTGATATCAATACCGCAAATGCACAATTTGAGACAGGTACTACCATACGTAATTTAATTACCTATGCCGTCTCCATTACTTTATTGATCGTTGCTGGTTTTGGGATTTACAACATTCTCAACATGCTTATTTATGAAAAAATGAATGACATCGCTATTCTAAAAGCTACTGGTTTCTCTGGTATAGATGTACAGTACATTTTTATGAGTCAGGCGTTAATTATAGGCATTATAGGTGGTATTCTAGGTCTTTTATTAGGTCTAGGATTAACGCTTCTTATTGACCAGACCCCTTTTAATACTGAAGCCCTTCCGACCATAACGACCTATCCTATCAACAACAACCCTGTATTTTATTTGATAGGAATCGTATTTGCTCTTTTTTCCACCTTTCTAGCAGGCGTATTACCATCGAGAAAGGCTAGAAATATTGATCCCGTATCTATCATAAGAGGCCAATAATATGAAATACATTCTCGAAGCCCGAAATATCGATAAATATTTTAAAAAACCCATGTCTTTTCAAGTTCTTAAAGACATTTCCTTCGGTATCAAAAAAGGAGAATTTACATCGATCATGGGTAAATCTGGTTGTGGAAAATCTACCTTATTGTATATTCTCTCCACCATGGATACCGACTATAAAGGAGCCTTATATTTTAACAACAGCCTAATTACAGGTCAGGATAAAAAGTTCTTATCTCGTTTTAGAAATGAGCACATAGGTTTTGTATTCCAGTTTCATTATTTACTAGCTGAATTTAGCGTACTAGAGAACGTCATGTTACCTGCAAAAAAATTAGCTAAATTTTCCAATGAGGAAATAGAATTTAAAGCAATCGAAAAGCTGAGAATGTTAGGGATTGAAAAACTGGCTCTTAAAAAAGCTTCACAAATATCTGGTGGTGAAAAACAGCGGGTAGCTATTGCCAGAGCTCTTATCAATGAACCTTCAATTATTATGGGGGATGAACCTACAGGTAATTTAGACAGTCACAATGCATCAAATGTTTTTGATATTTTTAAAGAGCTGAGTCTAAATGACGGGTTGTCATTACTCATCGTCACGCATGACCATGATTTTGCAAATAAAACAGATCGTATTATCGAGATGAGTGATGGTCGTATTATTGATGGTTTATCATAAGTGTTGCATATGTAAGCTAGACTGCTGCTGCTATAAAAATAGGCCTCCCTTAATGTATAGCGCATACAACACAGATGTTACAACCGCTATTTAAAATATGAAATAGAATTTATAATAATTAAAATAGTCACTCATGAAAATAGGATTGGCACTTTCTGGTGGTGGTATCAAAGGCATTGCTCATATAGGCACCCTCAAAGCAATCAATGAACAGGGTATTAAAATAGATCAGATCTCAGGAACCAGTGCTGGAGCTATAGTAGGCGCCCTGTATGCAGCAGGACATTCTTGGGAAGATATTTTAGAGTTCTTTACTCAAACTTCTGTTTTTGATATTAGTAAGTTTGCTTACGGCAAGCCTGGATTTATAGACACTATAAAGTTTGAGAAAGATTTGAGACATTACCTACCAGATAATTCTTTTGAAAAATTAAACATACCTCTCACCATTACAGCCACCGAAATTAAAAGTGGAAAGTTAAAAGTTTTTCAACAAGGCGAGCTTATACAACCGATCCTCGCCTCATTCGCTTTCCCAGGTGTTCTCACGCCCATAGAGATCGATGGTACTTTCTACTTTGACGGTGGCGTGATCGATGATTTTCCAGTAGAGTATTTAATGGATTCGTGTGATTATATCATAGGATCTTATGCAAATCCATTGACTGCTATTTCTATAGCATCTTTAGAACATTCCTATAAAGTTCTCAATAGAGCCTTTGAAATAAATCTGCATCATCGAGCACATAAGAAATTTCATAACTGTGATATTCTGATATGTCCGCAAGACTTGTCTCATTATACCACATTCAGCATACGTAACATCAATAACATATTTGAACTGGGATATCGAGAAGCTCATCAACAACTCCTACACTTTAAAAATAAACTAGAATATTAAGGAGTAGAGATAGGTGTATAAAATTGAGATTTATCTTTTATAGTAGCAAATAACTATTCTAAAGATCAGCGCACACGGAATAGGTGGTAATTTCTGCGTTCCTTAATCATATTCAAATTCTGAAACTTTATATTAAGCCCTTTTTATCTGGGCCTGATCCTATTTCTCAAAAAAAGGATCCTACTTATTCCAAAGCGCATTATTCACCTTGTTTTATAGCGGCTTTATTTGCAGCCTCCTTTCGAGCTTTTCGCTCAAGTTTATTGAAATATCCTCTAAAAAGAATATTATGTTGTAAAGCTTCCATGTTTTGATTTAAACGCTCACTACTTTGTTGGATTTCGCGAACGGTGGCCTCAATATCTTTAGGGAGAAGCGTATCGTTTATGATATAGTTAAGCGTTCCTTTGCTGTTTTCAACCTCCGTCAGGAAGCTTTGCAATTGTTCTGTCACAACAACTAATTGCTCACTGGAGACCTCTACATTTTTAATCGCATTCTGTACCGTATTTCCAGAAATAGAGTCTGAAAATAGCGTGTAGGCAACAGTTCCTTCTTTATTTAATAGTTTTGAAAACTCTTGAATCTCGCTTAAACTTTTTGAAGCTAGCGCTGTGCTGCGTTTTATTTGGGCTACAGATTCTTGTAAATCATTTGCGGTTTGTGGATCATTTAAAAGCAAGGCAAGTGTTCCTTCTCCTTCTAATATTTGGGATGTTATTTTAAGTAAATCCTCCGTGAGCAGCGCCGCATTTTGATTGGTCACGCTCAAAGTAGAAAGCATATCGTCAGTCGCAATTTTATTACTGGTCTGCAAGGTATCACCTGTTATTACAGTTAAAGCATTGCCTTTTTTAGGTGCAATATTAACGATCATATTACCTACTAGACCATCAGACCCAATAGAAGCAATCGCATTTTTATGTATAAAAGTCAGGGTTTGCTTTTTTATGCGCATTTCTACTAGTATAGTAGAATCTGATGTCATCATTATTTCGCTAACCGTTCCTACATCAATACCAGAAAAGCGCACGTTATTACCTATTTGGAGTCCGTTTACATTTTGGAACTCTGCTTTAAGAATCATATTATTTTGAAATAAATGCTGCCGCTTACCTATGAAATAGAGCGCCAAAATAAGAAGTGTAGTTGAGATAACTACAAAGACACCTAGATTCCATTTTTGTTTTGCTGTTTTTACCATAGGACTTTATTTAAAAAAAGCACGCACTTGAGGATCTGTGCTGCTGGATAGTTCTTGAAAGGTTCCCTCGATATAATTCTTCCCCTGTATCAGTAAAATAACTCGGTCTGCAACCACTCGAGCACAATCCACATCGTGTGTAATGATCAGTGCAGAGGTGCCATAACTGTCTTGAATACTCTTCATCAGTGCAATTATTTCCTTTGCTGTTATAGGATCTAATCCAGTAGTAGGCTCATCATAAATGATAATACTAGGGTTTAATATTAATGCTCGTGCAAGAGCTACTCTTCTTTTCATTCCTCCAGACAGCTCATTAGGCATAAGATCTATAGCATTTAAAAGCCCTACACTTTTTAATGCCTGTTGGACCAGCTTTTCAGTAGTTTCATGTATGTGCAAGCGTTTTTTGTGTTTGCGCAATGGAAATTCTAAATTTTCTCTTACCGTCATAGAATCATACAAAGCACTTCCTTGAAAGAGAAAACCTATTTCTGTGCGTAACATATCCAGCGATTCCTGATTTAAAGATGTAATGTCCTTATTTTTAATGGTAATGCGGCCACTATCTGCTTCCATAAGACCTACGAGACACTTCACCATTACTGATTTTCCAGATCCGGATTTCCCCATGACAACGAGGTTTTCACCTTTGAACAATTGGAGGTTAAAATGATCCAGTACTTTATTAGTACCAAAGGATTTTTGCAACTCGCTTATTGCTAAAACGACCTCTCTATGTTCCATACTATCTGTCATATTTCAAAAAATATATCTGATATAAAAACGGCAATAAAGTCTACCACAAAAAGAATCATAGAGGCATAGACTACAGCAGAGTTAGATGCTTTTCCCACTCCTGCAGTTCCTTTCTCACAATAATAACCCTTATAACATCCTACTAAACCTATTACAAAACCAAAGAAAAACGACTTTATGGTTGCTGGTACCACATCATTAAATGTGATCGCATCAAAAACTTTATTAAAATACAATACAAAAGAAACACCTCCTTTTAAATACTCTACCAGCGCAGAACCAAACAAGGCTACTGCATCGCCAAAGATGATGAGCAGCGGCAACATTAAGGTTGTCGCTGTTATACGAGTCACCACTAAATATTTAAAGGGGTTTGTACCAGAAACTTCCATGGCGTCTATTTGTTCTGTCACCCTCATGGAACCTATCTCTGCTCCCATGCCGGAGGCTATTTTTCCTGCACAAACCAGCGCTGTAATGACTGGCCCTATTTCTCTTACTATAGAGATACCTACCATCGATGGCATCCAGGAAACCGCGCCAAACTGTGCTAGTGTAGGTCTGGATTGTAAAGTGAAAACCAGACCTAGAATAAAGCCGGTCACCGCTACTAAGAGCAATGATTTGTTTCCTACTACATAGCATTGCCTCAATAACTCCCTCCATTCAAATGGTATCGTAAAAAAAGATTTAAAATATCTTTTTACAAATAAAGTCATATCGCCTATTTCGACAAGTACGTTATGAGTTTTATCTGCTATGTTTAAAGATGAGGCCATTGTTTGTATCTCTTCAAATTTAAAGCAGTAGGCACGTGAAGAATATGATATAAATCAGTAAAAGGTTCTTTAAAGCTTCAAGTCATCAATGAATTCCGCTTTCGCGAAAGCGGAACAAATACCTTCTTATTAGATCCTATTAATTCAGCATCATTGGAAAATCGATTCCTTTGAGCTATTTGCATTAAGAAGCAAAATACAGGAATATATCTAGGGCGCTTCAACTTCTTATTACTGATGACAAGTCCTTAATATTAAAATAGGCAGCCTTGCCATGTTGACAATTTTTGACAGATGAGAATTAGAAAATATGCGATCTATAAAAGATTCTTTATGGGCCGACAGGACTTGCATTTGAATAGCTAGTCTTTGCATAGATTCTTCAATTACAGCAATGGGTTCTTCGTCTATATGAATTTCATAAACCACTGGGGTACCGTGAAAGTATTTTATAATGTCCTCCTGTTCCTTTTTATAATCAATAGATTCAATGACAAAACCATAATTAAGACGCATTACATGTATGGTTGATTTACATTTTTTAACGAGCTGTAAAAAAGGTTCTTTTCCACATTCGTCAAATAAATCATCATAATCCAATAAATACTCAATGTTTCTCGGGTTTACAAACACAAAGCCTTCTGGAACCGCCAGCAATGGACACTCCGTGTTGCGTATAATGCGCAAGGTGTGCGAACTAAATATAGACTCCATAATATCGCTCTTACCATTGGTGCCGCATACGATCAAATCAATGTTGTAGTTCTCTACGGCATCATTAATGGCAGTTGTAAAAACATCATAATCCACTATGGTATGAAAATTAAAATCTTCTTTTTTAGTTTGCTTTATCAGCTGCTCTTTGGCCTCTTTAAGGCTTGCCATATTATCTCCTAGCAAGGCCGAAGAAATATTATCTTTAGGATTTGCTATCATGAGGTCATCCATGGTATATTCCCAAAATTTTTGAATACTCAACAGGTGAAAATTACATTTTTGGCCTTTAAAAAGCTTTAGGGCATACTCATGTGCGTTTTCAGATTTCAGAGTAAAATCGGTAAGTAGTAAAATGTTATTCATCCTGATTTCATTTTAAAGAATTAAAATTAACAGGAATGAGTCAGGAAAAACATGATAAATATCAATGTCTGTAAGTACTCAATTTTAAGTCCGTTGACGCAATTAAACGCCAGCTTTTAGGATGTTTTTGCTTAAAATAACATGTTATAATTCCTGCAACAAGCTATGTAGTAAATGCTCTGTTACATAAGGTTTAACAATAATAGAATTCACACCATAGCAGTACACTTCGTTTTCTGGATCTTCAAAGTCTGTTGCTGTTAAGGCTATAATAGGAGTCTTTTTATCAAACTCTCGTATCTTCTGACTTGCCTCAATACCATTCATTACAGGCATATTGATATCCATAAGTATAAAATCAAATGGTTCTTTTTGAACTATTTCTACTGCTTCCTTACCATTACTAGCGGTTTTGTGCGCCATAAAATATTGCTCCAATATCTTTTGCGTTACTATCTGGTTGATTTTATTATCATCTACTATCAGCACCTTTTTATTCTCTAAAGAAGCTATATTTTTTGATGGGGCTTGTTGCAGTTCTTGCTCTTTTTCTCCTATATGAATATCCAGAATAAATGAAAAAGTAGTTCCCTGATTAAAAACACTATCCATATGAAGAGAAGAACTTAGAATACTTAATATTTTATTTACTATAGGCAAGCCTAAACCAGTGCCATGCATTTCTTGATCATGAGAATCTTTTACCTGAGTAAATTCTTCAAAAACACTTTTCTGGTCGTCAGGGTGAATACCTCTTCCTGAATCCTTAATCTCAAAGAAGAGTCGTATATTTTCTTCTTTTTGTTCTAGGCTATTAATTTTAAGACTAATCCTTCCATCTTCAGTAAACTTACTGGCATTACTCATCAAATTCATAAGAACTTGAGATATTTTCATCTTATCTCCATAAAGAATAGGTGGAATACTCGAGTCTAATTCTATGAGAACTTTATTGTTATGTTTTTCATTTAAAAATGTAAAAGTTTGAATGATATTTTCTAAAAGTACCGACAAGTCAAAATGCATTTCCGTTAGTGCATGACCATTTTTAGAGGAGAATTTATTGATATGAAGCACATCATTTACTAAAGCGAGTAGGTAATCTGCCGAAAATTTCAAGGAATTAAATTCATCTTTATATCCAGACAATTTGGGATTTTTTAAAAACGAAGTTGACAAACCTACGATTCCATACAATGGAGTTCTTAATTCATGGCTTATAGTCGATAGAAAACGCGTATTGCTTTTGGCTAATTTTTCAGATTTTTCTTTAGCTTCTAAATATTGACTATTCTTTGTTACCAATCCATTTAACAACCGCTCTCTCTTATTTTTTGCCCTAAATAAGAGTAAGATCACTAAAAGGAAAAGGACCGCAACGACTATAAAGAAAATAAGCAGGATTTGATCTACAGAGGCTTTTTGAGTAACCAGTTCATTTTCTAGTTGAGAGGCTCTGAGGTCTTGCTCTATTTTGTCTAGCTGTACTTCTGTTCTTGCAATTTGCTGTTGTTTGATCTTATCCTTTTCATACCGGACCTCTTTTAAGGAATCATAGACTTTATGAACTTCTGGTAACTTTTCATATTGCCCCATACGCTCATAAGCAATCATTAAATTCTTGTAGTTGCCTAATCGATAATTTTCATCATAAGCATCTTTATATTTTAATGATTCTAAAATATTTTCAATAGATTCTTTAGGATTATTTTCAAGTAAAAGAATACCTGCTTTTATAAAATTTGTAGTTCCTAAATAGGTTTTGCGGCGAGCTGCCATCAATTCTATGTCTATCTTGCCCTCTATTTGTTTTAAGTGGTACCTAGCGAGTTGAGGCTTATGAAGGTCTACAAATAACTCTGCTAAGTTATGATGTAAAATAAAATTAATTTGATCGTGTCTATCATTCTGGTACTCATAAGCTAATCCTTTTTTAAGGTAAGCCACTGCTTTATAAGCATCTGTATTAAAATAAGTATTTCCTAAATTCACATAAGTAGTGAGTATAGTTAACGTATCTTTTTGCTCTTTTGCAACTTTAAGTGCTTCCTTAAAAAAGAGTTCAGCATTAACGGTGTCGTCCAATTTTATAAATGAATTTCCTAATATATTACGAAATCTACGTTCTAAATCGTAGGCGTTTATATTTTGGGCCTTTTTAATAAGCACTGGGGTTTTTTCCAAAATCTGATCATAGTAACCCTTGTTAAAATAATCCAATAATTCATAGGATATCGAGTCTAGTTGTTGCTCGGTATAAGTAATAGGATTAGTAGAATATGACGAAGACTGACGGTATGCTTCCTGAGAAAAGGATAGGTTTATGCTAAGTAAAATACACCAAAGTGCGACTGTAATTTTTTGGGTCATAATATCTTAAAATATATGCAGAGATTTGTTTACGCACACACTAAAATACTCTATGTTTCAAATTTATCATCATTTACAGCGGGTCTTTTTAATTTAAAATTAACACGCATTCACCTACTCTGTATTATGTACTTGATAATCAGGTTTTTATGTATATTTCAAATTTATCTTAACCCACAAAAGCAGCCTGTCCCTCTTGTATTCTGACAGCATTACTCACTGGCTGTTAAGTTTTTACCCTGTTATCATTGGATGGAGCGTTACCTCTTTTATGAAAGTTTCGCTTTCGCGAAAGCGGTAGATTTAAAAACATCTAAACCCAATATTAATTATACCTCAGGAAAGATAAAATGAAAGTATTGAAAAACCAGTAAATATCATAAAAAGATCCATTTTCTATCTTCATAAATGGCACACTCCTTTTCTGTTTACTATTAGCTTTAAAAGCTTACCCGTTATATGGAATCGATTTATAGCCTTAACAAAGAATAGCTTAGTGAGGCTTTCAAATAAAAACAGCTTCATTAAAAAAAGGAGTTACTAGATCAGTAACTCCTTTTGTAGTGATTTATAAAGTCCCGTTTTCGCACAACAACTACCGGCAGGAAAACGGTATTATTAATATTACTTTACATCTTTAAGCAACTCCATAATCGCCCGATCCAGTTGTTGATCTGATCCATTATCAATTTGTCCAGGCATGTTTTTTACCTTAATCATAGGCTCTGTCTGGCTATTTTCCATCCACTTGCCATTGATATCTTTTGCACTAATTGGAACTACACCCCAGTAAGAACCATCTGGAAGTCCTTCCCAACCTGCAAAACTACAAGTCCCTGGAGTTGGCATTCCAACTGTTTTACCTATTTTAAGATCAGTATAACCACAAGCAAAGCAGTGTCCATCGCTGTACTGTGCTTCATTGATCATCGCCAGTGTAGGTTTTACCCATCTAGAAGTAGGCTCGCCGCCTACTACTTTATCTTCTGTCGCATAGGTAATGAATGGCGTACCTGTAAAAAACATAGCTAAGTCTGCAACAAGATCTCCTCCACCGTTAAAACGTGTGTCAATAATCATTGCCTTACGGTCGTAGAATTTACCCATCATTTTTTCATAGACATCTCGGTAAGGTCCATCTCCCATTCCTGGAATATGAACATAACCTAACTGCCCATTACTTTTCTTAGTAACCTCTTCCTCGTTTTGCTTTACCCATCTTTTGTATAGCAATCCACGCTCTTCTCCTAGACTAATAGGCTTTACAGTAATTATGATGCTTTTTTTAGCCGCTGGATCAAGTATCTCTAGCAAAGTAAACTTACCCGATTTACGATTTAAATATGTTGCGATGTCTTTAGTAGCGCTTATGTCCACACCATCGATCTTCTCGATGATCATTCCTTCTTTCACATCAAAACTAGCTTTATCCAGCGGTCCACCTTTGATCACCTCGGTAATTTTAATACCGTTGGTTTTGTGATTGTAGTCCATAAAGATTCCTAAGGATGCAGTTGCGTCTTTATTTTCCATGCTAATACTTGCGCCACCAGCGCCTGCATGAGAGACATTAAGTTCTCCCAACATTTCAGAAAGTAACTCAGTAAATTCATGACTATTCCCTACATAAGGTAAGTGTTTAACGTATTCTTTTTTCATTAAGTCCCAATCTATACCGTGAAAGTCTGGATGATAAAAAATAGCATTAGTACGTATCCATACGTGATCAAACATAGCCTGACGCTCAGCAATGGCATCGTATTCCATCTCGCCAGATATTTTCACAGGCTCTTTCTTGCTTTTTTCAACATCAATCTTAGAGATGCTACCACTGCTCAAAAGGAATAGATTTTTCATCTCTTTGTCCCACTGTAAACTACCAGAAGAAGCATTGAGCTCAATGGCCATTTTAGTTTCTTTAGTACGCAAATCTGTGGTCCACAGGTTGAGTTTATCTTCAAATCTAGTTAAGTAATACAGTTTGCTACCATCCTTAGAAAGAACGGCATCACTAAGACTAGAAGAATGTATAGTAAAGCGTTTGGTACGTTCTTTCATGTCTGCCCAATCAAACTGGAGTTCTTTGACGCTATCTTTATCCTTTTCTTTATCTGCCTTTTTATCCTTTTTACTTTTCTTCTTTTCGTTCTTAAGGCTGTCTTTTTTCTTTTCGGCTGCGGTTAGTTTTTTAATTTCCTTTTGAAGTGCATATTCCTCTTTACTCAGGTTGAATTCGTCCCAAGCATCTTGAGTGAAAAACATAGCATACACATCGCTTTGGGAAGAACCACTTGTGGCATAAGACTTTAACCCATCGCGGTTAGAAAACCAGATCATTTGCTTACCGTCATTCACCCATTTAGGGCTGTAATCATAGTAACCACTTTCATTGAGGTTGATTCTCTTAGATCCATCTGCAGCTAGTAATAAGACATCACTGTTACTCAAAGTGACCCCCCAATCCATAAGCAACCATTTACTGTCCGGACTCCATACAAAATTCTTATCCCCGTCTCGCATATGGTACAAGTCCTTAGGAGTCATCAAAGTGACCTCTTCCCCACTTTTTACATCTTTGATTTTCAAGGTGCGTCTGTCTTCTATAAAAGCGATTTTCTTACCATCTGGTGAGTACTTTGCTAGGTAGTTGTCTTTTCCATTTTCTAATACAGCGGTTTCTTTAATCAGGGTAGAGGCAAAAAAGAAAGGCTCTTCTTTACGTACTTTCTCCGTTTTATAAACACTCCATTTTCCATCACGCTCACTGCTGTAGACCACTGACTTCCCATCTGGCCCCCATGTCACAAAACGTTCTGCTTCTGGCGTGTTGGTTATTCTCTTGGTAAAGGACTCCTCAATAGAAGTTACAAATACTTCTCCTCTAGCAATAAAGGCAATTTCTTTACCGTCTGGTGATACTTCCATTTCATTCACTCCGCCGTCAACAGAAATAAATTGATCATTATTACTTATTTGTTGTGTCGTAATATTTACTTGTAGTTTTTTAGGCTCTTGACCTTCCTTCATGGTATATAGTTTCCCATCAAAACCAAAACAAAGAGTCCCATTTCCAACAGATAAAAAACGTACTGGATGCAGGTCAAAAGAGGTCAGTTGAGTTGTATTAGTGCCATCGATATTAGATTTATAAACGTTAAACGTGCCACTTTGCTCACTTAAATAATAAAACGATTTTTCATCATTAGAAAAAATAGGCATTCTATCTTCACCTTTATAGGTAGTGATCATTTGATGGGTATTATTAGCGACGTCATATTTCCAAATGTCTCTGGTTATACTTGATTCATGATGCTTGCGCCATATATTTTCTCCGCCTTTTTTATCGTGGTACAAGATGGTCTTCCCATCCTTACTTACATTTAAAAACTCTGCTGGAACCGTAAATACTTGATCTACCCTCCCTCCACTAACTGGAACGCTATAAACTTCGGGTTGTGATCCTGTAGGGAATTGTCTGTGGTTGACCTCATCCAAACGCACGGCGCCAAAAAGAACTCCTTGATCGTCATGTGTAAATGTAAAGGGTTGTTCGTCGCTGGAGTGAAAAGTGAGCCTGGTCGCGGCACCACCCTTTGCACTCATGACATAAACGTCAAAGTTTCCGTAACGGTTAGAAGCAAAAGCAATTTGTTTTCCGTCTTTACTCCATACGGCTTGGTAATCGTGTGCTTCATGAAAAGTAAGCTGTTGAGCATCACCTCCAATTGCTGCTACTTTGTACAAATCCCCTTTGTAGGTAAATACTATTTGAGAACCGTCTGGTGATATGCTTTGATGACGCAACCAACCTGCATCTTGCTGTGCTTGTAAGGAGATTGCTGTAAAGAGCAATAACCAAGTCAATAGGCTTTTCATAAGTGATTTTTTTGGTAAGGCAATATAGCGACAAGTTGAATAAAACTACGCACGTTTTTTATAAATATTATCGCTCGTTTTTTTACCTACACAGCTCCTCTGAGTTCTGTATAGACTTGAGCGCTAGAAGAACACAAGTCTGTGCGGCGTTTTCTGTTACTGAGCAGGTCAAAGTAAAAAGTCTTGTGGAGTTGTCCAATTTTAAAGCTTAAAAACGGGTGTCAATCCTGAGCATCCAGATAGACCCAGTGTCCATTTTCTTTACAGAATCGAGAATTTTCATGAATCACCTGCACCTTATTGTTTTCCATATAAAAGGCTTTAAATGCTACAGTACCCGTGCTATCTTTCTCTAATCCTTCGTTAGTTTGAAGTACTACAAGTTTGATCCAGTTCACTGAATTGGTCCAGTTTTCTATTTGTCGAGCCTCTTTTTTATCAGGACTATTGGAAGAATGATGACTCTCCTGTAAAAAAGCAATATTACCCAGTACAAAAGCACTATACCTTGAACGCATGAGCTGCTCTGCAGTGGTAACCTGTAAGATATCGCGATGTGCTTTTGCACAACAATTTTCATATGTACGGTAAGGATTACAAGGACATTTCATAAAAGAGATAACGCTTATAACAAATTAGTTCACACGATAAAACATGACGTTATCGGTGCTGAAATCAACTGGACGATCCATTCCTTCTCCAAATGTCAGAGCTAAATGTAACTCATCTCTCGTATTTATTTCATAAATACCCCTGAGGCGGGTTAGCTCGTTATGAGTCTGGTCTTCATAAATAATGAAATCTATAGTAGCTGGCACTGTCGTTGCATTGAACGAGTATCTCATACTAGCAGTTACACCGCGCATTTTAAAAGATTTCCCACCCATAATCTGATCCTCCGTTTCAAAAGTAGCAAAACCATCTGCTGACAGGGTTAAAAAATTAACATCTTCTTTTTCCTTTCCTTTCCATCTACCCACTAACGCCTCTTCTTTAACAGCTGTAAAAGAATTTAGCAACAACAAGATGATCACAATAAGACTAAGTTTTTGGAATAATTTCATATCTAGTGGGCTACATTGAATAAAATAAAAACGATATGAAAAATAGTTGTCTCTTTCAAAAAATAATTTTAATATCATTAACCGAAAGAAAAATATTAAACAAAGAGTAATTTCCTACAAACTTTAACATGAAGTTAGAACTTTTATGCAGTAAAAATTATCACTAGTGGCTTTTAAATGGTGTTTCTTTGGCTTTCGCGAAAGCGGAATCGTTCAAAGCCTCCCTGCCTTAATGTAATAAAGGCTTCTTTTCATGGATCTTAAAACCTTGCTCTGCTCCTAAAAACAAAGGATCTCCATGCTTCTCCGACCAAAATCCGTCCAACACATCTTTAGAAAGACATTTGTAAACCACCACACCTTTAAAGACCTGATCCTGCTCCCCTAGGTAATTAAAATTAATAACTAAAATTTGATCCTTAAAAAATCCAGTCCCTTTTTGAACCTGATCACCACTGATGTTCCATAAAGCGATGATTCTTCTATTTTTATCTAGGGATAAGCTTAGCTCCCCTTCATAACTGCTCCTTAAAGCGTCTTGATTATGACCTTTTATACGATAATCCCCAACTAGGTCCTCTAATGTCATGTGATTCTAAATTTTATACAAATGTAAGACCTACCGCATTGAGGTGGATATACTTTATCTTTGTGCCTTGATCAAATTATTATGGCTAAGCAAGGGAAAGAAAAAAATCTCAGAAACAAGAATAAGCATACGGAGCTTATCGAGCGCATCAAAAACAAAAAGCGTACAAAGAAGGAACTGCGCACCGAGCGTTTAAAGGCGATTACTAAAGCAGCTCAAGAAGCTGCCAAAAAAGAAAATTCCTGATTGATGCAATAAAGGAATCAACTCATTGGTTTGAACGCTGCTATTTAATTATCAAGAAATAGTCTTCTGCTCTTATATGGTGCGAATTTCGATTCAAAAACTTAGCTGATGTCTTTCAAACATTCCCTTGTTTTTATGTGTTTTGGTTTTATTCTTACGAGTTGTTCTTTGAAAAAATTCAAGAACATAGACTATAAGACCTTTCATATAGAAGAAACACCTGCACCTACCTTAAATATTTTCACGAAACGCGGTACAAAGGATTCCTTACAACCTGTGTTAATTTTTGTTCACGGTGGTTACTGGAACAGTGGTCGTAAAGAAATTTACAATTTCCTTGGCCGCAATTTTGCGCGTAATGAAGTTACTGTTGTCATCCCTGATTATACTAAAAGTCCAGTGGCCAGCTATAAAGAAATGACAGCGCAAATTGCACAATCCATCAAATGGACGCAAAAAAACATTTCAACCTATGGTGGCGATCCCAGTCAAATTTACATTACCGGACACAGTGCTGGTGGGCATTTAAGTTCCCTAGCCGTAATGAATCAGCAATATGGTGTAGCGCCAAATACTGTAAAAGGAATTATTTTAAACGATGCGGCAGGACTGGACATGTATTCCTACTTACTAGAAAATAAGCCTACCGAGCAATACAACTACATCAGTACTTGGACGCTGGACCCAGAAAACTGGAAAGCCGCTTCTCCATATTACTTTATAGATGAGCAAACGCCTGAAATAAAAATCTATACAGGGACAAAAACCTATGCCTCCATTATAGCTGGTAATGAAAAGTTTGTTCAAGAGCTTCAAAAATACCAACCTGATGTTCAAATAGAATTTCTAGATAAAAAGCACATTCCCATGGTAACCCAGCTCTTCTTCCCATGGAATGATCGCATTGATGAGATCGTTGCATTTATGAAGAAGTGATGTAAAGCTTGCTCCATTTGATGCCGTATTCATTTCCCGATAAATAGGATCAGCACCCCCGACATCCTTATTAAAAGTAAGGTCCATAACAACAATTGAGTTAGGATGAATAACTAGAAGTGACCATGTAGAACAAAGTCCCTCTTCACAAGACCTTATCTAGCTCCTAATACCTGTTGTGACTCCCTCTCATTCCTTACCTTTGTAGTATGCGCAAACTACACATCGATAATAGCTTTACCAACGCTTTACCTAAAGATCCTATAGAAGAAAATTATACCCGACAAGTAGAGCATGTGGCGTTTTCAAAAGCGCTGCCATTGAAATTTGCTAAGAGTAGTTTTATACATATTTCAAAGCTCGCAAAAGAACTCGGCTTTACCGAAGAAGACCTGCAGTCCGAAGAGTTTCTACAACTCTTTACGGGCCAGCAGCCTTACCCAAATACAGAATCCTATGCGATGGCCTATGCAGGACATCAATTTGGCAATTGGGCCGGACAGTTAGGCGATGGTCGGGCGATCAATTTATTTGAAACCTTGCAAGATGGTAACCGCTGGGCTTTTCAATTAAAAGGCGCTGGTCCTACTCCATACTCGCGCAGTGGAGATGGTCTTGCCGTGTTGAGATCCAGTATTAGAGAGCATCTTTGTAGTGAGGCCATGCATCATTTAGGCATTCCTTCCACTCGATCGCTATCACTGTCATTAAGTGGTGAAGAAGTATTGCGCGACGTTATGTACGACGGTCATCCCGCTCATGAAAAAGGAGCCATCGTCTGTCGTGTAGCCCCTAGTTTTATACGATTTGGTAATTTTGAGTTGGCTGCCGCTCAAGGCGAAAACGAACTTCTCAAAGAACTTGCCGATTATACGATCGCTACCTTTTTTACAGACATCAAAACCAGTGGTGCCGAAGCTTATTTACAATTCTTTCAAGAAGTAACAGATCGCACCTTAGAAATGATCATGCACTGGCAACGAGTAGGCTTTGTTCATGGGGTGATGAATACCGATAACATGTCCATTCTAGGACTCACTATAGATTATGGACCTTATGGCTGGTTAGAACCTTACGACCACGGCTGGACTCCTAATACCACAGACCGACAGCATAAAAGATATAGATACGGCGCACAACCAGAAATTGGGCTTTGGAATTTACTTCAATTGGCTAATGCTCTTTTTCCACTGATAGAAGATGCTCCGGCACTTCAAAGAATCCTAGACAGTTACAAGACCAATTATCAGGTACAGTATTTAGATACCATGATGAACAAAATAGGTATTTATTACACTCATAAAGACGACCGTGATTTGATGCAAGCACTGGAAGAAAACCTGCACCTTCACGAGACCGACATGACTATTTTCTATCGTGAATTAAGCAAAATCGACTCAAAAACAGCTGTAAAAGATGCTTTTAAGGTGATTTCAGCGTCATTTTATACCAATACTGATGTAGAAGAAAAGCATAAAAACACTTGGCTGCAATGGTTGGAAGCTTACATAGAAAGGCTGGTGTTTGATATGGAGCAAACTGATGATGACCACTCCGCTTTCGCGAAAGCGAGGATAGAAAAAATGAACAAGACCAACCCTAAATACGTCTTGAGAAACTACATCTCACAGCTGGTTATCGATGCGGCTGACCAAGGTGATTATGAATTACTTGGAGAGGTATATGAAATGCTTCAAAACCCATACGACGAGCAACCCGAATTTGAAAAATGGTATGCTTTACGACCAGAATGGGCGCGCTCTAAAGTAGGTTGTAGTATGTTGAGTTGTAGTAGTTAAAAGTGCATCCAACCTCGGTGCTTCCTGTATTGATGTGACCATCATACAGGCCACACCATGTTTTTATTATAGCATAAGAACCACACATTCAATGGATAGGCTGGGTCATTAGGAAGTTGGAGAATTAACTGGTTCTAGTCTGTCAATTGTCTATCAGATAAATATTATATTTGATTTATTCACTGACCAAAAACGATGTCCATTTACCTTACCTACCCCAACCAAATAATGCTGTCAATTTGAGAAAAGCAACTTATCTAGACAAGAAGCTCGTATCCGAAATACTGGTTTCTGCCTTTTTACCATTGACAGAAGAAAACTCTATAAATCTTGTGGTAAAACAAGATCAAAAAAGAGCAGTGCGCATGCAGGTGTTAATGGAATACTTATTTGAAAGAGCCCTACTTTTTGGAGAAGTTTATATATCAGATAATGACAAAGCATCTATCTTAATAAAATTCCCTCATCTAGAAAAAATCAGCTTTAGAACCATCATTCTAGACGTTAAAATGGCATTTAAATGTATAGGCATAGAACGTATTTTTGGTGTGATAAAAAGGCAGCACATGGCACATAAAAACTATCCAAAAGAAGCACATATAAGACCCGTTATACTTGGGGTTAAAAGGGAGTCTGACGGTAAGGGGACTGCCGTACGTTTAATGATAGAAGTCAGAAATAAATATAAGAACAATCAGCTGCCCGTCATCATAGATGCGGCATCCATAAGCAATGCTCAAATGTATCAGAAATTTGGGTTTAGGCTCATTAAAAAAGAAGAAACTCTGGGCTTTCCTATTTACTTTTTAAGGCTCAATTAGTACTTAAAACAATGGTGAAAACAGTAAGATAGTAAGCATAAAAACACCTGGCTGCAATGGCTGGTGTTTAATATGCAGCAAAGGGATGATGACCACTCCGCTTTCGCGAAAGCGAGAATAGAAATAAACTCTGTTAAAAGTAATAACGAGTGTCTTTTATTAGGAATTATTCCATAATTTTGGAACATTTCCAAATAAAAACAACTTAGTGAATTTTAAAGAACAGTATTATTGTGTTATAGATGTAGAGACTACAGGCAATAGAATAAGTAATAACCGCATGACAGAGATCTGTATGGTGCGCATGCTGGGAAGCGAAGTGATTGAAAAATTCACAAGCCTTATTGATCCTGAGAGTTTGATCCCCGATTTTATTACTAGTTTAACTGGGATTGATAACGAAATGGTCGCTGCGGCTCCTTTGTTTTCTGAAGTGGCTGAAGACATAGAACGCATGACACGCGACTGTATTTTTGTTGCGCATAATGTCAACTTTGATTACAATATCATACACAATGAATTCAAACGTCTAGGTTATGATTTTAAACGTAAAAAGTTGTGTACCGTACGACTTTCAAGAGAATTGATTCCAGGAATGAATTCCTATAGCTTAGGGAAGTTGTGCCATTCTTTGGGCATCTCGCTAGAAAATAGACATCGTGCCGAAGGGGATACCGATGCAACAGTGACTTTATTTCAAAGGTTACTAGAAATAGATACGGATGGTGAAGAGTTTACAAAGTTTCTAAAAGGGAGTAATAAAGAAGGAACTTTTCCGCCGCATTTAGACCGGTCTCTTTTTGATGAATTGCCAGGTACTCCAGGGGTATATCTGTTTAAAAATCAGGCTCAAAAGGTCATTTACGTCGGTAAAGCCATCGATATTAAAAAACGGGTGCTGTCTCATTTTTATTCTAAAACGAGCAAGTCTTATCTGATGTGTCAAGAAATCTTCCATATAGAACACATTCCTACGGGTAATGAATTGGTCGCTTTATTACAAGAAGCAGATCTCATCAAACAGTACTACCCCAAATTCAATAGCGCCCAGAAGAAACCAAGAGCCGCTTATCAAATCCTACACTACAAAAACCAAATAGGAGTTATTCAATTTGCTGTAGGACTGGTGAAGTCTTATGACTATTCGGTAGTCACTCATTACGATAGATCGCATGCGGTAGAACAATTAGAACAACTCTGTGCAGACTTTAACCTCTGTCCGCGATATTGCAGTTTTAAAACTCCAGTAGATTGCTCATCTCACTACAAACTCAAAAACTGCAAAGGCGTCTGTAAAAAAGAAGAACTGGTTTCGCTCTATAATATCAGAGCGACTCAAGCAATCACTGCTTTACACAATCAAAACTCTAATTACATCATCAAACAACCAGGTCGCACAGCTGAAGAAGCTTGTTTTATTATGGTTAAAGATGGAGAGTATCAGGGTTATGGTTTTGTGGATCAATACGCTTCCATAGCCACCATGGAGGATTGTGAGGACTACATAGACCGCAAAGCAGCAAATTACCATACCAATCAGATCATACGCTCCTATCTGAAAAAATACGGAGAGCAAAATGTGGTCTATAATCAACCGCTGGCTGGTTAACGACCTTGAAGATCTTCACTTTTCACTCTTCACTCTTCACTT
>TARA_R110000751_G_scaffold307910_1_pt1 | contig 43588 bp, 39 predicted proteins | sample TARA_R110000751 | Tara Oceans TARA_R110000751 (sample SAMEA4398001) | marine metagenome | biome: Polar Biome; feature: [MES] marine water layer (ENVO:01000295) within the mesopelagic zone...; material: water (ENVO:00002006), including particulate matter (ENVO:01000060) such... | reverse complement strand
TCAGTTTCTAAGTAAAAAGTGTCTACAAAGTTAGGGGAAGATCAGATAGTCTGTTTCTCGCAACTTGGAAATATTTTAGTTATTACACAATACTCACCAATCTATTAGTATTTATCTGGATTTCTGTTCAAGTTTTCTATCCTCATTCTAATTTTGCACTGTTCGCTTTGGATCACAACGTTTCAGCGGCTGTTACTTTTTATATATTGACGGTCGGTCTTGCCAATTATTTATTATATGGGTGGCAAGTTCTAACTTTACCAAATCGAATATACGATCTACTGGTGCATGCCGTTACACCGATATTAACGTTTTGCTATTGGTTTTTTTACTTAAGTAAAATTCAGCTCACCTATGAATATATTCCATATTGGTTGATATATCCTTTAACCTACGCCGTATATACGACAGTTCATGGTAACTGGACAAAGTTCTACCCTTATGACTTTACAAACATAGATGTACTCGGTGCTAAAAAAGTAGCGCTGAATGCATTTTCTCTCTCCGTAGGCGTGCTGTTGGGCGCGAGTGCCTTTGTTTTCGTAAGCAAAAATATTGGGTAGCACGTTAAAAGAGATTAAGACTGAAGTAACGCTAGATCCATGTATCACTGCTTGTAATGGTCAGGTAATATTGGCCACAGTTTTATAGTATTGCCAGTATATTCGTTCCAGTTCGTTTGGGCTTAAATCAACCCAGGCGGTATAACACCAAAACAGAAATTGGCGTTAGCTGCATAAACCTCTATTTTTAACTTCGGTTATAAATTGGGGGATTACCGTACAGCGTGATGTTTTATTCTCCCTGTACTCCAATCAACAATCAGCGATGCTCTTATCTAATATAAGCTAATTTTACTGTTAGCTAGTAGGTGTTGTTTAGTGCCCGTTCGAGCGCGAAAGCCTTAACGATTTAACTAGCACTTTGACAAACCATAATACTCTTTTTAGATTTAGCACTTAGCTCTTCAGCTAGTTGTTTCATTGCATTTTGCAACATGCCTTCGTAAATTGGCGATGTTGCTTGCCCAACAACCAATAAACACTTTCCTTCAACCGATAATTTTATTTTGCCGGGCATAATCGTATCAAGCAAAGCTTGGGGTCTAACAAGTTCAGAACCAAAATCGAAGCTGGCTTGTGTAGATGGGTTAGCGTAAAAGGTTTCGTTACAGGCCTGAAAATTCATATTGTTGGACCTATTCGTGTGATTGCTAGAGGCATCATCGACAGCAGAATCGAGAGTTTTTGAAATTGTCATATATTGTTCTTCTGACTTAACTTTACCTTCCGCGACGTAACATTTGTTTCTCATACCGGTAACTTTGTCATTTTCAATGTTTCTAATTGAAAAGTTAACACCTGTAATGCCACTTTTTGCCATTTGTTTATAAAGCCCCGGAATAACCTGACCTTGGGCCATCCCCATTTTGAGAACTTCTTCATCAACCTTACTCAAACCAAGCGGAATGCCCTTTTCGTCTGTTCCATTTTGTTCAGCAGCCTGCTCGAGCCTATTCGCAAAGCTTTCTACAATTGTGGGATTTTGTTTCATTAGTTTCACCGTTCTAGGATCGAGTGTATTCGCTGTTTTAATATCGTCACTTTCAAGCATCTTTGCTAATCTAACCGACGCCTGCTGTCTCCCCCCATGAGACAAATTTCCATCCATTAATAACACTTCTGTTTGGTTCTTTTCGGTGTAAACTTGATATTCGCCATACGACTCTTCACCGTTTGACAAGGGTTGCCAAATTCTTACGCGGTCACCATCAATTACGCCAACGCCCTTATCGAATGTGGGGACGCTGGGTAGGCTTAAGCTGTATTTGAAATGGGCTGCATCTATTTCTGAGAATTGAAGGCGAACAGCTTCCGGTATATTCGCTGTTTTTGGTCCCCAAATTCCATTCAATTCAAGAGGCTTTGCATATGATTGTAAACTCCAAGGAAGACCAGATTCTTCAGTGACTATCTTTTTAATTGCTTCTATAGAAACTATTCCAGTGGCTTCACTACTATGGGTGACTATCATCCCAACTATGCCCTTCTTGCTTATGAGTGGACCACCAGAAGTGCCTACATCAAGGGAAAGGCCGGTGGCGATATAATCATACCGCGCGTTTGCGTTGCTGTTAGTAACTTTTTCTCTTAATACGCCAGACTGTTCAGGCACTAACCATGCTGTACCGTTACCAACGAAGGACACTTTTTCATCAGTAACAATACCTTCATCACTAATTGCAGAATATAACCAAGGTTGCCTTGTTGGCATAGGTACTTTAATAATCGCAACATCTAAATCATCAAAAGAAGACGCTTGAGTTAACGTTGCCGTGTACACGCGAACGGGGTCATCGAAAAATCTGACATCAATGTCGGTAGGTAATGTGAAGTCAAAATCCCCCTTCTTTTGTTTTACTACATGCTCGGCGGTTACGATATAAAGCTGTGTTCTGCTTTTTGCAATAACCCATCCAAATCCGTGCTGTATGTCATTGCCATCGTCACCGAATGAAGAATTAATACTCACCACATTATATTTCAATAATTCAGCAACCTCTTTTTCAGATAAGTCTGCATAACTAAACATGCTAGTGATTAATAATACTAATATGAAGGCAATTTTCATTTTCTAATCCTTATGATGACGAGCCCTGCTGCCAATATGGCACTAATGAACGAAATAATGATCTTTATATTTGGATGAGATAATGCCCACATAAATATTTGTGGTGATTTGTTGGTAGCGAATTCTGGCGTGCCTACGTAAATTTGCGCTATATTTCCTTGATACCAAACATCTAAGCCTTGTTGTATTTTAGGTAAAGCTTCAAGCTGTATACTTAAGGAGCCTTCATCACTCACTATTTGTGTGCATTCACCACGCCTTAAAACTGAGGGTGTGGCATCCCCTCTTAGCCAATATTCACCAGAAATGATCATGCATCTTTTACGTCGGCGTTGGCTGTTCTGAGTTGTATATTTAGAGAATAGAAAATGCTCTACTTCAAAACCGTATAAATCAATTTCATCTTTAATACCAAAAGAAATACGAGGTTTTGACGCGATAGGGCTAGAAGCAATAAGGCTTCTCGACTCTATGCAACCATCATAAAAATCACAGGGAACAGCGGATCGTACTTCCTTACTAGTGCCAACTAAGGTTTCACTTTCAAAAATAGTTTCACCCGATAACAAATATTCAACTCGCAGTTGCGAGTTCTCTGTAAACGCATCTTTTGCGGGTAAAAATTCAAATGAAATTATTTGTTCAAGTTTATCCCAGTCAACTTTAACTCTCGTCCCAACGGGGATAAATATAGACCCCAGGACAGCCTCAAGATTTGTATTTACACTAAGAATTTGTTCAGGCTCGCTCAGCAACAATTCAGGAATATTTGGGCTATATATTTGTTCAAAATTAGATAACAAAATGGCTTTTTTTTCTTGTAGATTGGTAGTGCCAGCCCATTCATAATCCGAAGCGAGTACAAAGTCGACGTGTTTTGTTTTTACGTCAATAAAGCCTGGTGTTACGCAGCCTGGGATATTCATTAATATTAAAACAGATAGTATAGTGAATAAAAAAAGGTTTCGTATGCGACTTGGCCATTCATTTTCAGATTCTAAAATTTGTTCTAGGTTGCCTAATTCAGCCAGTTTATCACTTACATCTGCGTCTTCTTTACTACATAGAACCCCGACTATTTCCTTTTGTAATGTGTCGTGTTTCTCTTTTAGGTATTTTCGCTGATCATTATTCATAAAAATATTAACAATGGATTTTGGCACCCAGCGTGGTGGACTATCATACCACTTTTCTTTTTTGCTATTACTATTGCTATCGTGTGGTTTGCACTTTTTTGTTTCGTTGTTGTCCCGTTTCATATTCATTTTCTAAAGGCTAGTAATGGCAGTGTTAGGAGAAATCGGAACAGCCACTTCAAAAATTGGAGTAAGTGGTTTGTTGATACGGTGAGCTTTAGCAATAATTTTTATTTTTGCTTTGCTAGGGCGCTCAAACGGCCATTCTATTTTGATTTGTATAGGTTGCCCTACAGGAATACCCCCTTGCAACTTTGTTGTTGAAACAACTTTTTCATCGACAATTAGCTGCCAAGATATTCTCTGTATTGGTGCGCCTGAGCGCAATACCATTCGCGTATATGTGCTAGTAGCGGGCTTGTTTCCAATTGTAGCTGATATAGGGAAATATACTTGCTTGGTATTGTTCGTGTACCATCCGAATAAACCAATCTCATCGTGTTTTAATGCGATCCCATCGGCAGTTAAAATTTCTACTGACCACTCAATATTCTCATTGTTACTGAACTCAGCATCCATTCGGTAATACGTTTCTGGGCGCAAAGCTATGCTCGATATTCTAAGGGAGTTAGTTGCAGATAGTTTGTCGAGTAAAGGAAAAGCTAAAGTAATCGAGTCTCCTTTATCATATTTGGGAATGGGGATTTGCTCTAACGAGACTAACTCAAAACCAGCGTTTACATTGGATGTATATAAGCCTTCACAAATACCATTGCGTTCTTTATAACCGATTTTACTGTTGCCAATGCTCTTTTTTAGCAAATTTTGGTCGCAGGGTGAAGAGTAGGCGTTTGCAGTAAACGCGAAAAATAAGGAAATTAGAATTAGGGGAATTAGCGATGTTAAAAAAAAATCAGTGGTAACAGTTACCAGTACTTTCATTGAATTCAAGTTGCAGTAGTCCATAACACCTCACTTTCATTATAGAAAATAAAGAAAACTGCGCCTTATTTGAAATTTAGACTAACAGAAAAAACCTCAATAAATCAAGCCGAAATAATTGCCAAATAAAGGGATAGCAAAGTGCCTGGCTCAGTTAACCAACACATCCGTCTTATCAATAGTATAGCTCTTATGTTCCATTTTTAAGTAGGCTCGTTTGAGAGACGATTGTGAAATATATGACTCGTATACGGAATTTTTACTTAATGTCTGCTTTAAAGCGATAGCTTAATCAAAAACCAAATATATGTTTCGGTAATACATCAGGTAAATTGAGGATGTTTTACTACAATTAACTATGTGTAGGCGTTAAGTTGGGAGGACTAAGAGTCCTATATTATTATTATGAGCAAAAAAACTACACCATACATTATCTTGTTGATCTGTAATGAAAAGCCAAATGGTCTTTACACTATTCCAAGAGTGGCTGTTGAGGCATTTGCGAATTCAGTGTTTGGCCATAACTACGAATCTGAACTCATTATGATCTTCTTCTGAAAAAACCACACATTACCTTCAGGGAAAATCAATTAAGGAAAATACTAAATGAAGATTTTGTGGAAAAAAATTAATTTTTACGCACTTGTATGTGCATGCGCAGGAATGGTGGCGTGTACCAACGATAAACCGCAAGTTGTTAGCGTGGAAGGAGCTGAAAACGAGCCCGCAATACAACAGATGCAGCGCCAGATCCGGCCACCTTTTCTCGATCCCCTTCGCCACGGTGATCTATTCTATAATCCAGACCGTTTTTCACCCCCATCAGAAGAAGGAAATAAACCTTATCCGGTGAAGACTATTCTCATCACCGATTATACCGATTCATCTATTTCCTTGAGGTGGCATGACAGATCTTTAGTCGAAGATAGCACTCTTTTACGAAGACGGAGAGACAGCGGATCAGGTTGGGAAGACGCTTTCACCTACGGGCCGGTTAGTGGGTTTCACGATATTATCGATGAAGGTCTAGAGCCAGATCAACGATATTGTTACCAATTTGTGGCGACAAATGAGCATGGCAGTAGTTACTCACCACAAAGATGCGCCTATACAAATGGTAGTGAAGAAGAAAAAATTTTTAGAGCTCAATTGAGAATTAAAACTGCAGATATATCTAACGCCGACACTGATGACAAAGTGCGTGTCCGTCTTAATGCTGCACCTGGTGGACTTACTGTGCCCATGGGAAATGTAACGGTTATGGACTATGGTCAAAATGATTTTGAGCGGGGGGATTTATTCTCGTACGACCTTGAACTTTCGGGTATCACAAACTTAACCGATGTAACCATGTTCAGTATTTCCAAGAGTGGCAGCAATGGCCTCTGTATGGAGTCGATTGAATTGTTGCTTAATAATCATAGTGTGTACGTTGAAGATTTCAGTAACGAAGCAAACAAGTGCCATTGGCTTGATAACGAAGACGGCAAGTCGAATACCTATACTGTTTTTCATGAGTCGCTTAGATTAAGTCCTGGTTGGCTAAATTTTCAGACACCACTTCAATTGTCTATTGCTAGAGATGAAATTGAAAGCAGAATTGAAGGGCTGATTGGTCATCTATTTTCTTCTATCAATCAGGCCAAGTGGGGAGACAAGCATGGACGTGCTTGGGTGGAAGCAACTTACAGAACTGATGAAAGTCTTAGCTTTGATTTAGATATGGAGGCTGTAGTTCCATATTGGCTTAATGCTGATCTTGATATTGACTTTTCCGTTACTGTTGGATTCAAAGAAGAAGGCGGTGAATGGAATTTCAAGCTAGAGGTGGCAAACCTGGAATCCTCTACTGATTTTGATTGGTTTACTAATGCCATGGGCTTCCTTTTGCCCTGTGGCCCAGTTATTAGTGTTGTACTTAATGAGGGCATTCCAGATTGCATCACTTATCTCGAAGAGTATATCGACGAGCGAGTTGAAAGCTCGTTTCAACCGATTGCCAGAAGTTTTGCAATAATCAATCCTTGCGCGACTGGCACAATACCTCAGGCTACAGTATCAACAAACGCTGACATCAACTTTTCCTGCGTTGAAGAAGGCACAGATGATGATTTTGATTTTATTAGAATTAATGGAAGTACAGTTGTACTAGAGGCCGTACAATAACTGCTGTTGATAGCACGCCATATTTTTAGACTAGTTCACTAAATAGCCGAAAGACCTCCAGGGCTAGGGCAGATGAAATGTCTGCTTTCGCAGTTTTTCAGCAATAGTCGAAAGCGTACTTGACAGTCTCCTGCTCGCTCAACCCCGTCTAACGGTTGAGTGCCAGAAGGAGACTATTCGGAGTTACTTATGCTGGACAGGATTACGATCAGATAGCGGACGTTGACTTCGTACACTCCAAAGATGCCTGAATAAGACGAGTTCCAGATTCCCAACAATGCATAAAAATTTTATACCTCTTTAGTGGCCAAATTAGCTATGCTACTAAAAAACTATTACTGTGAGTTAAAGCATCTAAACAGTTTCATTATTGTTAAAGGCTAAAATATCTCCGGGCTGACAGTCCAGATACGCACAAATTTTGGCTAAGGTTTCGAAACGCACACCTTTGACTTTGCCCCTTTTTAGCTGAGACAGGTTGGCTTCAGTGATCCCGATTGCCTTGGCTAACTCTTTTGACCTGACTTTGCGCGTCACCATCATAATATCCAAATTAACAATAATTTCCATTAATCAGACTTCCATAGGCTATATAAACTCTTTATTTTCGGCTTCGATTTCTCGAGCTGCTTTCAGCAGATAGACGATGAGTAGCATCATCATAAGGGTGCTCAAATTATTGAAGTCGATATCGACTTCAAAACGAGTAAGTTCGAAAAATTGCTCATGATAGAAAGCTGTCGCCAGTTCTTGAACAATCTTTAATCCCATATCAATCACTTTTAGCCATATTAGCCAAAGATAACAGCGCATAGCTTCGTCGCCAAAAAACTCTCCTATTTGAAAGTGACCCATAAGACGTTGCAGCCAATATAGTCCAGTAAAAAGAGTGACAAGTCTGGGAAATTGGAGCGCAAGTAGTACTGACCTGTCTGCACTATCATTTAGCCAAAGCTCGTAAAATAGCGTGCTAGAGGCTCGATGAAATTCATCATTTACAACGTATTCGTAAAGAAGAAAAAAGAACATCATGGCAGACGCTATTAACACCACTCTTTTAAAAAAACCGCTGATTTTCATCAATTTCTGCATATTAGTATTCATTGACAAAGTTAATCCGTGTCTTAATTTTCATCGATTATATCAGACAGACAGAAATTATTACAACACAACATAAAATTACTGCTTAACAATAATTAATTTATGCGTTAGGATTATTTTACATTGAGACGGCAGTTTTTTGCTATCAGAAGGTGACTACCGATTCAGGTTTCTTGATATGAATGATGAAAACCAACAAAGCTGCTTCTAAGGAAATTTTATGAAAAATAATCTAATAATGGCACTACCTCTGGCATTTATTGCTGTGATCTGGGTAACTTCAGTCGCGGCTAAGGAACGTCCTAATGAATCTTCCAACAATCTTGCATCGTTATTGCAGCAAAAAAAGTGGATCCATGGTTCTGCTAACTGTAAGTCAAATACTGATCCGGCGATTGAGGTATATAAATATGATCAATCGAGTTATGTGCTTCGTCAAAATAAATGTGCAACCTATGAAGCACCTTTCATATACGTATTATTTGGTAATGAGAAAGTACTGGTCTTGGATACTGGCGCAACAGAAAGTGTCGAAGATTTTCCTTTATATTCATTAGTAAAAATCTTGATTGAAGAGCACTCACTCCAAGGTGAAAAAAGTGATAAAGAAATATTGGTTATTCATTCCCATAGTCACAGAGATCACTATGCAGGTGATGTTCAGTTTATAGGTAAACCTAATGTCACCGTGGTTGCACCAAATAGTTCTGGCATTAATCAGTACTTCGCATTTGCTAAATGGCCGGATGGTCTCGATTATGTTGAATTGGGCGGCCGAAAAATAACTGTTATTCCAACGCCTGGACACCAGGAAGAAGCTATTTCAATTTACGATCCACAAAACAAATGGCTCCTAACCGGTGATACATTTTATCCGGGCACTATATATGTTAAAAATTGGAGCGAATACAAAAAAAGCATTTCACGTTTGGTTTCATTTTCCAACAGCCACGAGGTTAGCCTGATATTAGGAGCGCATATTGAAATGACGAATAGGGCTGGTGAATATTACTCAATAGGAACGAATTATCAGCCGGATGAAGCTTCATTGACTTTATTGCCAATAGATTTGGCCATTTTGGATTCAGAGCTCCAGAAAACAGATAAAGAGAATAAAGTAATGTTGAATAAATTGATTGTATTACCAATGAGCACGATACAAAAAATATTCAGTAACGTCGCACGTTGGATCATTCAATAAGTTATCGGAGAACCGAGAGTCTCAGACCTACAACAACGACTTACTTAGGGGTTCTTCTGTGCCGTTAATTGAGGCGAAACATGAGAAAAATTGAATATCCCAGCGTCTCCTATCGTATAGCAGTCCTCACCTTAGCAAAGTTCCTGTTTTGGTCAGTAGAGTTGGAATCAAAGGGTCAGAGTTATTGATTTATTTACGTCAGCTTTGGGTCAAAAACTGACTCGTGCGCAGACTACCAGACAATTTTCTTTTTGTCCGCTTTTCGCTCAAACCCGCTAGTCAGTTTATTAGGCAGGACTGAGTTTCAAACATTAATATGCTCGTACACCTGCCTCAACTCAGCCCTGTCATGTAAATGGTGTCGGTTACTATATTCGAGTGTAAAGTGCACGACCTTCGACAACCTAAGATCAAAAAGAGGATTTGGTTGCCGGCCTAGCTGTGGTATAAAAATCGGCATAGGGTTTTAGTCCGTAATCAGACGATATAGGTGAATTTTAGTCGATGCACATTTTAAATTTTGAAGCGTTTCTGCTAGCGATTACCCTGTTAACCATCACCCCTGGGATTGATACCGTACTGGTAATCAAAAATACCAGCCGCTCGGGTGGACGAGATGGAGTGGTAACCAGCTTGGGAATTTGCCTTGGGCTTTTTGTGCATGCGACCTTTTCCGCTGCTGGTATTTCTGCCATTTTGCTTCAGTCGGCTGAATTGTTTTCAATCATGAAATGGATTGGGGCCGGCTATCTCATTTGGTTAGGCATTGGCGCTTTGAAAGCTGCCTTTATCAGCAATGCAGGATTAACGGTAGATGACTCAGTTGTTAGAGCGCTTAGCGTGCGTCGCTCTTTAAAAGAGGGCTTTCTGTCAAATGTATTAAATCCAAAGACAGCGGTGTTTTATCTGGCGTTTTTGCCGCAGTTTATTGATCCCCTGCACTCCCCCTTCCTGCAAGCAATGACCATGGCAGGGATACATTTTGTGATTGCGATGATTTGGCAATGTGGCCTTGCCGGAGCGGTTAGTTCAGCTAAACGCTTTTTTGCGAATCCACATGCCCTTAAATGGATGGAGGGCATCACAGGCAGTGTACTGATATTGTTGGGTGCGAGACTGCTTCTTGATGAGCAAAACCTAGATCGTAATGAATAAAGTTCGTCATAACACGCCAAGATGAATCTTTGGCAAAAGCCATAGCGCTTTATGTGGGTGATGAATATATACAGCATAACCCTTCCGTACACGACGGCAAGCAAGGGTTCATTGATTACTTCACCGAAATGGCTAACGATTATCCGTTGAAATATATCGAATTTGTACGAGCAATCTCTGAGGGCGACTTAGTTGCGCTTCATACCCACAAAACGTGGCCTGATGATATCCATTACATCACCATGGATTTTTCCGCTTCGATGATAACGGGAAAATTATTGAACACTGGGACTCAATTCAGCAGCTCCCCAGTGAGTCGAAAACGACAATCCGATGTATTAATATTCTGGATAACAATCCAGCATGGCTTTATAGCTAGGCTTTAACTTATTTTTTAACTTTGTAGAGTGACACTTGTGAACAGTTTATTTTGTGAAGACCAATGGAATACATAGGCGCTTGCTGCTGCGGTGAGGTACAGGTGAAACTGACTTTGCCGAATTCTCTGCATAGCTATCAGCCTAGAGCATGTGATTGTGATTTTTGCATGGCGCAAAAAGCCGCCTATTTATCGGACCTTAACGGTGTGCTCGAAGTATTTCACCAGCACAAACTTGAAGGTATCTACCAGGGGTCTGAGCAAGCTGTTTTTTGGCAGTGCAAAGCATGCCACAACCTCATTCTGGTTAGTTGTGAGTTTGCAAGTGGAGTAAAAGGAGCAGTAAACGCTGGGGTATTTTCGCAGAAATACACCATAGGCAGTGCTGTTTACGTGTCCCCCAAGATGTTATCACCACAGGAAAAACGCGAGCGTTGGCAAAGCGTTTGGTTAACGGTTAACTTCCAGCCTTAGCGTGATCGCAACCGAAAGCCGTCAATCGGATTTACTTAACGCTTTTATTAAACGCACCAAAGCTGGCTTTAATACTCCAGATGAAAAACGGTAAGGTCAGTGCTACCCCTGCAATCAACATCATCACACCAGCGTATGGCACATTCAGCACTTCAGGTAAAAAACCTTGCTGATGAAATTGCTGACGCAAGCCCATCAACATCAGCACCACACCGAGCAGATCGAGTAATATCAATGAGCCCAATATTCCTTTAGGCCGTGAACGCATTTCAACGTTGGGATTTAATTTGAGTTCGCTTGTAGCGGTAGGGAAAGGAAATAAAGTGGCCATTGTTCTCTCAAGTTTGCGCATTAATACGTTTAATTAACAATTATGCAACAGTTGACTCTACTTTATGTCATTAAGTTCCACAAAATAAAGACTAAGGGAAGAAAATCACACCTCTATAAAGCTTATTTACTCACTTCGATTTAAACATCTTTGACGGTCACGGCAGGCCGCAGATCTTAAGTAAATATTATATCTTTAACGTTAACTTGCCCCCTCCCGGATTAAATTTTTGTAAAACAGCTAACGGCACCTGTTTAAACTTAAAAAAACCAATCACTTTGCAGCTGATTTTCACGGAATTGAAAATCTCTGGTTGAGATCCAATTTTGTAAGAAGTATGATTAATATTGTTAACAACTTACAAAAGATATTTAACCAAATGACATGCGCGCCCAGTATAATTACCAATCGAATGGGTAACAAGTGATTAGCTAAATGTCTTCAACAGAAAATTACGCTAGCGGGTAATAGATCGCTATTTACCAACGAGTTCGGCAAATTCGTCTGACCACTATATTGGATAACAACATGACTTTACTTAGAAAATTTTCCCTAGTAGCGCTAGGCGTTAGTATCGTACTTCAAAGCGCTTGCAGCCAGCATGACATTGAGACTGTTCCCAAACAGAACCGTGTTTTATTTAAAGATGTGTCCGATTCAGTGGGATTAGTTAGCGAAGCAAACTGGAAATATGGCGGCCCAGCAGTTGCGGATTTAAATAACGATGGGCATTACGATTTTCTATTAAGCAATCATGACACGACGCCGGTACAACTTTTCATGGGTAATGCAGCACATCACTTTGATGAAATAAAAAATGTGTATCCAAAAGCCGATCTGCATGGCATATCTGCGGGTGATTTCGACTTAGACGGGGATAATGATGTGCTGTTATCACTGGGCGGCGGTAATGGCTTGACGCCTCAACCTCAACGTTTACTGCGTAATGACAACGGCACCTTCACTGACATTACAAAGGAAGCCGGCATATCAGAGTTAGGCGCTCGAGGTAGGAGTGTGCGTTGGGTGGATCTAGATAACGATGGCGACTTAGATTTTATGCAAGTGAATGCCGCAAAAATGGTCAATGAAGCCTTGCCACGCAATATCATTTTCGAAAACCTCGGTAACGGCACGTTTCGCTACGTAGAAAGTCCAGGATTTGAAGATATCGAAGCAGAACGCGTGTTAATAACAGACTACAACAGTGATAATGTGATGGATATCATTGCGTTTACCAGTTACGACAAAACATCCATCTGGCAAGGTAATGGCGATTTTACCTTCAGCAATACCACCAACACTGTATTGCCTCAGGGACATGATGATTATCCAGGAACCATCACGGTTGCCCAAGCCGATATCGATAATGACGGCGATTTAGATTACTACTTTGCCCGTGGAAAATTGTATTACACCATTGCCAATAACAGCGTCAGTTTCGATAAGGAAAAACAATCACTCGATTTGCGAGATGTAGGCAGTAAGAGCCATGATGGATTAACGCTCTACGCTGATTCCGATATCGTACTGAGCGACTTTTATCACTTCCCCCGCGCTAAATTACTTGAGTTTATGCCGGTATTTATTGGTGCAAATAAACAACAGATCACCACACCAAAAGATGCACACGCCATCACCCAAGAGCAGGCAAAGGGGTTTCCGGCCGAAGTCAATGAAACCGGTTGGTATTTGGGCTACTTAGGTGACAATAAATGGCGTCTAGAGTGGCTATTAACCGACGACGTTGCCTGGGATGTGCGCGCGTCGATTAAGGGCGTAAGCGATTACGAAGCCAATTGGACACCCCAAGAATTGGCCGTACCAGATGTATTGCTCCGTAACGACGACGGTGTACTAACAGATATTTCCCAGCGCATACCAGATAGCCTAAATACAAATAACTGGGGGGTCACCTCGGGTGATTTCAACAACGATGGAAATGCTGATTTCTTCGTTTATCGTTTCGGCGATTTACAACGCAGGATCGCCGATGTGATGTTACTCAACACAGGTGATGGTCACTTCACAAGCAGTGTGGCACATAACGCCACAACAGAAATCGGCTCGAAGTCTCACGGTGATTCAGGGGTCGCGTTTGACTTCGATCTCGATGGAAAAATAGACATTTTAAGTGGCGATGACGACAACGGTAAGTGGCATTTATACAAAAACGTCACGGACAATGGGAATAACAATCACCTATTGATAAAAATAGGCTACTCAGAAAATGGCATCGATCCTTATGGCGCAAAAGTTTGGATAACCACTAAAGGTAAAAAGCAGTACAAACTTATTGGCTCAACCAACGCCAATCATTCTCAGAGCTTGTTGAACATAGTGCATTTTGGTTTAGGCAAAGACGAGGTGGTTACCGACATTACAGTGCGCTGGCGTGATGGCACCACCCGTACCTTGAAAAACCAACAAGCTAACCAGCTTCTCACTCTCGGCAAATCTATTTAACGGCCTAGGTATGGATTATTGGGCGGTAAAATAAAAATTTAGCGTTACCGCCATTCGAGCAATTTAACGTTCTTAGTATGAAAAATGAGTATAAAAATGACAGGTAAGCCATTCACAAAAACACTTTTTATCAGCGCCCTTCTGCTGCTGCTGCAATTTGCTTTGTTCGCATGTGGTCAGTCTGAAGAAAGCTTGTCCAATATTACCCTCACCCCCTCATCCCCTGTGGAATTTGATTATGAGATAACGGGTAGCAAAACTAAAAAATTAATTTTCGAAATCGATAATCCTGGGCAGTCGGCGAACTTATCACTATTAGATAACGACCAGGTGTTAGTTGATAACCTCAATATCTCGCAAACGGGTAGCCAAACTATCAGTGTATTGGTGCGCTTTAATGCTTTGGGTAACAGGCGATTGCAGTTAAAGACGATCAATTCTCCGCTCACCATAAAAACCTTCACAGTAGAAGATATAGAGCATCTGCCAATCCCGCAGTTCAAAGATATTTCGGTTCAAGCTGGGTTAGACAAAGTTAATTCGATTAAATACGGCGGACCTTCGGTTGCCGATATTGATCAAGACGGTGACTACGACTTTATCGTTAACAATCACAACGCAGAATCCAGTAAAATCTATTGGAATAACGGCGACGGTACCATCACTAAGTACAAAGACGACCTGTCTCGCTGGTTCATGCAAGATCTGCACGGCACCGCCCTAGGTGATTACGATAATGACGGCGATCTCGATATGGTCCTGACTCGGGGTGGCGGTAATGGTACTAACCCATCGGTCTCTTATTTTTATCAAAATGATAACAGTAATTTTGTTCGCTACACAGGAGATGTCGGTATTGACCGAGGCGCTCGGGGTCGTGGGGCCAGATACTCGGATATGGATCTAGATGGCGATCTGGATCTCATGCTAGTTAATGAAACCGGCTTGGCCAATCAAAAACCCCAGCACTTTTTTTACGAGAATAACGGCCAAGGTGGTTTCACCTTCAAGTCGGTACCCGGTATTCAGGATGTCAGGTCCTCTCGTGCCTTAGTCTCGGACCTTAACGGTGATAACATCGACGATATCGTCATGTATGGGCCCTTATCTGTTTGGCAAGGCAATGGCGATTTTACCTACACCGATATCAGCGACAGCATTCCTAGCAACATTCGAGCACTGAACAGTGTTATGGCCGTAACCGACATAGATATAGATAACGACGGCGACTTGGATATGTATCTGGCCAGAGGCAAAGAGTTTGAGCATGGCAAGGGCGAAACACCGTCCGTTGACTTTGACCCCATCGCCCGAAATTTCTCTCTGAAAACACGTGGTTATAAAGGTGTTGACGAATTTAGCTTCAAGGCAAGTGGCGCACTGAAATTGCATAATTATCATTTTCTAGGGCAAAACGGCTTTAGGGGAAAAGCGTACCCCATCTACTTGGGTAAAGACAAAATATCAACGGATGTGCCATCTGGCGGCACCCTAGAATTTGATAAAACAAACGCACAAGGCTGGCCCGACGATATTTCAGCCGACGGAGTTTATTTCGGTCATGTGGGCAACGACCATTGGCGAGCGGCATTGGTACGCAACGGCGATATATTTTGGTCCTATTTCTTCACCTTATCCGGTGTAGAAGAAGCGACGCCTAATTTTATACCGGAAAATCGTAATATACAGGACGTGCTGCTAGAGAACAGAGACGGCAAACTTGTTGATGTTACCCAACAATGGAACATTCCGGCAGGTGGTAACGCCTTAGGTGTGACAACCGGCGATTTTAACAATGACGGTCATCAAGATTTATTTGTTTATCGTTGGGGATTAGTCGAGAAACGCATCTCAGATCTCATGCTGCTCAACACAGGCCGAGGTAGCTTCGAAACAGTTACTATGCATGGTGCAAGTGATTTAGGTGGGCCGGGGTTTGGCGACATGGGCCAAGCGTTTGATTTTGATCTTGATGGCAATTTAGACATACTCAGCGGCAGTGAATACGGTCAATGGTATTTGTATAGTAATCAGCCTGTGATTGGCAACAACTACGCCTTGGTTAGAGTGGGTTATTCCCCCGAGAATCACGTTGATGCTCTCGGCGCACAAATTACCTTACAAACAGCGTCACATACCTACCAAAAACGCATCGGCTCAGCGGGTGAAGTGTTCTCTCAAAGCTTATTGAATATTGCGCATTTCGGATTAGGTAAAGAGGACAAAATAAGCCATATTCAGGTACGTTGGCGCAACGGCGAAACGGTTAGTTTCTCCAATAAACAAGCCAATAAAATATTTGATACTAACGCACTGGATCCGGCTACTTTGGCAATAAATACCCAAGACTTAGCGCCAAGATCTGGAGATACACTGCAATTAAAAGTGACCGCGACGCCTGAAAACGCAAGCCAAGACGTGCACTGGCATTCAAACGACCCAACCGTCGCTCAAATAAGCCCCAGCGGACTTCTTAAGATGGTAGGCAAAGTAGGCGAGAGCACAATGATTATGGCCACGAGCACTAAAAACGGCCTGTCGGCCAAAGCCAAAATCACCGTGCACCAATGGTACGCCAAGCCTATTACGTCAGTGACCTTAAGCGCTTCAAAAACCAAACTGATTGTAGGTGAAGTACAGCGGATAAACGCAAATATCGCTCCTGAAGGCCCAGACAATGCACAATTAAGCTGGACTAGCTCAGCGCCAGAGATTGCTTCGGTTGATGCCGATGGTACGCTTCACGCGTTAACCCAAGGTCAGGTTAAGATCAGCGCTCAAGCCGAAGAAAATGCAGATTTTCATGATGAATTGCAATTTACTGTTGAAGCAGACGTCAAACCTTATATCAAAATTGAAAACCTCCCAGAGCTTAACAAAACGCCCATCCATGCTGGGCAAACGTTTGAGGTGCATGTTAACTACCATGCAGGAACAGGCAATAAAGTGATTGCTGCCGATGAAGGAGGCCTGCGGGTTTGGTTTCGACATTTTAAAACCCAGCGGATCCCTATCGAAGATAGGATACAAACTGATACAAACGTACTATATACAATGACCGGTAGCTCAACGGCAACCGTCTCAACTAAGGGGCTCATGCCGACTGATGCATTACCCAAGGGTCAGTTTTATTCACTAAACGTAAGTTTCACAGCCAGCAATGGAAAGACTTATAACGACAGTATTGAGCACTTTGTTTTAATAAAATAGCGACTGAATAATGAGTACTGGCGGACAAATGCGCTAGTACTCATCTGTCCATGCAATGTTAGCTTAGGGTCATAGCTCGACGTCCCCACAATATTAAATCAAGCCCAGATGAATAATCTGTTTCTATGACTCGGTTAATGACCTTTGAATTCAAGTAAAGCGCCTTAGGCAGGGATAACAATGAGATATACACCCATGTTTCGTTAACGGCTTGCATGCCATAAACTGACGCCTCCCCAAAGTTTTAACTGAGCGGAGATTATTATCCCCTTTAAGCTGGAGCTAGACCCTTATCAATATCCACTCAAATAAATCAAACCTACAAAGCTAAAAACGACCGTAAACTAGCCCTTGGTACTCAGGATTGGCGCAAAGACGTGCTCCCACAGCTGTTGATATCGCTCTCTATGCCAGCCGATATGACCAATACGTTTTTGCCCTATGTCCTTAGGTTCGATGACGTGCCGTGTAACACTTGCGCCAGTAAATTGCGCGTGCAGCATGTCGACGTTTTTCAAGGACATCATTTCGTCATCACTAAACGCCAGTGAATAAATGGGCAAACTGACACTGTCAAAGCGCTCTTTTAACCACTGCCCCTCCCCTTCAACAGCATAGCCATCTTTTAAACACCAACGACGCCATTGCATCATAACGCCCTTAGGTAAATCACACAGAACATTCAGCTTATTACCAGGAAAATAACCTAATAAGGGCACCGTCATCGGCACTAAGAAATACCATAAAAACCAAGATACACGCTTGGTACTCGGTGAGTTATACCACCAAGTCCCCGTACCAACAGCCACAGTAATTGCACGAGATATTTGCTTGGTATCAGGCATCATGCCCAGCATGTGTCCGCCAACACTGTGGCCTATCCAAATACATTCTAGGCCAGAAAATTGCTGTTCAACCGCATCAAGGACCACAGGACAATCGTTACTTGCCCAGCTAAGCACATCACTTTTACATTGCTTCACGTGCCCATCGATAGACAAACCAATACCGTCATAATCAAACGTCACCGCGTGATAACCTTGTACGGTCAACCAAATGGCGAAATCTTGATATAAGTGCTGTGCAACGCCAGTAGCGGAGGCAATAATACAGACCCCTTTCACACACGCAGTTTGGCTGTGAAAAACAGTTATCGCCACAAAGTGCCCGGCTTCTGTGGCAAGCTTCTGCACTTGCCCCTCGGAATGAGTGGCTGCTAGTTTATGCTGAGCACTTACGCCATTTTCAGTTGCATTCATCTCGTACTTCCTATTATTAGCGTGTCAAATGGTAAGCCCCTTGCGGCATTTCTATATATGAACATCATTTATTTCGCATGTAAATTAAATTAATTCACTAACGAAACAAAACAAATGGCGCTTGATATTTCCCCACAAAAAAGCAATATTCAGCCCATAAAAGACAGCTAAAACTTGCTGACGACAATTTTATTTCGTACATTAAATAAATAACTTTGCGATAAATACGTTAATGAAAAAACAGCTAAAAATATTCCATTTATTGCAACTTGCCCATGCTGCTTTGTTTAAAGCGGCTGATCGTAAACTCAAAAGTGAGATGCAAATAAGCACTACCCAGTTAGGCGTGCTTTTCTCACTTGCAAAGTGTGACAACGCGCCAATTACAGCCATAGCGGATCAACTAAACATGAGCTACTCAAGCATGTCTGGGGTCGTTGATCGCATGTCCAAGGCTGAACTGGTTAAACGTGAAAAAAACCCAAACGATGCTCGGGTGCAAAACGTTATTTTACTGCCTAAGGGCAAAGCGTTATGTGAGCAGTCCAGTCATCAGGTAAGAAATATCAATCGCGCTTTACTGAGTGAATTCAGTATTGGGGAACAAGAAACCATTGCTCGATTCTTAGTTCATGTAGCAAAAAATGCTGAAAAAATTGTCGCCAGCGATAACTCACCACCATCAAAAAAGGAAATCTGATGTCATCCATTCTCATTGTAGAAAAGAAAAACCGCGTTATGCGCCTTACGATTAATCGCCCTGAGCTTAAAAATGCACTCAATCGTGCCTTATATGCGGCACTGGCAGATGCGTTAGCAGAAAGCCAATCAGACCCACAGATCCGAGCGGTGTTGCTGACCGCCACAGGCGATACGTTTACCGCAGGTAACGATTTAGATGACTTCATAAATCCGATTGAAGAGACAGGTACCCCTTCCGTCATTCGCTTTTTAAAGGCAATTTCAGAGTGCGAAATGCCCATTATCGTGGCGGTTAATGGTCCTGCTATTGGTGTGGGCCTGACTATGTTATTGCACTGCGACATGGTTTACGCATCAAAGAGTGCACGCTTTCGTGCGCCATTTACTCATGTAGGCTTAGTGCCTGAAGCCGCTTCGAGTCTGCTGCTTCCTTTAGCGGTGGGAAATGCCTGGGCGAATGATTTGATGATTGCGGGACGCACCTTAACCGCTGAAGACGCCCTTAGTGCAGGGCTAATTTCCCGTGTATTCGAGGATGAAGCCCTTGTATCAGAAAGCCTGAAAGTAGCGGAACAGGTCGCTAGCTTGGCGCCTAACTCAGTCAAGCAATCCAAACGTTTGATCCGCGGCGTCACCAAAGAGCAGGTAAGAGACCAGATGAAACGCGAAGGGGTAATATTCGCCGAACAATTGGCCTCAGCGGAGTTTAAGGAATCCATTGCGGCGTTTTTTGAAAAGCGCGGGCCTAATTTTTAATGGTGCCTAGGCGGTCAAAATAATTACACAGAATAACTGCCAGCGTCACATATACGATAAAACGGGCGGGTAGAAGCACCAGCAATTTAACCTGTCAATCATAGGTGAACATTGTATTACCCAACAAGAAACGTTGAATGTTGGGGGGCAGCGAATGTATAAATCGATCTTACTTATTGGGCTAATATTTTCGCTGAAATGCTCATTAACATTCGCTTATGAAGACAAAATTGAGCGCGTTGGTTATAGCCAATCAAAAATACGCTAATGTCCGTTAAAAAATGCTATCAACGACGCTCAGGCTATCGCTGGCCGTTTTACGGAACTCGGTTTTAGGGTCAGTACCGTTATCGATAGCCAAGCGCTTGAACTAAAAAATTCAGTGGAGAAATTTTACGCCGATATCCAGCAGGTAAAATCAGGCCAGGCTTTGGCCGTATTTTATTATGCGGATCACGCAATTCAAATTGAACACCACAATTACCTGGTCCCACTGAATATGCAGTTTTCCAGTAGCCAAAGCTTCATGGCTGGCTTATTTGACATCAACACTTTATTTTCAGCAACTTGCCAACACGCAAAATATTATCATTCTCGATGCATGTCGCCACAATCCCTTTGGTAATGTGGCACTCGGAGAAAAAAATCCGTCTCAGTTGGTTTGGCTCCACTTAAAGCCCCCTCAGGAACATTGATCGCATATGCCACAACGCCAAGCGGGGTGGCATATGCGGGAGAGCTAAAAACGGTATCTATACCAAATATTTACTGCGTCATATCAGCAAAGAAATAAGCGTTGAGGAGCTTTTTAAAAAAGTTAGCAAAGGAGTAGCTAAAGAAACGCGTAACCGGCAGATCCCCTGGGGCATTCATCGTTGCTGCAAGAGGTTTTTATTAACCCGCCTCGAAGTTGTGCGAGGATTTTGTGACCGAGAAATTTTTTGATACCGATGGTCGGGCGTTCATGCGCACGTTTTACCCCTATATCTGCAACATCCGTAAGGAATGGAATAATGCCGAGCAATACGCTCAAGTGGTGACTTATTATCTGGGAGAAAATGTCGATATATGTAATGAATGAAATAACCACGCCCAGACCCCACGCCAATAAAAATTGACGGATTGATAGGTTTGATTTATCTGCTATATGACTGCTAACGAGTTTCCCTGCATATTATAGTCATGTGCCCACTAATAATTATCAGCAATACCCTAGCATCCATGAATAATATGCTCAGCCCTCACCCACAATAATGCTCAAGTAATAGTTGCTGAACGATGACGTTTGTTAACGGCTGTATTCAACAGATCCGCTCAAGAGCGTTTAAGCATTGAGTAAAACAGGATATAAGTCACTTCGCAGGTATAAGACTTTCACATCAACATCCTATTAGGCTAAAGTGCCGTTTTGCTAAGCTATCTCCAATAAGGAATCAATTCATGTCCGGTATAACCGAATTAGCGCAATTACTTAAATCCATGTCTCCGCATTTACAAGACGGTGAGTATGCTTTTTGCACCGTCGACGGTAACGTGGCCGATTATACCCATTTAAACCCTGTGTGTTTTTTCAAAGAATCAGAAGGATTAACATTGATCCTGTTAGCTGACGCCGCTCAAGATGCAGGCATTGCATTTGAAGGCACGTATAAGCAAATTACTTTGACTGTGCACTCCAGTTTAGAAGCGGTTGGACTTACCGCCGCTATTGCCGAAAAGCTAACGCAAAACGGTATCAGCGCCAACGTGGTAGCAGCGTATTATCATGACCACATTTTTGTGCCCACCGCTAAAGCCGAACAAGCTATGTCTGCGTTAGGTGAATTCGCCACACTGAATTAAAGAGCACTAAACGCGATAACGCCCTCAATATTGTTATAGAGAGTATGAGTGTGCTCGCTTTATCGGCATTCAAATTTTTGATTGAGGCGAAACCAGTTTAATACGAAACCGTCGTGTCGAACGGTTTCGGGCTATTGCTCAGTGTAACCGTACATATTTAGCGGTTTTATTGCGGATTATTAGAATACACAACCCCATTAAACCCTTGGGCTAGTTCCTGTGTCAGTATCTCTACCCTACTTTCTGTACAGCCAATCTAAACCTTGAATCACGGTCGTAGGGAACGCTGTTGTATGGGTTGCATTCTCAATCACCGAAAATTTAAGGGTTATTAGCTGACTTTGTTGCTGCTCAATCTTCTGCGCTAACGCCTTGGCACCCGCCAACATATCTTGCTGCTGCCCAAACTCAGGTGACTCTTGCGCACCAACTGCCATATACACACGCTTGGCGAGTTCACTTTTCACAACAGACTGCGTCAAAATATCATTATCAGCAAACCAAACAGATGGGCTACCAATAATATAATTGCTAAACATGTCTGGTTGGCTGAATAGAATATAGGCCCCAAAAAGCCCGCCCAATGAATTCCCGACAAAAGTACGTTTTGCTGGATCGGCACGATAGTGCGTTTCAATGTAACTAAACACCGTCTCGCGGATAAAAGTAGCATGTTCAGCGGCTTTACCAGTCATTAACTTCCAGTCATGAGCTTTACGCTGAGTGTAATCCCGCACTCGACTTTGCGCCCCTTTTGAGCCCTTATCGTATGAAATCGCTACGATAATAAACTCCTGCATCGTACCGCTGTTCATAGGAAAACGCGTGGCACCTGAGATAAGTTGAAAACTGTATAAAGCATCAGTGAGGTAAATCACCGGATAGGTTTGGCTTAACTGGGGATCATATGAGCGTGGAAGCTTAATAAATAACGGGTATACCCGTCCGCTGACGGGATCCGTAATATCGAGTACTTTGCTTCTCGGGATCGCAAAAGATGATTGCGCTTGGCATTGTGCACACAGCAGTAAAATCACTATCGTCAGAAGAAACTTCAAATAACCAAGCCTTAAGAACAAATCTTGTAAATGTTGACGCTTACACAAAAGCGCTTCACTTTAAATTAAACAGCTGAAAGCGCTACATCATGTTCAATATTCAATTTTTGCAGCAGAAATTTCCTCGCATCAGGGCGTAATTTAGTTTGCGCTAATAACGGCAGCAACTCTTCGGGTTGAATATGACCACCTTGATAAGACAAACTGATTTCGCTGATAAGATTGGCTTCAAACAAAGTCGCCGATAAGGGTTCAAGTTCGTCCAACCGGCCGATATCTGCTACTTGCTCTTGCACCACATTGACAATGAGCCTAGGCATATTCCATATTTTCATCAGCTCGACACTCAGGCGCATAGACTTTTCACTTAGAAATTTCTTAAACACCAATGAGTCCTGTTTGAAATCCGGATCTATTTTTTTAAATGCTTCCACCATGAATTGAAAAATCACCACCTTACCTAAATCATGCATTAACCCAATGGTGTAGGCAGCGTCACCATTTTGCTTACGCTGCGTGGCAAGTGATTTAGCGATGCTGGCTACATCTTGACTATGCAACCAGATTTTTTCGCCGAAGGTCTTAAAATAAACGGGCTTTTGCTGACATAAGTTTTTAATGAAACGATTGAGCACAAACTCTTTAATGTCGTCAGCACCCATAAACATAAAGGCTTGCTGTAAATTGGTAATCTCTTTATCACCACGTTTATAGGCTGGGCTATTGGCTTTTTTCATTAATTCAGTGGCTATGCTCGGTTCTTTTTCGACCACCTTGATAAACGCTTGCAAATCAAAATCAGGATTGTTCAACAAGTTAGTCAATGCCACGACTGATTGCGGTAACACGGGGAAATGAGTTAACACACTCTCTGGAGATTTGAGCGCATGATTCACCCGCGTTAAAATATACTGTTCAATAGGATTTAATGTGGTGCTAGTTTGTGATGGCCCAAGTAAATAATCGTAAAATAGAAAATCCAACCGATTCAACGAACCGACGCTAATATTCACCGTACGTTTAGGCAGTGGAATATCGTATTCGCCAGTGTTCTCCTCAATTTTAGAACTGTGTAACCTTTGCTGCATATCCGCTTGCCGTGACGGATTGTTTCCCGGCACTGTCTTGTTGTTAGCCCTATCATTAGCGGCGGCATTTTTATGGCTACTTTGATTACTGCCGCGCCTAAAAAGACGAGAGATTAATTTACCGAACATCTTTCATCACTACCAAATAAATAGAGCTACTACTACCACCAGCTATCTATGTTGCAATGAACACACATAGCTTGCCTGTTCATTCGCAACACTTTTACAACTGTTCTGTATGCTAGGTATGCCTCACAGCACCCCATATAACACTCATCCCATGAGCAACTACCATTCTACCCTCATAACAATGTCATTTCCTGATGAATGCCCAGAAACGATTAACCTTTGTTGCTCTGCCTTATTTCTACGCAGCACTATTGCCATATAGAGTCAGGCTTATTATGCGAGGGGTCATTTGACTGAGGGTATTATCTCTATACTAAACAAGCTAAATGATCCAAGCCCAATCAGCAAAACTTAACCCCATTGGTACGATTTTAACTACTAAACCAGTACAACGAAACTCATAGAAAAATGCAGCAATAAGCTGGCTCTTTACGCGCAATATTAAACTTGATAGTCGAATACCACTATATCGTCCAGAAGTGGAACAAAGACCTCTTTTAACGCCTCATGTTCAGGGTGGGGCAAATAATTATCGCGACCTTTTTCATTGGCAAACGTCATAAAAACAGAATATGTGAACCCTTTATTCATGTGCTCTGGGCTATCATTCAGGCCCCATTCCACAGAAAGCACGCCATCAATTTTCTGCACCATAGATTCAAAGAGTATTTTGACGTTACCGATATCAGAATGGCCAACGGAGTCCTTAAATTTTATGAGTAATATATGGCGTATCATTTTGATCCTTAACAGTTAACCTATGATTAACTGGCTAATTAACAGGTGAGAATTAAGCGATTCGAAATTCAGCTCTAATCTCAGGGGATAAGTCATCCCCTGCATATAATACTCAGCATAGGTGACAAATAAGCCAACGTTGAGTCAAGCGGAGAACATACGGTTTCACGTTTTTTGCTACCGATTAATAAAGAGTGACTGCCATCAATAAAAAACACAATGAATATGCTTCGTTAAAGGTAATTTCCCTGAGCGTCAATATATCAGAAACTAGACGATTCCATATTTCTTTGAAAACAGCTGAAAGTGTTGCGGCGACTATAATGAATACGAAGAGGTAGAACAAAACCTTTATTTCCGATGATTCGAATAATACGTCAACAATAGTATTAGATCCCTCACCTATGTTTAATTCACGTACAGAGGCATATTGTACGGTAAAAGCAATAAACAGTGCCAATGTGGCAATTATATTAAATGATGTGGTAATTCCCTTTTTCATGCGATTTCCTTTAATTAAAATAATAATTTACGTATTGAAGCGAGAAAATATCTCTAATATCCGATATTACTCAGGTTGTTTTTTTACACAACCCTAAATGACTTTTCTAAAATGAACAAAGCATTGATTTGCGGTTTTATCCGTTAGCAAACCTTTATTTCATCCTCCCTAAAATTACCTGCGTTTAACGTCGATGTATTACCCAGAACACATTCGCGGCCGAACGCATACCCCATATAACAAGTCGTTACACTGCCAATTAAAACGTCATCAAAATCTGTCTTGCCTGCCTCATACAGTCAGTTGCTTAGCATTCTCTTTGGCAAGTGCTTGTAATCTGGCAGTGGAGTATCCCAACTTACACATCAACCGAAACCCCATATACCCGGCCATAATGGCATCTGCTTTTGCGGTTAGTTCGTCGTCGCTATGCTGTTTTTTTGCGGATGAAAAATGCTTTAAAAAAACGTCTGCCATAGGCGTAAACAACTCATTCACTTTTTCAGCGACAAGCTTATCTTTCCCGCCCAGCTCACTGGCGGCATCACAAAGGAGACATCCCCTTGAGGTGCTATCATCGGTACTTGCGTGGGCGATAGCTTTGTCTAAAACCTGTTGGTATCCGGTAACGAGACTTTTAGCGCTTGTCATAATGCTCACCACCTCGGTAATTTCTTTGTGGCCATAGTGTTCAAGCGCTTTAAAAAAAAGTGTTCGCTTATCGGTATAGGCATTGTACAAGCTACCACGACGAATTAGCGTAGCTTGCTCTAAATCTTCAGTGGACGTAGCCGCGTAGCCTTTTTGCCAGAAAACCAGCATTGCGCCGCTGAGCACGGTTTGTTCATCAAACTTTCTAGGTCTGGCCATTGATTTTACGACTCTTAATTAGTTTTTATATAAATATACCAAAATAACTTTATAAAGTAGAGAAGTGAGTTTATATTGGTATGTACGTTCTAAAATAAAGGCTCATAGCATGGCTATATTCACTTTACGCACCACCTTAATCGCAACTATTTTTGCCCTAAGTACAGCTGCTTCCAGTGCCGTTACACTGGACGATGTAGTTGACGATGATGGGATTCCACAGTTACCAGAAAACTTCAGGAGTTGGGAGTTTCTTGGTGCTTTTTCCGGTCTTGCAGCGGATAAAAATGGCTCCCATGAAATGCATACTGTTTATGCCAGCCCAGGCACAGTTGAATACTATCAACAAAATAATGCGTACCCTGATGCAGCAGTACTAGTAAAAGAAGTGCTTGAGACAGACACAGAGAACTTAACCACTGGACGCATTTCCTATGCGACCAAAACCAAAGGTTGGTTTGTTTGGATTAAAGATAGCAAAGGTCGATTCCCAGAAAGTAAGTTGTGGGGGGATGGTTGGGGCTGGGCATTTTATGCCGCAGGTGATAAACCCAAACTGCAAACCACCGACTATAAAACCGATTGTTTAGGCTGCCATGTACCGGCAAAAGACACAGATTACTCCTATGTTCGTGGATATCCTGTGCTTGAAATAGAGCCTATGTCTGGCGGCCAAAATAAATCAGCCGACAATAAAGAAGCTAGCGAATCGCCCCGTGAATAACGTTTCGCTAAACGCCTTAAAATAGTAATTTATGGCAGGCAACGAAGCTTTTTTATAGGGATAACAAGTACCCTATGCAAATACGGTTGCCAGATTTGTTGAACAGAAATAGACGATATGTATCAATTTCTGTTCAACAAATAATCTGCGAAGTAATGATTCTTATCGGTAAACTTGGCCGCGATTGAAAAGTCAGTTTGCTGTAACAACCCACAGACAATCTCATCATTATATTTACGCGAAATTTCGGTGTGGATTTTTTCACCGGCGTGAAAATGATAGGTTTTTCCGATGGCATTAATGTCGACGGATTGATCGCATCCACTCAATAAATAGCTTTTAGCTATGCCTTCGTTTTCATCGTACTCAGGCGCATGTGCAAATCCACCCGGGTCAAAATTGGCCCCCAGCTCAGCATTCATACGATGCAAAAGGTTGATATTAAACGAACGCGTGATACCGCTTTCATCGTTATAAGCTGGCAAGACAATATCAGCCGGTTTAATCAAATCTGTGCCCAGTAACAGTTTGTCATTTTTGCTTAAATTGGCGCCCAGTTGATAAAGAAAATCACTGGCGATGGCGTCTGACATATTGCCAATATTTGAACCTAGAAACAGTACAATTTTGGGATGATGACTGTCTTTTACCGAGCCCAACATTTCAAAATAATCACCATGTTTTGGTATAACAGATACGTGGGGCAAGGCTTGCTGTAATGATTTTTCGAGTTGATCTAATGCATTTTGAGAAATATCAACTGGCATGTAATCAAATTGATACCCTTCATCACTTAGGGCTGCAAGCAGTTTACGCGTTTTACTACCGTCCCCGGCACCGAGTTCAATTAACTCAAAATAAACGTTTTTATCCGCTTGGAATGACTCGATGAGAGCCAAGGTTTGCGTGCTAAATATTTCCATTTCGCAGCGGGTTAAATAATACTCGGGCATCTTCATGATCTGCACAAAAAGCGCGTCGCCTTTTTTATCATAAAAATATTTAGACGGAAGCGTTTTTTCACTTTGACTCAAGCCAGCATCGACGTTATTCGCGAACTCTTCAATCATCTTATTTGTCTCTTGGTTATCATTTAAGCTGACCTGCTTATTTAACTAAGCGGATACCAGAATATTGCCACTGAAAATGTGGCTGAAAAAAGTTTCGGTACGTGGATCTCGAATGCTGTTCTGCGCTGGCAACAGACGCACCACGTAACACCATTTGATTCACCATAAATTTACCGTTGTACTCCCCCACGGCACCATCACTCACTTTAAAGCCCGGATAGGCTAAATACGCCGATGAGGTCCATTCCCAGCGCTGGCCCCACGTAAACTGGCTTGAGGCGACTTCCCATTCAAACTCAGTGGCCAAACGCATTTTCTTCCAGTTAGCAAACGCATTAGCTTCGTAATACGAAACGTGCGACACGCTTGCCTGTTTATCAATGGGTTTCAGCCCCGCCAACGTAAAGTAATACCACTGACCTTGCACACATTTCCAGTACAAAGGACACGTGATTTGCTTGTTCTCTATCCACGTCCAGCCATCGTCTAACCAATAGTTAAAAGTGGTATAACCGCCGCTTTCAATAAACTCAATATACTCACCATTAGTCACCAAACAGGCCGCAATCTCAAAATGCTGCAAGTAAACTTTATGTCGCCCTCTTTCATTATCAAAACAAAAACTCTCGTCTGCATGGCCTATTTCATAAACGCCTTCATCAATGCTTAACCATTGCTCAGGGGTTTCGACAGCGTTACTGCATTGGCTTACCAGATTAAAATCTGGTCGATAAACAGGGTAGATAGGATTTAACGACAGGGTGTATTTTAAATCCGTTAATAACAGTTCTTGATGTTGTTGCTCATGGTTTATACCTAAGGTCACCAGGGCTTTAATTTCATCACTGACATCAGTGCTGAGCAAACGTACCATGTGCTCGTCGACATAATGACGATATTGATAAACCTGTTCAACAGTAGGTCGCGTGATAAGGCCACGCTGGGCGCGTACGGCTTTTTCGCCGACGCTTTGGTAATAGCTGTTAAACAAAAAAGTAAAATGCCCATCTAGTACCGCATAACCCGCCACGAACTTCGTCAGGATCATCTCTTCAAAAAACCAACTTGTATGGGCTAAGTGCCATTTGGGCGGACTAGTAAAATCAACCGCTTGAGGAATATAGTCTTCTACGTTGAGCGGGGCGCAAAGCGACTCAGTATATTGCCGTGTTTGCTTATATTGGGCTAATAACATGGTACTACACCTTAAAAAAATAATAGCTTGGATCTCAAGTAAGGTTAACTATGCCGCTGGGGAAATGGCTTGGGATGTCCATTTTTCATTGGCTCATGTGTTAATCAATATCTGCCGATAACCGTGTCGAGCAAATCATCTAGTTCAGCAAAACGCCCAGCGCTAGGCCAATTACGTTAACGATCCCTGATATTAACGGCTTACTGTAATAGCGATGAAACTAATTCCTGCGCCAAACACAGTACAATTCAATATTACGCTTTAATTCTTTTAAATCAGATAGTTGGCCTTCTTCGACCGTTTGTTCAAGTTGATATTTGGCATCTTCACACCTTTCACCTAATGGTTGATAAATATCGTTTCTTTCGACTTTAGAACGATCCGCAGAAGCCAATTTTGACTGAGTGCAGGCACTCAAACCCAACACTAAAAAACAGGTTAATAGCAGCGTATTACGCATAAAATCCTTAATGGCTAAACATAAAAATCAGGCAAAAACTGATGAAAACGCACGTTGACTTGGTCAAACAGAGCGCCTCACAGAGACCTAAGGCTCTTCAATCAAAGGGTAACAATACATGCCTATTATGACAATCGACGACCTATAAACCTTATTGTTTATCTGGCCGTTTACTTCCACAAGCTAGTATCATTGACCGGCAGGTGGCTGCCATAATTCAACTTTATTTCCTTCTGGATCGATGACCCAAGCAAACTTACCATATTCAGAGTCTTCAATCTTATCGAGAACTTTGCACCCTTCAGCTTTGAGCACATCGACTAACGCATAAAGATCATCTACGCGGTAATTAATCATAAATGAAGCATTGCTTGGGCTAAACTGCTCGCCGTCTTGAGACCCAACAGACCAGACAGTCGTTCCACCAACGGGCTTGCCGTCCGAGTCTGACCAACTGAATGCGGTACCTCCCCAAGCCTGAACATCAATGCCCAGGTGACGTTTGTACCAAGCTTGTAACTGAGGTGCATCTTTCGCTTTAAAGAAAATACCGCCTATACCAGTAACGCGTTTCATGTAGACCTCCACATGTGGTGTGTAATTGTTCAGTTGCCCATCGCCACTCAACACTGCGGCGAACTGAATTCAGGTTTAAAACATCTTTTACAGTCAGTTTGAGCTTACTATTTTCCATAGTGTGTGAATAACAAAAATCACAAACAACACAAGTGTCGGGTAAAAAGTGACTGCAAAACCAAACGCTCTGGCTGCAGCGCCATTTTTATACCCCTTAAAGAATAACGTACGGCCCAATGCAAAAAGTACCGAGCACAAAGGTATTGCGGATAAAACAGAAACCGGCATTACCAAGCACCATGCTGTGTATACAATGATGGCAACAACAAACTGCTCTAAGGTATTTTGTAGCAGGCTTTGCAGGACTAAAGCATTTTCAGAACCCCGTGTTAACCCACTACCATCAATATCATCAGGACTAAAAAAGCGTAGCTTAGCCAATCGACCGATTGACACCAGCAGAAATCCAGTAGGCAGAATAATGGATAGCCCTAGCACGTCAAACCTGCCCTGAATATCGCCGATTAAGGCATTGGAGAATGGATCGAAATAAGTGCTTAGCATAATCGTCAATATGGACAATGTCATCGCTGATGCCATACCTTTCAATACACCTAATTGCTTTGCTGAGAGTGCCATACTATATCCTTGCCAGCTATCGCTTAAAATGTGAGGGACTCTACTAACATCTTAACCAAAGATAAGGGAGTAACACGAGTATCGTTTCAGGTCGCCAAAATATAATAGCGATGGTTAACAGATGTTCCCCCCAGCAAGGCTAAAATCGGGTGGTTAACTCAAGATATTCCCCATGTATGGCTTGCAACGCTTGATGGGTGCCCTCGCCTCTGACTTTGCCATTTTCTAGCCATATGACTTTGTCCATATTTTGCAATAAATCGGGATCGTGGGTAATACACAATACGGTGCTGCGACTCATGGCAAGCATGATTGCTTGCATAACGGCTTGCTTAGATTGATTGTCTAACCCTTCAGTGGGTTCATCAAGCACTAAAATAGCAGGGTTACGCAGCAGCATTTGCGCAATCGCTAAGCGCCGAGACTGACCTTGTGACATGCGACGACCCGCACTGCCTAAACGGGTATTGAGTCCATTTGGCAACTCATATAACCACTCACCCAATTGGGCTTGCTCACATGCATTCTGCATTTGCTCGCGACTTGCCTCTGGTGCGGCATAATGCAAATTATCCGCTATGGTGCCATCAAAAATATGGTGTTGCTGCGCTAATATACCCATTAACTGGGTGCGCTTTTCAAAGCTTATCGCTTTGGCTAACACCTCATACTCAGCGTTGAATAAGATACGTCCTTGCTGTTCTGGCCATAACCCACTAAGCAAGTTTACTAAGGTTGATTTCCCGCTGCCACTTGGCCCAACCAACGCCACTTTTTGTTGAGCGTTGATGGTGATATTGACGTTATTAAGCGCAAGATCATCAAGCGCCGCATTAGCGTATCGATAACTGACATTTTGCAAGCCAAGTCCCATGCCCAAATCTGACGTAATATCCTGTGGCAATGAAGCAGGACTCGCTGATCCTAAATCTTGCGGTGTTTCGCTGGCATCAAACCCCGCACTTTTGGCCAGTTTGTCGTGCAACGCAAAAATGCGCCCAGCAGCACTTAGCGCCACGGGTAATTGAATAAACGCATTAGGAAGGGTTAATACGGTTTCAAAACTGGCCAAAACAAATAAACTCAACATGGCCAAGTGCACGTTGGGCAATTGCCCTGAACTCACCAGCGGTACCAATAAGGCAACACTGGCCAGCATCGCTAGTTGCACCACGATTAGGCTTAAACCATCACTGTCCGCCAGCGCTTTATGGCGTTGGTCGAGTAAATCGTTGTAGTCTTTTTGAATTGCATTGCACTTGGCCAATTGACTGTTGGTCGCTTGATATAAGGCGAGCTCTCGCTGACCACTTAACATCTCTGACAAGGCTTCTCGTAACTCGGCGGAACGCTGAGTTTGTTGCCCGGCACTGCAACCAAGCTTACGACTAAGGCGTATCGGTAAACACACACCTACCAGCACAATGCCACCTAAACAGATGAATGCAACTTGGGCATTGAAACCAGCGATAATAGTGATCACGATTGGCACGCAAACCAATGCCACTAACATGGGCAATAAAACGTTTAGGTAAAACTTATCCAGCGCGTCCACATCATTTTGCATACGATTAAACAGATCGGCACTGCGATTCATAGCCAAATCTTGATTATTAAGCTTACTCAAGGTGGCAAACACGTTGACGCGAATTTCACTTAATAACAAAAAGGTTGCATTGTGCGTCACCAAGCGCTCGCCGTAACGCGAGGCACTGCGCACTATGGCTAAAAAGCGAATAATACCGGCTGGGGTAAAGTAGTTCATTTGCACACCTGCGATGCCTGCCGCTGCCATCGAGGCTAAAAACCAGCCTGAAATAGCCAGTAAGCCAACATTCGCCAGAACCGTCAACCCTGTAAGAAAAACGCCTAATAACATGGCTTTATAGTGAGGGCGACACAGGTGCAATAAACGCAAAAAGTTAGTCATTTATATCGCTCTGTTGCGCTGCGTTCACCTCATCACCACCCGTTATCAATTGAGAAAATGGGCCTTGCACGTCACTAAGCTCCTGATAACTACCTTGCTGGACGAGGTTGCCCCCAGCTAACACCACGACATGAGCAGCTTGCTTTAATGTGTTAAGCCGATGAGCAATCACTAACACTAAATGGTGTTTGGCATAGTCATTTATACCCCGCTGCACTATGCCTTCAGTTGTGCTATCAAGGTGCGCTGTGGGCTCATCCAATATTAAAATGGGAGCCTGTTTTAAAAATGCCCGCGCCAAAGCAATACGTTGTTTTTGCCCACCAGATATGCCCTCACCTTGCTCCCCAAGCATGGTGTCAAAACCATTTTCCAGCGATTGAATAAAAGTTAAGACCCCAGCTTGTTCAGCAGCACGGGCGATTTCAGCATCACTCGCCGTCGGCTTTGCCAAGGTTATGTTGTCTTTAATACTGGCGTAAAACAGCGTGGGTTGTTGGGGGATCCAGGCAATTTGTTGCTGCCAAGCGGCGATGTCTTTAACACTAAGTGCTTCATCGTTAACACTAATGTGTGGTATGACTTGAGGATGAAAACCTAGTAAACAGTCGAATAACGTACTTTTACCCGCCCCGCTTGAGCCAACAAAGGCGACCATGCCCGTTGTCGGTAACGTCAATTCAATATTATGAATGCCTTCTTTGCTATCTGGATAAGTAAAACTCAATCTTGAAACACGAATATCCGTCATTGCGGTATTCATGTTTACTAACGCCTGATTTTCTTTCTGCGAGTCCTGCTTACTTTTGTTCAATTCATTATTAGGCACTGCGCTATCGTTTTTTGCATCACTGATCGGCGTATTCAGTACTTCCAACATGTCGCCTGCGGCACTGATCCCCTCTAGGCGAGCATGATAGTGCGTTCCTAACTTACGCAAGGGTAAGTAAAATTCGGGGGCTAACAACAACACCACGAAGCCGGTAGCAAAGTCTAATGTGCCGAAAAACAATCGAAAGCCAATGATCACCGCAACCAGCGCAACGCTAATGGTAGCCAAAAATTCCAAAGCAAAAGACGACAGAAAGGCAATTTTCAAAACACTTAACGTCGCGTGACGAAAGTCATCGGATATACCGGCGATTTGCTGCAACTCTCGCTTAGTCGCATCAAATAGTTTTAATTGGGTTAAACCCCGTACTCGGTCGAAAAAATAATTACCCAGCACGGCTAATTGCTGCCAACGAGCTTGGTTTAGTTGTTCCGCTTTGTGTCCCACCAAAATCATGAAAAACGGGATAAGCGGCGCAGTGAACAGAAAAATCAAACCCGCTTGCCAATCCGTAGGAAATATCACCATCAGTATCGCCAGCGGTACAAGTGCGCTGTAAGCCACACTAGGTAGGTAATTAGCATAGTAGTCATGCAGCGCTTCTACCCCGTCATGCAACATATTTAAGGTTGCGCCGTGACCTTTTTTATCCGTGTAATGCGGCCCAAGTTGGCTGAGTTTTTCCAGTAAATTTGCACGCATGGCTGACTTGATATTACGCGCAGCACGAGCACTAAAGCGCTGACTAAATGCAAAAAGTAGGCCTCTGGCCAACACAAACGCAGCTAGAGGCCACAGGAGATGGCTGACACTGGCGAGATCTGCGTTTTCAAACATCACCAAATGAACACTTTGCGCTAACAAATATGCACTGGCGATCATCAATAAAGCGTTTACCGTACCAAGGGCGATGCTGAATTTAAGTAAGCCTGCCGCGGGTTTAGATTCACGCTTTAAAAAACCGCGCAGCAGCATTTGCTGGGCGCGGTCTGGGCGGATTTTAATCGTCACTTTCGTTTTTTAGCCTTTCGTAAAGATCTTTTTGATCATCCGCTATGCTGTCTTTATTTTGTTGGAACTCGTACCACATCACGTTTATTACCCCTAAGGTACAGGCTAATAACACCCCTAAAATCCACGCAAAATACCACATAATTATTCTCCTTAGCTTGCTTGTGCATGTACCTATACTTGCACAAGCCGCGATTTGTTGACCGCTGCGTTTTTAGTAACTGCCGTGGGGGTTATTTTCAATTTCTTCCACTGTCACTTTGCGCCACATTTTGACGTAACACCAAGTCGTGTAGAACAAAATAATAGGCACTAATATCACCACAACAATAAACAATACGTTCAGCGTCATATGACTGGAAACCGCATCCCACATGGTTAAACTTACGTTAGGGTTATTACTTGACGGCATAATGAAGGGGAACAAAGATGCACCCGCCGTCATGATCACGCCCACTAACATTAAACTTGATGAAACTAACCCCAGTGCCGGTTTACCCATTTTAGAGAAGAGCACTGCCAGTGCAGCCATAACAAATGCCAGACTAGGAAAGATGATGGTTAGCGGCATTGCCGTATAATTGTCTAACCAAGCGCCTGGCGCGGTTGTCACCACTTTAGCAATAGGGTTTGCGTAGCCTTGTGTATCCGGCATGCTGACTATTTGGTAGCCATCCATGTTCGACACCCAAATTCCCGCCACAGCGAACAACGCCATACAGGCGATTAATGCATAACGACCAAATTGACCTGAACGTTTTGCCACATCATGTGCTGTGCGCAGCTGCAACCACATACCTGCGTGACCTACCATCATGGTAATACTGATCAACCCTGCTAATAAGCCAAAGGGATTAAGCAAGCCGAAAAACGACCCCTGATAGCTAGCTCTCAATAAATTATCGATATTAAAAGGCACACCCAAAAACAAATTACCGAACGCCACACCGAATACCAATGCAGGGATTGCGCTGCCAAATAACAACGCCCAGTCCCAATTGTTACGCCAGCGAGGGGATTCAATTTTGCTGCGATAATCAAAGGCTAACGGGCGAAAAAACAGTGCAAACAACACCAATAACATCGCGAAGTAAAAACCAGAAAACGCCGCGGCGTAAACCATAGGCCAAGCAGCAAACAATGCCCCACCAGCGGTAACAAACCACACTTGATTGCCTTCCCAGTGCGCCGCAATGGTATTAATCACGGTTCTACGTTCACTGTCTGTTTTACCCACCGCTCGCAATAACATAGCGATGCCCATGTTCATGCCGTCAGTAATCGCAAAGCCAATGAGCAATATGCCAATAATTAACCACCACACTAATTTGAGCGTTTCGTAATCAAAAATCATGAGTGAGCCCCTTGTTCGTCTTTGCTTGGCTGATTAATTTTTTCAAAATGATACTTATTGGTGTGCAATGAACTTGGCCCCTGCTTCACAAAACGCAGCATTAACCAACCTTCTACTATGGCAAGACCTGTGTAGAAAATGATAAAGCCAGCAATACTGATCAATAAATCATTAGTCGTCAGTGACGATGTCGCCAAGAAGGTGGGTAATATTTCAGATATTGCCCACGGCTGCCTGCCATACTCAGCCACGACCCAACCAAACTCGATAGCAATCCACGGCAGCGGAATACTGAACACCGCCGCCCATAACAACCAGCGTTTCTGCTCAATTACCCGATGGGCGTTGTAGTAAAATGACAATACAAATATCACCAGCATGATCATGCCGCAGGCAACCATAATCCTAAAGGACCAGAACATAGGGCCCACTTTTGGAAACGAATCTTTCACTGCCTGTTTAATCTGTGCTTCGGTGGCATCAACCACATTAGGTGTATAGCGTTTAAGCAGTAATCCATAACCTAAGTCGTCTTTTAACGTATCGAAAATCGCTACGTTTTCTGGGGTATCTTGGCCATTTCTGAGTTTATCTAGATACTCATAAGCCAACATACCGTTGCGAATGCGTTTCTCATGTTTAATTTCTAAATCATTAATACCCGTAACTTGCTCGTCTAACGAGCGAGTAGCAATAATACCCATGGCATAGGGGATTTTAATTGCCGCGTGGGTCACTTGCTTTTCAGAGTCAGGGAATCCAAACAAAGTAAACGCCGCAGGCGCTTCTTCAGTATGCCATTCCGCTTCAATAGCGGCGAGCTTCACTTTTTGCACTTCACCTACTTCATAACCGGATTCATCACCAAGTAAAATAACACACAGCACAGAGGCTAAACCGAAGCCACAAGCAACTGAGAATGAGCGCTTAGCAAACGATATGTCACGCCCTTTTAAAATGTAGTAACTACTGATCCCCAGCACAAACATCGATGCCGCAACGTAACCTGCGGATACGGTATGAATAAATTTGACCTGCGCCACAGGGTTAAACACCAATTCTGCGAAGCTGGTCATTTCCATTCGCATGGTTTGATAGTTAAATTCCGCTCCCACCGGGTTTTGCATCCAGCCGTTGGCGATCAAAATCCACAATGCCGATAAGTTGGTTCCCACCGCCATGAGAAACGTCGCACCTAAATGTTGCCGGCGGGATAATCTGTCCCAGCCTAAAAAGAACATACCCACAAATGTCGATTCAAGGAAAAATGCCATTAAGCCTTCGATGGCCAGCGGCGCGCCAAATACATCACCCACATAATGAGAATAATAAGACCAATTGGTGCCAAACTCGAACTCCATGGTTAAGCCTGTTGCCACCCCCACCGCGAAGTTTATGCCGAACAACTTGCCCCAAAATTTGGTCATATCTCGGTAAATTTCACGGCCAGTCATGACATAAACTGACTCCATGATGACCAAGATCCACGTCATGCCTAAGGTTAGGGGCACGAATAGAAAGTGAAACAGTGCGGTAATAGCAAACTGTAATCGCGATAGATCCACAAAGGCTTCATCTATCATGTTAATGGCTCCTAGTTAGGTCGCTCACGCAACACAAAACAAAATCTGAAAGAGTAGGTAAATAGTTACCTTCTAAAGTTTCAGTAATTACTGAAACTTTATTAACTTTACTCCTTTCGGCTATTTTATGTCAACTGAAAGGTTATATTTTAATGCGTCAATATACGCAAAAGTTGACCTGCATCTGGAATAATAATGTCGCCCTCAATAGCCTACCTTAACTCCCGTCGCATATACGGCTAGCTAATTCACAACGCGCTTTGTATATTACTTAACAAAAGAAAGTTAACTTAAATACTGCGTTCTCTGCATGACAATTTAATCAACAATGTAAAGTCTAACTGCTTTAGCAATAAAACCGTTAATTGTGTACTGAATAGGAAGACAGATGGATTTACATGCATACTTTATTTTTTTAACCACCACCATAATTGTTTGTATGTCCCCTGGCCCAGCGGTGATCACTATTGCGTCTCAGGGAGCTCGCCACGGCGCGAAAAATGCCCTGTTTGGCGTCACAGGGGTTGCCAGTGCAAATGTGGTGTATTTTCTATTGTCAGCAACAGGGATTGCCTCGTTAATAATCGCGTCAAACCTGTTATTTTCAGTTATTAAATGGGTTGGCGTGCTGTACCTGCTTTACCTCGGGCTCAATGCAATTTTCAGTAAAAGCGGCGGATTAAGCGTTAATAAAAATACCAGTTCGAATGCAAACGGCATTGCACGCTTTAGTCAGGGTTTTGTTGTTGAATTAGCCAACCCCAAAGCTCTGCTGTATTTCCTTGCATTGCTACCCCAGTTTATCAACATTGAACAACCTGTCGTGTTGCAACTGCTGATTATGGGCGCATCTTGTTTAGTGGTCGATTTATTGTCTTATTCTATGTATGCCTACATAGGCCAAAAGCTATCCAGTGGCTCGGTGAAATCATCTATTGTGAACCTAATCAACAAGTCTGCTGGCGGCTTTTTACTCTTTGCCGGCCTAAAAATGGCGTCGGTCAGCGCGAATGTATAACAAAGGCACACTGCACCACCGGTTAAAAGACGCCGATATAAACGGTGCAATCGAACTAATACGGCATCAAGCGAGTAACTGGGTGATATGCCACAACTCTCCTGCTGGGCCCCATAAATACACGACTTTACCCCAGGGCTCATTTTTGATTGCTTGGTATTTACGCGCCAAATCCCCCATATTTACAATTTGTTGGTACGCCGCATTTATGTCCGTCACAATTAATTGCATCATGAGATTTTCGGCAAAATCTTGCTGATAAGTATTCTGTAAAAAGAAGGTGCATTCACCACAGGTGAATAAACATAGCTCATCATTCACCGACTCTTTGCTAAAACCTAATGCTTGGTAAAACTGTTGGGATTGGGCGAAATCTTTGCTGGGAATAAACACGCGAATATCTGTACTGTGCATAGTACTACCTCAATTTCAGGCGTAAAAATAACTGACCGTTTTTACATTTGAGCATACCTAAAGGGCTGTAACAAAAGCTAAAGCTTGCTTTGCCCATTGAGCACCCGACAGCGTTGAAATATAACTCAAGAATAAGCAGTTTCAAATGTCAATGTCAGCGTTTGGCAGAAACTCATGGATTGCCCACACAGCGGCTTGCGAAGCCATTATCAATTCAAAATAAGTGTTTTTCAGCGCTGGCCCCCTACTAAGCAGCACCTTCCCCGTCTTACTTTTAGTCTTTACTGCCGGCTGTGCTGCAATGCTTGCAATTTATCCGTGTATACCGCTGCATCGTGGGTATTACCCACTTTATTCAAATAGCTGATCAACGCGCTGAGTATATCGGTATCGTTCGGCCAGCGGTCATGGGCGAGTCGCAATTCAGCTATGGCCACACTCCCCTGCCCCTGATGATCAAGCGCAATCGCATAAATATAAGCAAATGACGGGAATGCTTCACTGCTGTGGGCAGCCACTTTTAAATTGGTCAATGCTGGGGCATATTGTTTCTGGCGAATTTTATATAAACCCAAAGCATGATTCGCTTGGGCATTATCGGGTTCAACTTTCAAGGCTTTGCTTAAGTAACTCGCTCCATTTTTGTCTTGGCCTTGCTGACGATAAAATTCGGCAACCTGAATCAGCACAGGAATATAACTTGGTTCAATCCTAAAGGCGGTTAGATAGGCACGCTCGGCCCCAGCCAAATCCCCTAAGTGACTTGCCAAATTACCCAGCGCTAATTGAGTGATCGGTGAATCCTCATTTAGCGTTAACATGTCACCATATTCCGCCAGCAAGGGTTTTAATCTGGCTTTGTCACTCCGAGACAACTGCTCAATACTGTCAACCAATACTCTGGCTATTTCAAACCTTACTGACTTGCTAGGCTCGTCCAACTTATCACTCAGTACCTGCCAACGCTCTAGAGGACTGAGCATTTGCAATGATTCAACCGCTGCCCGTCGCACTAACACATCATCACTTGCAAGATGCTGTAACGCGAGATCGAGTACTTCCTGAGTGCGGTATTGGCTCATATCAGCCAAAAGAGAGGCTTGGCGTAAGCGACTGTTACTTGGGTCTTGGACAAAGGCAATAGCTTCAGCCAGACCTTGCGGCGCAACATCTTGCACGTGTTGGCGAACCGATTGCCATGTATTTTCCTTACCTGCCCCCCAGATTTTAGTGCTCTGTTCGCGCCAATGCACATCATCTTTATCATGGCAGGCTAAACAGGACTGGGGTTCGCTTAGCTGAGTTTGAAAACTCAAATCTGGGATAGAAAAACTGTGATCCCGCCTAGCATCCACACCCATATAGGTTTTTTCTGGCATATGGCAACTCACACACATAGCCCCGTCGGTATCTGGCGTGTGATGATGATGTTCAGGACGATTAAATGTTTGCGCTTGATGGCACTGCAAACACAGGCCGTTGCCTGGTATTTTAACTTTCCCCGTGTGAGCATTGTGACAGTTCGAACAGGTCACGCCAGCATGCTGCATTTTGCTTTGCATGAACGAGCCCATAACAAACACTTCTTCGTTGATGGTGCCATTAGCATGATAAAACGGCGCTCGGATCCACTCTAGACGATTATCATCCACAAAACTTTGCTGGCCTTTGGGGTCTGAAAATGGATGACTTAACGGCGTACGAAGCGAATGACAACGCCCGCAGACATTTATTTCACTGTTGTTGGCTTGGCCGTCGGCGTGAGCAATGGGGTTGTCCATGGCAAACACAAAGTTTTTCACTGCCGGCAGCCGTGTGTTAAACCCACTATTGTTGTCAGTAATGGCATCCTTTTTAGCTAGCTCTACGTGCTGACCTGCCGGCCCATGACAGCTTTCGCAGGCCACATTGACTTCACTAAACTGGGTTTTGAATACGTTGGTTTTAGGTGCAAAATTGCGTTGCAAGTCCGTTGAGTGACAATCCGCACAGCGACTATTCCAATTTTGAAAATGGCGTTGCCAAAAAAATGGATGTTCAGGAGTGATTTTTTCGATGGGCTGCAAGTGATACCAACGTTGCCCCCCCTCTTTTTCACTGCGACTGTCCCAAGCGATATTAAACGCTTGTAGCTTACCCTCTCCCACATCAACTAAATATTGCTGCAAAGGATAAAAGCCAAAGGTATATGGCACATCGAAAGTTTCGAGCTGGTTATGTTTGTTGATCGTGGTGATTTTGTATTGGCCGTCTTGGATAAAAAAACGGGTTTTGATATCGTGAAACTGTACTTCGGTATCGGCAAAGTTGCCTAGCACACTGTCTTTACTGGCCACTTGCATGGCTTTAAAATGGTCTGACTGTTGCCACTGCTGATACTCGCTTTGATGGCAACTTTGACAAGTGCTTGCACCGACATAGCCTATAGCATGGGCGTTAGTTTGTGCCTCGCTAACGGGAGCACTTTCGTCTTGGGCAGACACATTATTTACCCACATTAGCCCAATCAATATTAACGATAACCAAAACAAAATGGGCGATGTTCCGCCCTGTCGCCACGTCACTACATTCACCTGCTTGCTCCCTATCCCCGACATCCACTAAACCTAATCCTTGTGCACTGCACTGCTCCCTGACATCCACACGCAAATTGCTATTGCATGTGCAGTTAAGCTCACAATTGGATTTTTGATTAGGTAGCGACAATGGGTAAATTTGAAAACACCAGCATTAGCTGGTGTTTTAACTAGGCTAAACATCCGCCTGAATTTATCTACTTTACGCTATGCGTCTATTTATACTTAGCAACTTTACCGCTTAAGCGCTTGTCTGCGTCGCCTAATAAATTGGCGGTTAGCTGTTCAGCCAAGTCAGCATCTCCCGCGACGATAGCGTCACATACAGCCCGATGAAATGGCACTGAACTTTTATTGTCTCTGGGATCTTTATTGGTTAAACGAATACTGACCAACAAAGCGGAATAAATCACCCCTTCCATGGCTTTTAAGAATTCGTTATGCGCAGCTCGTAACACCGAGCGATGAAACTCTGCATCAGCAATAATGAAGTTCTCAACAGACCCTCCTTCTTGCTCCATGGCTAAACATGCCGCTTGTATTTCAGCAATGTCTTCCGCTGTGGCCCGCTCTGCTGCCCAGCGTGATGCTTTAGGCTCAAAGGCTAAACGAATTTCCATCAACTGCTTTAAAAAAGAAGGATTCGGCGGTGCCGATAAATGCCACGCTAACACGTCATCGTCTAACATAGACCATTGGTCACGCGCTCTAACGCGGGTACCAATACCTCGGCGCACGTCGAGTAAGCCCTTGCCCACTAAAATTTTAACCGCATCACGAATAACCACTCGGCTAACCTGATAACGGGTCGCAAGGGTATTTTCTTCGTCGATAAGCGTGCCTGGCTCATAGGTGCCTGCCACAATGCGTCTGCCTAACTCACGGGCTACCTGAACCGGCATGCTTGGGGTCATAGTCGCCGTGCGTTTAAGATCGTAATATACTAATTCGCTCATGATAATTATCTAAACATAATATGTTAAATGACACAGTAAATGTACCATGCCTGTAAGTCGATACAAAGTATATTACCCAGCAATTACATAAATTTACATGGCTAAAATGAGCTAATTAAACGCATCAAACGCGTTATCGCCCATTAATTTGCTCAGCAAACGGCATATTCTTAAGCTTTGACCAGATCGCGTTCAATGTCTTCAATGGTTTTACCCTTAGTTTCAGGCAGTATTTTTGCCATCACTAACATGCCGATAAAGGCAATAATGCCGTAATTTAAAAAGGTATTGGCTGCCCCTAAATTCTCTAGTTGCCAAGGGAAAAACTGCTGAATCATATAGCTGGAGATACTCTGTACGAAAGCGGCCACCGGTAGTGCCACACTGCGTACACTATTGGGAAATATCTCTGAAAATATCACCCACATTACTGGCCCAATCGACATATTGAAAGCCGCTAAGAAAGCAAATAAAACAAAGAAGGCATTGATGCTGATTGTTGAGTTAATGATGGCTCCACTTACCAACGGCAAATCTTTTTACTGTATATGCCCGCCAGCTCACGTTTTAGATCCACATCAGATGCATAGGTTTTGCCCACCAAAGGCTGTAATAAGGTTACGTCCACCTGACTTTGCTGAATATTTTCGATGGCTTCTTGGCTCAATTCATAGTGTGCAGATTTAAATCCGTACCACGTTGAAGTGTGAGCAATGCTAATAAACAATAAACCTAACAGGGTTAGGCGACGACGCCCCCATTTTTCTACAAATCGAATTGCCACTAGGGTAAATAGCACAGCCACTAAGCCTAGAATAACCGTTTGCATAAAAGTGTCTTCGACTGACATACCGATTTGCTCGAATACCGTAGGCGCATAAAAAAGTACCGCGTTCATACCACTTGCGCCTTGCACTATGGCATAAGCAAACGCCACGCACATTCGCTGCTTCAGCGCAAAGGATGCAAAGCGACCATTCCACCAAGATGCAACGCTGGACTCTGGGAGGATAATCATCCACGCAACGAGGCCGTAACAGCCTTAAAAGAGGGGAAATTGGCGCAGTGGAAACAAGAAAATGGCTATCATCTTAGATCATTGTCAGAGACAGCC
>TARA_R110000751_G_scaffold937_12_pt1 | contig 43627 bp, 44 predicted proteins | sample TARA_R110000751 | Tara Oceans TARA_R110000751 (sample SAMEA4398001) | marine metagenome | biome: Polar Biome; feature: [MES] marine water layer (ENVO:01000295) within the mesopelagic zone...; material: water (ENVO:00002006), including particulate matter (ENVO:01000060) such as...... | reverse complement strand
GTAGGCAGTAGGCAGTAGGCAAAAAAGCTCCAAATCAATAAATTGTTTTGGAGCTTTTTTTAATAGTTATATTGAGGTTAATAGGTGTGGTGTGAGACCTTTCTCAAGAACACTTCGGCAGACTTAGCTCAGCGCATTCTACAGTCATCTCCAAGTACCACATACCTACTTAAATTGTTTAAAAAGATATATCAACAATAGGCTATGAACAGTTGAAAGCACCGCTTTCAATGAGCTAACAATAGTTTGGTATTCTTGGGTTGTTGATTTAATACTTTCACGTTACCACAACACCTCTTAACAATGATCTTCATTCTTATAGAAAAAGGTCTCGACTGCCGCTCGACCAAGCATTGTGAATGAGCTTTTTTAAATTAAAACTCTATTATGAAAAATAAGTATTCCACATTCAAAGACTTAGAATTGATTAAAAAATAGGCCATAAAAAACTCCCAATAACTAAAGTTATTGGGAGTTTTTATATAAAATTCCTTAAAGTTACTTAGCGATATTCACCGCTCTAGTTTCTCTAATTACCGTCACTTTCACTTGACCTGGATAGGTCATATCAGTTTGGATCTTTTGTGATATTTCAAAGGATAGTTGTGCAGCACGATCGTCGTTGATCTTTTCACTTTCTACCATCACTCTTAATTCACGACCTGCTTGAATCGCATAAGCTTTTTCAACACCTTTAAATCCAAAGGCGATGTCTTCTAGGTCTTTTAATCTTTGGATGTAAGAATCCAACACTTGTCTTCTTGCTCCTGGACGTGCACCACTTATGGCATCACATACTTGAACTATAGGAGAAAGTAAAGAAGTCATCTCGATCTCGTCGTGGTGAGCTCCTATTGCGTTGCAAACTTCTGGCTTTTCACCATGCTTTTCAGCCAGTTTCATACCTAGAATAGCGTGAGGAGTTTCATCTTCTGTTTCTGGCACTTTTCCTATATCATGCAACAATCCAGCTCTTTTGGCAAGTTTTGCGTTTAAACCTAGCTCTGCAGCCATAGTTCCACACAATTTTGCTACTTCCCTACTGTGTTGTAATAAGTTCTGACCGTAAGAAGAACGGTATTTCATACGTCCTACCATTTTGATCAATTCTGGATGCAATCCATGAATCCCCAAGTCGATTACCGTACGTTTTCCTACATCAGCAATTTCTTCATCGATTTGCTTTCTGGTTTTTGCAACCACTTCTTCAATACGTGCTGGGTGGATACGACCATCAGTTACTAATTTATGAAGCGATAAACGTGCTACCTCTCTACGTACCGAATCAAAACAAGAAAGAATAATGGCGTCTGGAGTATCGTCTACAATGATCTCCACACCAGTTGCCGCTTCTATCGCACGTATGTTACGTCCTTCACGACCTATGATACGTCCTTTTACATCATCACTTTCTAAGTTAAAAACAGATACACAGTTTTCTACTGCTTCCTCTGTCCCTATGCGTTGAATAGTGTTGATAATTATTTTACGAGCTTCCTGTTGAGCCGTTAATTTTGCCTCTTCAATGGTGGACTGAACGATACCCATGGCTTCGGTCTTTGCTTTGTCTTTTAAAGACTCGACCAGTTGCATTTTTGCATCTTCTCCAGACATCCCGCTGATTACTTCCAGCTGTTTGATTTGAGATTCATGCATCTTATCCACCTCTTCCATGCGCTTGTAAACGGACTCCCGCTTTCCTTCCACGTCATTAAGCTTGCTTTCTAGCGACTGGTTTAACTTTTTACTTTTAGAAAGTTCATTAGAAACGGTAGACTCTTTATCTTTTGTGCGTTTCTCAGCATCTTTCATTTTTTGCTCTCTAGACATGATTTCTTTTTCATGTTTAGACTTCAATTCCATGAATTTCTCTTTACCTCTAAAAAGTTTTTCACTTGAAATTTTTTCTCCTTTTATCTCTGCGTCTTTAAGAATAGACTCTGCATCTTTTTTTGCTGTTGCGATAAGGCTCGATGCCTTCCCTTTTTCAACTATTGATTTTGCTATAAAGAAGCCTATTGCTAGACCTACTACCAGCGCCACTACGGCGTATATAATTGTTTCTGTCATTGGTTTTTGTGTATAAAAAAAACCTGCACAAGTTTGGGTTTTGAATGAACTCCTTATATAAAGTATAAGGTTAACTGGCTGATCAAGGATCCGGCGCATAGGTCCGGCTTGCTTTTACAACCACGACTCACCTTTTTTAAAGAAATACGTGTTGAGTTCACCAAAAAATGTAAACAAGTGCAGGTAGTAACTGTTTGTTATTAAAGAACGGCTATGACAACTGCTTATCTAGCAACAAGTTAAGAACATTTAATTGTTCTTTAGCTTGTTCCACATCGGCACTATCATCTATGGTAATTTGCTCAGATTTTGCAGCAAACTGTAACGCGCACATAGCGAGAAGATCTTGTTTATCTCTCACGGCATAGCTTTGTTCCAGTTGCTTCATCATGACTTCTATACTTTTTGCTGCTTTACGCAAACCTTCTTCTCGAGAAGGATCTATAGTTAGTGGATAAACCCTATCAGCTATTGAAATTTTTATTTTGAGTTTATCTGCCAATGTTATGTCAATTGTGCAATACACTGATCGATCTCTCTAATCAATGCATTTATTTTGAGCTTTGTTTTTGTTTTATATTCATCACTACCCAGCATTGCATTAGCAGTTTTAAGCGCTACATTTCTATCTTCACTTTCCTTAAACGAATTGACAAGCGCATTATTTTCCTTTTCAAGTTCATAAACACGTTGTTCCTTATCACTCATTTGAGCTTTTAATCTAGTATTCTCTGATAGTAAAGACTTGATCTTTAGCTCTATTTCAGTAATTTGAGAAGATAATGTAGGCATACTCACTAATTAATACTGTAGATACAAATCTAGGATTACCATCGGACAAATCAAATAATAATGGAACAAAGTTTGAAAAGCTTTACGTTAATCGATTATCTCATTATATCTTTAACTCATGATTAGACTATTTTTTTACTTTCTGGCTGTTTTTTTATGTGTATTTCGCTTTGGCGAAAGCCAAACCATGAACAATCTACCTCAAAATTATTTTGCAAATCCTCTTGATCTGAACCTGAAACTTAGCGGCACTTTTGGCGAACTGAGATCTAATCATTTTCACAGTGGTCTCGATATCAAAACAAATCAACGCACCGGTGCAAACGTACTTGCGACCGCTTCTGGTTATGTGAGTCGTATTAAAATCGAACGTTATGGTTATGGAAAAGCGCTCTACATCACGCATCCTAATGGATACACCAGCGTTTATGCACATCTTGAAAAATTCTCGCCTCGCATAGAAAACTATGTAAAGAAAAAGCAATACCAAAACGAGTCCTACAGCATACAGTTATTTCCTAAAGATCTCGAATTGAGAGTTGACCAAGGTGAACAGGTTGCTTATAGTGGTAATTCTGGCGGTAGCGGTGGGCCACACCTGCATTTTGAAATTAGAGATAGTGCAGCCAGGCCCATCAACCCTTTGCTGATGGGAATAGAGATTCCAGACACAAAAAGACCTCTTGTAAAACAAATTAAAGCTTATCCTTTAAAGGAAACCTCTACTATAAACGGAAAACACGAAGCTCAACTTTTAAGGTTAATTCCTTTAAAAGGAGGCAAATTCAAAGTAGAGCCTTTTAGTGCTTATGGAGAAATAGGAATAGGTGTCAACACCATCGATCAACAAAATGGAGCAAATAACCAAAACGGAATTTTTCATATGGTAACTCATTGGAACGGTACCCAAATTTTTGAAATCACCTTTGATCGATATGCCTTTAACGAGTCCAGATACATCAATCAAATGATCGATTACGAACATTTTAAAACTACTAAAAGCCGCATCGCTAGATTGTATATTCCTGAGGGAAGCCCGCTTAGTTTATATCAAAACGACGTCAATAAAGGCGTCTTACAACTCTTTGACGCAGGAACTACTCATTCTTACCGCATCGCCATAGAAGACTATAAAAAGAACGCCGTAGAAATAAATATGAGTATTAAAAATGATGCCGGACCAGGCGCCCTGATATCTCCTACTAATGGCCAACTCACCTATGTAGATCACAACATTACTTACAAGGAACAAAAAGGTGCCTTTTCTTTAGTGATTCCCAAAGGAGCACTTTATAAAAGTCTTCTTATGGACATTTCACAAAATGCAGACACCCTTCAGGTTCACAGCGACATTATTCCTCTTCATAAGAACATAGTCATTAGTTATAATATCAGTGCTAAAGAAAACGACAACCTCAAACAGTACTACATAGGTAGAGTAACGGATTGGGGTGCTGTTTATCATGTCAACACAAAAAGAAGAGGAAATATCCTAAGCGCGGCTACCAGAACTCTTGGGACCTACGCTATAAGTAAAGATGACGTACCTCCTACCATCATACCTGTCAACTTTAAAGACAAGCAATGGATTACTAACAATAAAATATTAAGCTTAAAAATAGACGATGCAGAGACTGGAGTAGATGCATATCGAGCCACGGTTAATGGAAAGTTCATTTTAATGGAGTACGATTATAAAACTGGAGTGCTCACACACGATTTTGAAGATGGAGTCGTTACTGATACAGAAAATGAGCTCAAAGTTATCGTTACTGATAATGTAGGAAATAGCACTACATTTGAAGCTACATTTTATCGTAAAAGCTAAACCGACAATTTGAAGAATTTCTTACTATTTATTGCGTTACTCTCGACCTGTTTGCTGTATGCCCAAGAGGCCATCATTCAAGGAATTATCTTAGATGAAAACAACAAGCCCATCGCAGATGTTAACGTAAATGTTTTAGGAACAACTCTAGGAACCGCAAGCGACAATACCGGTTTTTACAGACTCGTTGTCCCCGCAAATCAGAAGATCACTATTGTATTCACTTCGATTTCTTTTAAGTCTGCTACTCAAAATTTTGAATTGGATGGAAAGGCACCGTTTGAATTTAATCCTGTACTAAAAACGGCCATTGAACAAATGGGTACCGTAACTATTAAAAACACCAGAACTAAAGAATTTGCTGGAATTACAAATGTAGACCCTAGGGTAGTGAGGGCCATTCCCGGCGTACAACCTGGTGTAGAAAACCTATTAAAATCACTTCCAGGGGTTTCCTCTAACAATGAATTAAGCACGCAATATGCCGTACGAGGTGGGAATTTTGACGAAAACCTCGTATACATCAATGAAATCGAAGTATACCGACCGTTTTTAATACGCAGTGGCCAGCAAGAAGGATTGAGCATTGTGAATGCTGATTTAGTGCGCAATGTAGATTTCAGTGCGGGTGGTTTTCAATCAAAATACGGTGACAAGTTGAGCTCTGTTCTTGACATTGAATACCGACGCCCAACAGAATTTGGCGCAGGAATAGACGCCAGCTTTTTAGGTGTGAATGCTTATATGGAAGGTACCGCTTTCGCGAAAGCGGCCACCGGAATACTGGGATTGCGGTATAGAAACAACAGTCTATTTGTGAATTCTAGAGAAACAGAGGCTATCACTAGACCCGTTTTTATAGACGCACAAACCTATTTTACTTATCAGGTGAACCCAAAATTTGAGCTGAGCTTTTTAGGAAATATTGCGATCAATAGTTACGAATTTGAACCGCTTACCTCGCAAACTAATTTTGGAACTGTAGATGATGCACAAGCCTTGATCATCAATTACGACGGAAGAGAAAACGATCAGTACGAGACCTATTTTGGCGCAATGAAAGCCAGTTATGATGTCAATAAACTATTGAATTTACGTTTTATAACCAGCCTTTACCACACCCAAGAGCAGGAACATTTTGATATTTTAGGACGCTATCGCATCGGTCGACCCAACACAGATATAGGTGGTGATGACCTAGGAGAAGTTGATTTTACAAGAGCAATAGGTAGTGAGTTGGATCACGGACGTAATGACCTGGATGCGCTTATCCTAAGTCTAGAACACAAAGGAACATTAGTACTTGACAGTGGTAAAAAAGAAAATGACCAGCTGGACTGGGGATTGAAATTTAATACAGAAGACATAAGAGATCGCGTAAGGGAATACACCGTAATTGACAGTGCTGGTTTTAATATCAGGCCACCTTCAGTTCCCGCAAATGACCAGCCTTATTTCTCCTACGTGGCTCCACTAGATGCCTTTGAGGCCGTAAGCGCAGATAATGATGTTCAAGTAACCCGATTACAAGCGTTTGCTCAATACAGCAGTCGTGGGTACTTAGGAGATCATGAGGTTTACTGGAATGCTGGTATGCGTTCGCACACTTGGAACGTCAGTGGAAGCGGTATTACAAGTACGACCCAAACTGTTTTTTCTCCTCGTGGGCAAGTAGCTATAAAGCCTTACTGGACCAACACCAATATGCTTTTTAGATTCTCTTCTGGCCTGTATTACCAACCGCCATTTTACAGAGAATTACGAGACCAACAAGGAGTGGTAAATCCAAGCGTAAAAGCTCAAAAATCAGTACATTTTGTAATGGGAAATGATTGGAGTTTTAACTGGACTCCAGAAGACGGAGAAAAAAGACCTTTTAAATTGACTAGTGAAGCGTATTACAAGAACTTAACTGATGTCAACACCTACACCTTAGAAAATGTAAGGATACGCTACCGCGCAAATAACGATGCAACTGCTTATGCTTACGGTCTGGATGTAAGACTGGCCGGTGAGTTTATCAAAGGAACTGAAAGTTGGATTTCCCTAGGCTATTTAAAAACAGAGGAAAATCTAAATGGACGTGGTTTTATAGCCAGACCTACAGATCAACGACTTAAGGTTGCCTTTCTCTTCCAAGATTACGTCCCTAACATCCCTAATCTAAAAGCATATATCAATATGGTCTATAGCTCTGGGCTCCCTGGTGGGTCCCCTAGCTATGCAGATCCTTATGATTTCCAATTCCGTTTAAAAGACTATTTTAGAGCAGATCTAGGTGTTCAATTTGTATTGGTAGATGATAAAAAGAAAGCCAAAGAAGGCAGTTGGTTAGAAAACTTTGACGAGCTTTCTATAGGTGCTCAAATCTTCAATATTTTTGATTATGAAAACAATATTTCTAATCTTTGGGTAAGAGATGTAGCTACTAGTGCGCAATATGCCGTTCCTGTAAGACTGACTCCTAGAGTGTTTAATTTAAGGTTGATTGCTAAGTTGTAGGATTAGGTATGTGGTGAAATTAAAAAATCAGATGAGAAAATTGCCTTTTTATTTGTTGATCTTTTTGAGTTGTGTTGTTTAAAAAGGGCCATCTGATTTCACCAAACTAGCTTGTAAGGTTGTGAAAATTGCATTCTTTCTAAAACATAAAATCGCAAGAAGAATTTCTGTAATCTTAAAAACAGACTTACAAAAAACTATAGCGGTTCTTAGTTGGGTCACTGAAAACATCAGTTAAGCCCATGCGATGATAGAAAATGAAAGGTTCCTTAGACCACCATTGCTTGCAAATACTCCTTCAACACCCCTACTACATAATCCAGCTCTTCTTTTGTATTGTAAATTGAAAAGCTAAAACGCAAACTAGGCTTGTTCAAATCTTCTTCTGAAAGTACACTGGTCAATACATGAGAACCTTTTTGAGAACCACTCTGGCATGCACTTCCCTTAGAACAGGCAATACCTTTTAAATCCATAGTAAATAAAAGCATCGCCGCTTTATCTGCTGGACATGGTAAACACACGTTCAATAGCGTATAGGTGCTATTTTCATGATCGCTGCAATTCCCATTAAATTTGACTCCTGGTACATGAGCTTCTAATTGGTTCTTGAAATAGTTTTTAAGATCTAGAACATAAGCGCGATCTTCTTCCAAGTTATCATAAGCCATTTTCATAGCCAGATCCATACCTACAATATTGTGGACACTTTCAGTCCCCGCTCTAATACCTCGTTCTTGAGATCCACCTAAAATAATAGGTTTCAGACCGGTTCCTTTTCTTATAAAAGCAAAGCCTACTCCTTTAGGTCCATGGAATTTATGAGCAGATACCGCAGTAAAATCTACTGGCAACTTAGCCAAATCCATTTCATAATGCCCAACCGATTGTACACAATCGCTATGAAACAGAGCATTGTATTTTTTGCACAACGCCCCTACTCGATCGATGTCTAACTTATTACCGATCTCGTTATTGATGTGCATCAAAGAAACAAGTGTTTTCTTATCGCTAGAAGAAAGTAAGTGTTCCAAATCTATATAATTGGGCGTACCGCACTCTTTTAATTTCACGTGAGCGACTTCAGTTCCGTATTTTTCTGCACAGTAATCTACAATGTAAATGACGGCATGATGTTCTATAGAAGTAGTAATAATACGTTCTACGCCTAGGTCGCGTACACAACTATGAATAGCTAGGTTATCTGCCTCTGTACCACCAGAGGTGAAAATAATTTCAGCTGCGGTGACGTTGAGTTGAGCAGCAATATTTTTACGAGCAGTTTCTACAAGCGACTTTGCACTGCGCCCAAACTTGTGTGTGGAGCTGGGGTTCCCATGCACTTCACTCATTACTTCAGTCATTCTCGTGATGACTTCTGGCCTCATTTGTGTGGTCGCTGCGCTATCTAGATAAACATGTTTCATAAAGGCAAAAGTAAATTATTTACAATAAAAATGAGACTTTAGCGCTTTAATATGATTGACTACTTTTGTAAACATGAAAAAACTGCTATACCTTATTTTTCCTATAGTTTTAATAGGCTGTGATGATGGAGATATCATTACTAATGACTTTGATTTTGAAGATTCTAGTGTAGAAGCCTGTGACCCTACTCTTGTCTCGGGTAGTGTGAATAATTACGTTTTTTATAAAAACGAAAATACCAACTTTGAAAGCTTGGTACTACAGTTTACTACTGCTGAAGACATCTTAAACGCAGATGGGGAATACGGGCCATTCCAAATAACGTTTAACGGAGCCAACACATTTGAATACCGCAAATTCGATGCTGCCCCAGGATCTAATTATTACTGCAACAGCATACCGCCTAGTTCTCCAAGAGTTACAGAAGTCTACACCGCTATGGCTGGAGATCTTTATATAAATACTGAACCCCGCACTGATGATGACGATGATGGCATTCCAGCCGCTGCAGAAGGAGCAGAATTTATAGATGGTATAATTGACCCGGCGTCCAGTCAAGATAGTGACGGTGACGGAATTCCAGATTACCTGGACATTGATGATGACGGGGATAATGTGCCAACTGATCAAGAAGGTGTTGTTTTAGGAACTAATGGGAGTGTAAATGTCGCCGCTAGTAGGGATACTGACGCAGACGGGACACCAGACTACTTAGATACTGATGATGACGGAGATGGGGTGCTTACGATTAATGAAGATACCAACCGCGATCTAGACCCTACTAATGACATTGCTCTTGGCTCTACCGTACCTAATTACAGAGACCTTTCAATAAATTCACAAGCAAATCCAGTTATTGTGCAATACAGAGAGCACACCATACAACGCATCACCCAATTACGCATCAGTATTACTAATTTGAGTTTACAAAATGACCGAGAAGAAATTGTTTTTGAATCGTACCCATTTGGAGATTTTCTAAAAGAAGCGGTTCAATTGAGTTGCACACCACCCTTTACGGGTTCTGGTGGATGTATATTTCAGTAGCACCGCGACCGTACTTCTGGTAATCGGCATCATAAAACTTAATTTGTCCGTAGCGCTGGAAGAGGTAATTCAACTCTTCTTTGAGCACGCCTTGACCTACTCCATGAATAAATACTAGTTTTGGAATACGGCTTTGTATGGCCCATTCTATTTTATGCCTTGCCGTATCAATTTGAAGATTGAGTTTATCATAAGCGTCCATTCCACGTTCTGACTTTACGAGTTGGTGAATATGTAAATCAACTTCTACTGCTGGAATAAAAGCAGCTTTTTTTCTAGAAACAAATCTTGTTTTTGATTTTTTAGGCGCTGGTTCTTCCTTGCGCACGACATTAGTCACTTTGAAAGACCTGTCTAAAATCAACTCGCTTTGGTGGTAAGTTATTTCAATGCCTTCATCTGTTAAAATGGTTATTTGTTCCGCTTTCGCGAAAGCGACCACTCCACCAAATTCATCATCCAAAACCAACACCCGTTCACCTACATTAAATCCAGACATGTGTTATTCTTCTTCTTCATTTTCTTCATTCAAATGATCGTCTCGATGCTCCACCCAATGATTGCTCGCCCGGTAAGCGCCAAACATGAGAAACAGGAGCCCAAAAATCTTAAAATAGACGTTTACAGACTCCATAATAACCGAATACCATAAAAATATAGCACCCACTAGTATAAAAAATGCATTTATAAATTGTAATTTGTTGTTCTTAATCGGCATTATATTTATTTGATCTAATTAATGCAGCAAATCTAAAAACTTATCTAAAAATATTAAGGTTTAGCATCGTAAAATTATATTTTTGCAGTGTTAAAGTTCTTACTATGAAGAAAATATTATGTTTATTTTTAGTCGTGTTCGCTATTCAAATGGCAACAGCTCAGCTTTGGGTAGTCGGAGATAATTTTGTTTATTCAAAAGGTACAGATATCTTCGTGAAAGATAAGATTAACCTGGATACCGATTCCAAAATATATTTAAGAGAGGAAGCTCAATTAATACAAGATAATGATGTAGAAAATGAAGGAGATGGCATTATTTCTGTATTCCAAGAAGGAACTTCTAATGCATTTACATACAACTACTGGTCTGCACCAGTAAGTAATCAATCAACCGGTACCGACGGTAACGTTGGATTTAATAATTCACAAATCAAGTATCCTACTGTAGATACTTCAACCATTACCTCTACTGATTTAACAACCACCGCAGGAATTTCTACAATACTTCCCTACGGCTCAAGCAACGGTGTTACTGATGATGGTAATATAGGTGGTACTCCACTGCGCATTGCTGGAAGATGGTTATGGACCTATGATAGTGGTGGTAACCCTCTTACTGGTTATGCAGGATGGACTATTTTTAATGGTAATCAGACTACTCGTACTGGTTATGGTTTTACTATGAAAGGTGTTCAAGGTATGGGGACGTCCCCTAACAATGGCACTTTTAATGGAGCAACTGGTCAACGATATGATTTTAGAGGTCGTCCTAACAATGGTACGATTCTAGTAGGCGTTGGTAATGATAACGGTACTCTTGCTGGTAACCCGTATCCAAGCGCTTTGGATATGAAAAGATTCTTAGAAGTTAACGCTGGAAATCCAGGTGGCCTTTTAGCTAACGATGTTAAAATAGATCCATGGGTAGAGTTTTGGGAATCACAAGTAGAGACCTCTCACTCCTTAACAAGTTATTTAGGTGGATATTCCAGATACGTACCTATGGGGTTTCTTTCTGGAACATTGGATGGTTTTGCTACGGAAGGAGTTTATTTAGAAGCTATTTTTAGAAGAACGGATAACGATGGTAACATCATGACCAGCACATCAACTACGAGTGGTGGACCTGCTCCCCCTCCAGGAAGTCAAAATTCCTATTACGGACTTGGACTTGACGGTAAAAGAAGGTTTGCTCCTGTAGGTCAAGGGTTTTTTATATCTAGAACCAACTCTAACACGGGGTTTACAGCATCCACTTTTGAACAACTCGCTACTACAAACATTACTAATGGTGTGGCCTTACCTAGTGGCATCATAGGAGAAGAAATTGAGTTTAATAATACTATGCGTGTATTTGAAAAAGAGAATGGGACTAATTCTATTTTCAAATCTGCTCCTGGAAACGCTAGCTCTAATCCGCAGGATGCTTTAATTGCACGTCAAATACCTAAGATGATTTTAAACGTTGTCCCTAACGGGTTATACGCAAGACCACTTACTTTTGCTTTTCACGATAGTACTTCACAAGCATATGATTTTGCTTGGGAAGGACCTATTTCTGGAAGAATAAATACAGATGCTTATATCAAAATAGGTGCTTCTGGTGAGTATGCTCTTTCTTCACAAGCATTTGATGAAGATATGACTTTACCTATAGGAGTTCAGGTAGCTAGCAGCTTTACCGCTCCGATTGATGTGGAATTTGAACTTGCTTTTATGATCAATTTTGATCCTACCAATGTCTATTTACACGATATTCAAACTGGCGTATATCACGACATCAAATCTGGAAACAAAACTTTACTCATTGCACCAGGCCACTACACCGACCGTTTTGAAATAACATTTAAAAACACTTCTGGCACGTTAAGCAATAACAGTCTTGAAGCTACTAACTTTGATGTTTTCCAAAACAATAGAAATAAAGAATTGACTGTTTTAAATCCAGCCTTAGAAGAGATAGCAAATATTTCTTTATACGATCTTGCTGGAAGACAAATATTCTCTAGCCAGCCGTCATCAAATGAGGCTAGTTACAGTTTTGATACTGCCACTTTATCAAGCGCTATTTACATTGCAAGAGTAACTACAACTAATAATAAAGAAACTGCTGTCAAAGTAAGCGTTTCTAACTAATACAATGACAGTGCTCATGACTGATAGCTGGATGCTACCGTGTATGAGTAAACAATTAACGGGAATGGACTGTCCTGGATGTGGAATCCAGCGGTCCATTTCTTTTTTATTACAAGGACATCTATCAGACTCTTTTCTTATGTACCCTGGATTATTTCCTGGTATTTTTTTATTCTTTTTTCTTATATTTGATTGGTTTACAGATGTGAAACATGGTGAACAAATTAAACTCTGGGCCACCATCATCACCATAGGTACTATTCTAACGAGTTTTATAGTTAAAATGCTAATACATTAAAAAATATTGTAACATTGTATACCTATTGTCAACTAACTTAATAATTAAAACCAACCCACCATGCAAAAATTAAACACCACCTTAGTGTACATCTTATCTGTTATCGGATTCTTATGCTGTTGTGTCTACGGTATAGGAACTATTTCAGCTATTATAGCTCTTGTAGTAGCAAACAAAGAACTTGCTAAATACAATGCCAACCCAGATGAGTATATAAACGGTAACGCGATGAAAACAGCAAGGACTGTTGCTATTGTTTCCTTATTTATTTCATTCATTGGTCTTGCATTTGTGATATGGTCATTAGTTAATCCATGTCTGTTTTTTGATTGGTACATAGGTGTGTTTGAAGGAATGGAAGGAATGCCAGCAGAATCTATGGAACAAATTTATCAAGCAGCTGAAGAAGCTGGATGTAGATAAATCCTATAAAATCATAATTAAAAAAAAGGGAAAGCTCACGCTTTCCCTTTTTTTTGTTGATATCCCGAGCTTAATTTGCTTTTAAACACAACTTCAAATTGATGAGAACATCTAGAAACAAAACGCTCCCCAGCTGAGCAAACCCCAGCCCCTATAAACAGAAAACCTAGTACGATGTGTTCTCGTAGCAAATTCACTTAAAAAAAGCAACAGGTTCCTAACAGCTTTAGAAAACCTTAATCGCAACGGGGTCATCTAAGGTGTGTTCTGAAAGTCCTACAGAGATAAGTTGAGTTTTCCTTTCACTGAGTTATTTTACACTGAGAGGAGCTTTCAAGGCCTTACATGGGTTAAGTTTACAACTAAGTATACATATCGATACTTTAAGTTACTTACGCAGCGCCAATAAGAATAAGATATAAAGCCACTACATTTAGAAAAGGTCTATTATAAATCAAGGAAGAACAGTTAATGACAACTCCTTTATTATAAATAACACTAAGCTTTACAGAGCCCCAACAACTTATAGATTACGCAAAATAGTAAAAACTATAATGACTGCAAATACAGAGAGTACCAGATACTTATTATTAATTACACGTCTAAAAGAATGACCCCTCAAAGAAGGAATCCATTCAAAGATACCTACCAAAATTCCAAAAGGCAGTAAAAAAAACAACAGCGGATTATAATTAAAAGCTTTTTCCAACTCTCCGTTCAATAAAGAATGAACCGCTCGCTGCGATCCACAACCTGGACAGTCATAACCCATTACGTATTTACTGGGACATTGTGGAAAAAAAACCGACTCTTCTGGGTGGTAATTTTTAAACAAAAAAAATGCGGCAGCTGTAAAAATCACAGCGCCGCAAATTAGTAGTATTTTATGATAACTTTTAAAACGAACCATTAGCAAGTGCAGCAAGGATTCCTGTAAAGAAAAAGACTGCAATAACGGCAACACCTGTCGCAACAGCTGCAATCACCCAGTTTTTAGCTTTTCTACTAGAATCTAAAGCACCTTGTATATCTCCCATTCTATGCTTGCTCTCTACTTGCGAACTGTAAATAATAGCAATAATTCCAAAAATCTGGCAACATAATATGGTCACTATAATAGATTCGGCCAACCATGTTTTAGGTGCTGGACCATTATTATTACCTGGATTAAATTGTTGCGAGTGCTGAGGTTGGTTTTGATCTTCCATTTATTCGAATTCTTTAAGTGTTTTAATAATTATTGAAATACACTCATCTAGTTGATCTTTAGTCATCACGAGTGGTGGTGCAAATCTAATAATATTTCCATGAGTAGGTTTAGCAAGCAATCCATTATCTCTTAATCTCAAACAGATGTTCCATGCCGTCTTGCTATCTTCTGTATCGTTGATGACAATAGCGTTCAACAAACCTTTACCTCTCACCAAAATAACCGTATCAGTTGTTTCAATGTACTTATTAATTTCAGCTCTGAAATAGTTTCCTAAAGCACGAGCGTTTTGAATCAAGTGTTCATCCTTCACCACTTCAAGTGCCGCCATTGCTACAGCAGCTGCAACAGGATTACCGCCAAAAGTAGAGCCGTGTTGTCCTGGTTGGATCACATTCATTACTTCATTATCTGCTAAAACAGCACTTACAGGATAAGCGCCACCAGATAATGCTTTCCCTAAAATCAAGATATCAGGACGTGCGTATGTTTTTTCTTGTCGTTCACAATGTGCTTCACAATTACAATCTCCACATACCGCTAGTAAACCACCAGTTCTTGCGATACCGGTTTGGATCTCATCTGCAATGAATAACGCATGGTATTTTTTACATAAATCACGAGAAGATCTCATAAAATCATCATGCGGTGTAAAAACTCCTGCTTCTCCTTGTATAGGCTCAATTAAAAACCCTGCTACATTTTCTTCTTGAAGTGCTTTTTCTAAAGCTTCTGTATCATCGTAAGGGATCTTAATAAATCCAGGTGTGTAAGGACCAAAGTTTTTGCGAGCCCCTTCATCATTTGAGAAGGAAATAATAGTCGTTGTACGACCGTGAAAATTATTTTCACATACAATTATTTTTGCTTCATGCTCCTCTACTCCTTTTTTCTCATAAGCCCATTTACGTGCAATTTTAATAGCCGTTTCCACAGCTTCGGCACCAGTATTCATTGGTAAAACCTTGTCAAAGTGAAAATACTCTGTCATGTACTTTTCGTAGAGTCCCAGTTTATCATTATGAAAAGCTCTTGAAGTAAGCGTCAAAGTTTGCGCTTGTTCATTCATTGCTTTTACAATAGCCGGATGACAATGACCTTGGTTGACAGCACTATAAGCACTTAAGAAATCGTAATATCGCTTTCCATCTACATCCCAAACATAAACACCCTCACCTCTTTCCAGTACTACTGGTAAAGGATGGTAATTGTGTGCTCCATGCTGATTTTCTAAATCTATAAAATGTTGTGCTTTGCTCTGTGTATCCTCACTCATATCTGTACTTTTATTCATTTGATGCAATTTAATCATTTCGATCAAAGGATTAAAATAATAAGCTTTAAGAATTTGCGAAATTCTCCATACGAGGCAAACAACTCAACTGTTCAAAGGTTCTATAAAAACCCATAATTATGGTTAGTGTTTGAATATACTGGTATAATTACATTAATTTTGACACCTATGTCAAAACGAAGAAAAAGAGCTCAAAAGTCCTTTGAAAATGTACCTGTAGTAGATGCTGGTGCAAAAGGTAAAAGTGTTGCAAAAACAGAAGAAGGTGAAGTGATTTTCCTTACAGATGCCGTCCCTGGCGATGTGGTTAACATACAAACCTTTAAGAAAAAGAAATCCTTTTACGAAGGGAAAGTAACTAAATTTATTGAATTGAGCGATAGACGTGCAGAGCCTGTTTGCAAGCATTTCAACACCTGTGGAGGCTGTAAATGGCAACACATGACTTATGAAAGTCAGTTGTATTTTAAGCAAAAAGAAGTAACTGAAAATCTTAAAAGAATAGGTCACCTGGAACTTCCAGAAATAACTCCTATTGCTGGTTCTTCAGAACAATACCGCTACCGCAACAAAATGGAGTTCAGCTTTTCTGCAAACCGTTGGTTGACACTAGAAGAGATTCAAAGTGACGTAGAAATTGAAGATAAAAAGGCGCTTGGCTTTCATATTCCTGGAATGTGGGATAAAATCTTGCACCTGGAGGAGTGCCATCTACATCCTCAAATAGGAGAAGATATTAGATTGAGTGTCCACGCTTTCGCGAAAGCGGAAAACATAGCCTACTTCAACCCAAGAGAGAAATCTGGAACATTGCGCACTTTAATGCTACGCATGTCTTCTACCGGAGAAAACATGGTGGTGATCCAGTTTTTTGAAGATAATGAAGTGCAAAGACTCGCCTTATTAAATCATTTAAAGGAATCCTTTCCACAAATTACTTCTTTGCAGTACATCATCAATGAAAAAGCAAATGATACCATTTATGACCAAGACGTCGTTTGTTATCATGGCCGCGATCATATCTATGAAGAAATGGAAGGTTTGCAATTCAAGATCAACGCCAAGTCATTTTATCAGACCAATAGCAAGCAAGCTTATGAACTGTATAAAATCACAAGAGACTTTGCTGGACTTACTGGAAAAGAGTTGGTCTATGATTTGTATACAGGAACAGGGACCATCGCACAATTTGTAGCAAAAGAAGCAAAACACGTTGTAGGAATTGAGGCTATTCCTGTAGCTATAGAAGATGCTAAAACCAATGCAAAGCATAACGGTATAGAAAACACTACCTTCTTTGCTGGCGATATGAAAGAAGTCTTTACTCAAGACTTTATCGATGAGCACGGACAACCCGATGTCATTATTACCGATCCACCACGAGACGGTATGCACAAAGATGTGGTCGCTCAATTAATTAAATTGAGTGCCGCACGCATTGTTTATGTGAGTTGTAACAGTGCAACACAAGCACGTGATCTTGCGTTACTAGATGAGAAATATACCATCGCTAAAGTACAACCGGTAGACATGTTTCCTCAAACACATCATGTGGAGAATGTGGTTCTATTAGAATTAAAAAAATAACAGACAATGAAAAATTTATTCTGGGCTATAACGCTCGTTATCATTTCTAGCTCTTGTAACGAGACTCCAGAAATTGTAAAGCAAGAACAAAAAACAGTAGTTATTTCTGGTCATCTACAACTTACTGATTCCTTAGAATTAGAGAAGATTACGGTCTATGGTTATGATATGATGAGTAAAAAATCTTTCCAAGAAGATGCTCTGGTAAATGAAAATGGGGATTTCACTACTTCCTTCCCTTTATCGTCGGCAAGTGCGCTATCTGTATATGGTAATAACAGTTTTCAAATTATAGCCATTCCTGGAGATAGTATTTTCATCAACTATACAGAAGGTAGAGATGAAGCTGCTTTTAAAAAGAGCATCACATTTAGCGGTAAAACAGCAACCACTCAAAAGACATTTCAAGAATACCTAGCTAGCAATCCACTAAAAACGGAAGCCTTTTATAAGGAAGAAAGCGAACTGGATTACAATGACTTAGAAAAGCTTATAGATGACCATACTAAAAAACTTAAAGACTATTATAAGAACTACCTGGATAATAAAACACTCAACAAGTACCTAAAAGACTACATCGCAACAGATAAGAAGTTTGCTATTATCAATACCAAAATGGATTATGCTTCATTTGCCAATTACTACGGTAAAAAAGTGCCAGAAATGGACAGTCCTTATTATAAAGAGCTCGTTCATTTGCCTGAATTAACCGAGGAGGATATGGTCAATACGAATGCCGCCAATAGTATTCTTTACAACAACCATGCTTTTGCTTCTAGAGAAATAGAAAAAAAATTCCCCGAAGCAACTCCACAAGAAATCAACCAAGTCATCATTGAGAACGCTATTAAGGAGGGAAGTTACCTGAGCCAGCATACGGTTTCCATGCTTGTAATGGGAGATTTAGACGATCACTCCACAAAGCTTTACGAAGAAAATTCTGAACAGCTCATAGATTATTTAAAAAACTCTTCCTTGCTTGCCTCCATTCAACAAGAGTATTTAAAAACTAAAGACCTTGTTGAAAATCCGCAAATTCCTACTGAAGCAGAATTACTAACGTTTAAAAGCGATGATGCTTCAAAATTCATTGATGAGATCATTAGCAATGCTAATGGTAAAGTAATTTATATCGACAACTGGGCTACTTGGTGCGGGCCTTGTAAAGCAGAGTTTAAAGAAGCTTCCCCTGCACTTCACGAGAAGTTTAAGGAAGATGTAGAGTTTGTTTATTTATGTCATGCAAGTAAAGAAAAGGCATATATCCCATCTATTGCAGAGTATCAGATTAAAGGAAAACACTATTTCTTAACGGAAGAACAAGGAAGAATTGTTCAACAACAAATAAATCTAGAAGGTTTTCCTACCTATACTATTTTTGACAAAAAAGGAAACCGCGTTCTTTCTGATTATATTCACAGACCTAGTTATGGACCTACCTCAAATGTTTTAACAAGACTGGTAAATGATAAAAAGGTTGATCTGGCAAATAGCTCTAAGTAATTAAAATGAATAAATACTCCAGCATACTTTTTATCCTTATCACAGTAATTCTGTTAGGCAGCTGTGAAAAAGATGATTTGTGTACGCCAGATCAGGCGGTAACCCCTAGACTGGTTATTGAGTTTAAAGATGTGTTGAATCCACTACAGAATAAGGCCGTAGATCGCATCCAAGCTCAAGAAATAGGAAGTAGTGCTTTTGCCCCTCTTGATACCAGTGGGTCTACCACACTAAGCAATATAGAAACCATCTCTATTCCTTTGCGTACAGATAGTAGCAGGACCAGTTACAACCTAATTCTTACAAAAGATGGCGTTTTCAATTCAGACAACATAGACTTCAACTATATTCTAGAAGAAGCATATGTCAGTAGAGCTTGCGGTTTTAGAGTCGTTTACAATAATCTTGTGGCTATTCAAACAGCAGAAACCTCTGGGATTCAATGGATAGAAAGAGTGATTATAGTAGAAGATAATGTAACTAATAATACAGACGTACATGTTCAAATACTTCATTAGCACATTAGTTCTTCTCTCTTGTTTTTTGGGTACCGCTCAAGGCGAAAACGAGATCAAAAATGACAGCGTCACTTATAAACAAGCTTATGGCTTACGTGCTGGTATAGATCTCGCTAGTTTGATAAGAACTGGTATAGATGAAGAATATACTGGTTTTCAAATTCTAGCAGATTACCGAATGTCAAAACGACTATACATCGCTGGTGAAATAGGTAATGAATCCATTGATAGAACCAGTGAACGTGTAGATTATAAAACTTCAGGTTCGTTTATAAAAGCTGGCGTCGATTACAACTTTTATCAAAATTGGCTGGATATGGATAACATGATCTATGGGGGCGCTAGACTAGGTTATGCAAATATGTCACAAACCCTTAATAGATACGACTACAATACAGATAACAACTATTTTCCTGTTTTTACTAATGTAGTTGATAGAGAATTTTCTGGATTGAATATGGTTTGGTTAGAAATCCAATTAGGATTTAAAGTACAGGTTTTGAATAACCTCTACCTCACTGCAAATCTTCAATTAAAACGAAGACTTTCAGAAAAAACACCAGACAACTTTGACCATTTATACGTACCAGGGTTTGGTAGAACATTTGACACTAACGGCATAGGAGTAGGATATTCCTATGGGATTACCTACCGAATTCCATTTGTTAGAAAGTAGCTCCTTTCAAAAAAAAACAGCAGGGTCTTTACTCTTCCTCTAAAGCTCCTAAAAGGTCATTATCTTGAAGTAAGTTGTACCACTGTATTACCTTTTTAATATCACTTGCATAAACACGCTCTTCATCATAGTCTGGAAGTACTTCATTAAAATAATTTTCCAGTTCCTTTTTACCTACCTTATGGCTGATCGCCGGACCGTTAGTTTCCTTTTCGGCTATTTTTTTTAAAACCTCTTTTAAAGGCATTTCTTTTGTGTAGGTATATATAGAGATATCTTTAAGCACACTTACATTGTGATTGATGCCTACTATAGAAGTTTTCTTATCTAACAAAGATTCTACTACAAAACCGTTTTTAGCCTTGTTTTTTAACTGGTATAACCCAGGCTTACCTGTTATGGAAAGTATATTTTCTAAACTCATCTTTTTCTTTTTTAGAGGCGCAAATATATATAATTACGCGTAACCTTTACTATTGTGTGATGACTTCAACATTTTTTTTGTGAAGTCGTTTGTTATTGTCTTCTTCCTTTTACATCTGGAAAACGCATGCGATAATCCACATTAGTTTTTCCTTTAGAAATATTAGAAAGCCTGCCTTTTATCAAACGCTTTTTAAGGCTTGAAATTTTATCTGTAAACAAAATACCTTCTATATGATCGTACTCGTGTTGTATGACACGAGCTATTAATCCCTGATAGGTATCTGTTTGTTCTTCAAAGTTTTCATCTAAGTACCTTATCACCACTTCTTCCTGACGATAAACGTCTTCCCTTACATTAGGGATACTCAAACAACCCTCATTAAAAGCCCACTCTTCTCCATTCTCTTCAATGATCTCTGCATTGATAAATGCCTTTTTAAATCCGACGAGTTGTTCTGATTCTTCTTTAGTAAGTTCTGAATCGTCGGCAAAAGGGGTGGTGTCTACTAGAAAAAGTCTAATAGGCAAGCCCACTTGTGGTGCAGCAAGTCCTACTCCGCTAGCATTGTACATGGTTTCCCACATATTTTCAAGAATCTCTTTGAATTGTGGGTGCTCTGGAGTAATATCCTTTGCTTTTTTTCTTAAAACTGGATCGCCGTAAGCGACTACTGGTAAAATCATGTTCTTGAATGATTAAAGTTTAATGCCTATTGATGAATAATAAACATAATTTATTTTCTTTTTAAAACTATTGATGCCCTTCTGATCAATGTGATTAAAACAAGACTTGGGGCTTTATAGCTTTTATCTATTTCGATCCATATAACTCTGTAAAATTATAGTCGCTGCTATTTCATCTACCAGTGCTTTATTCTGTCGTTGCTTCTTTTTAAGCCCCCCTGTGCGCATGGCGGCATGAGCCATTTTTGATGTGAAGCGTTCGTCTTCACGTTCTATTTTTACATTAGGAAACAATTCTTGTAATTGTAACGTGTATGTTCTCAACCAAGGGCCTAGTTCACTATCGGTGTAATCCATTTGTTTAGGTTCCCCTAAAACTATAGCTTCTACCTCTTCTTTACCCAGGTAATCCAGAAGAAAAGCGGTCAAATCACGAGTAGCTACAGTGGTGAGTCCAGAGGCAATAATTTGCATAGGATCAGTTACTGCTATTCCTGTTCTTTTTTTACCGTAATCTATTGCTAGTAATCTTGCCATATATATTGCAAAAATAATCAAATGAAAAAGGATGTACTAATATGCCAGCTCCAAACTACCAATTCAAAAACTTTGCCACTATATTTGTAAAAACAATAGATCGTGGATCAATTAAGAATTGTAATAGAAAACGCATGGGAAGATCGTTCCCAATTAGAAAATAGGGTAACTCAAACCGCTATTAGAGAAGTGGTGGATATGTTAGATCGCGGCACACTACGTGTTGCAGAACCTACAGAAAACGGATGGATTGTAAACGAATGGATCAAGAAAGCTGTCGTCCTATACTTCCCTATTCAGAAAATGGAAACCATAGAATGTGGCCCATTTGAATACCACGATAAAATACCACTAAAAACAGGTTATAAGAGCAAAGGAATACGCGTTGTGCCCAATGCTGTAGCAAGACATGGTGCTTATATCTCAAAAGGGGTGATCATGATGCCTTCTTATATCAATATAGGTGCCCACGTAGAAGAAGGAACCATGGTTGATACTTGGGCGACCGTAGGAAGTTGTGCCCAGATAGGTAAAAACGTGCATTTAAGTGGTGGCGTAGGAATAGGTGGTGTTTTAGAACCTCTTCAAGCAGCCCCTGTAATTATAGAAGATAATGCATTCATAGGCTCTCGATGTATAGTCGTAGAAGGTATTCATGTAGAGTCAGAAGCTGTTTTAGGTGCCAATGTCGTACTCACAGCAAGTACCAAAATAATAGATGTCACTGGCGATAAGCCTGTTCAATATAAAGGTCGTGTACCAGCAAGGTCTGTAGTCATACCTGGTAGTTATGCTAAGGAGTTTCCGGCAGGAACTTATAACGTTCCCTGTGCATTAATAATAGGACAACGCAAAGAGAGCACTAATAAAAAGACGTCCCTTAACGATGCTTTACGTGAGTATAACGTAGCCGTTTAGTGAAGATATTGCTCCTTCAATATCAAATGCTGGGTGATGTGCTTACAAGCACCATCATTGCAGATCAGCTCAAGATTACCTATCCTGACGCTCATCTGGATTACCTCATCATAGCACATGCTGATGCTTTGGTAAAACACCACCCAGCTATCGACGGACTTATTAAAGTCTCCAAGTCAGATTTTGAGAAAATGAGTTTTATCCTCTCGCTTTCGCGGAAGCTAAAACACAAAAAATACGACCTTCTTATAGATGCTTATGGTAAAAACAATAGCGCCTTACTATCCCTCTTATCAGGAGCAAAACAAAGAATAGGTTATAAGAAATGGTTTTCTAGTCTGGCCTATACAGATGCTGTAAAAAACAATCCTGACCCTTCTATCTACAAAACTGGTCTGGCATTAGGAAGCCGAATGCTACTCACTACACCTCTTACCAAAGAGGTGAAATGGCATTTAAAACCTAAAATCTACCTCACCAATCTAGAAAAAGAAGAAGGAAAAAAATGGCTTCACAAACAAGGTGTTGACCTAGAACAACCCCTCACAATGGTAAGTGTTTTAGGAAGTAGTAAGAATAAAACCTTACCCTATTCCTACATGGCCAAGGTCCTTGATAAATTTGTAGCTACTACCGAGTCGCAATTACTTTTTAATTATATCCCAAGTCAAAGAAAAGAGGCTCAGGCTATTTTTAGTGCTTGCTCTACGACAACACAACAACATATTTTTATCAATGCTTTTGCACCTAGCATCAGAGATTTTCTAAAAATATTATCCCATTGTACCGGCATCATAGGAAATGAAGGAGGCGCAATAAATATGGGAAAGGCACTTGACATCCCTACATTCACCGTTTTTAGCCCATGGGTTAATAAGACCTCTTGGAATGTCAATGAAGATGGTAAAAAGCATATCTCTGTGCACTTACAAGATTACCAACCAGAATTATACGGCGACTTGTCACCTAAACAAATGAAGGCTCAAGCCATGGAGTTGTATGAAGAATTTTCTCCTAAATTAATGTTTGGGGATTTAGATCAGTTTGTTCAAGAGAATTATTGAACTTCAATTATTTCAACCCTTTAAAAAGATCCCCTTTGAGAACTTTAAATGAGTTTTAAAAAAAATTACTTCTCTTCCTTCACAATTCCAAAGGGAGTAAAATCCTTTTTCTTGCCTCTTGTCACCTTTCTAATGACTTTATTCTTGTCAATAGAATCTTGGTTCTTATATCCACGAGCGTGATCCAAGTGCAAACAGATGGCGCTGTACCTTATTTGCTTGGACTTAATTCCATAATTAAATAAGCGTTCTCCTAATTCACGATCTTGACCTCCGTACTGCATGCGTTCATCAAAACCATTGACCGCTTTAAGGTCTTTTAACCAGCCACTGGAATTATGCCCATTCCAACTTGCATTTGTAGGGGTGAGATTTTCCATAATCATTGCCGTTACAAACCCGGAAGTAAGTTTTTGATTTTTATAAGAAGCAGGTAATCCATTTCTTTTCAGCCACTCTGAGTCAAAACAACGTTGGGTCGCAATATCTTCTTCTGTGATTTTTTCTGAGAGCTCAAGTGGTAACTTGTAATAGCCTCCAGAAAGGAAATGTCCTGACTCACGGCGCTCATAGTGTATTTGAAGAAAGTCTTCTCTTGCTATACAATCCCCATCAGACATAACCACATACTCTGAATTACAAGCCATAAGCGCTTTATTCAAGATCATACTTTTCTGAAAACCGTTATCTTCATGCCATACATGAATAATTTTTTTAGCGCTTTTCTCTTTATAGTTCTTGATAAACTCTTTGGTTTCTTCAGTAGAGCCATCATCTGCGATAACAATTTCAAACTGTCTAAAAATCTGATGCTCATAACTCCACAAGGTTTTTTCTAACCATGGAATAGAATTATATGTACTTATTACAACTGATATGGATGGGTCTTTGATCATAGAACAATACTAGTAAATCATGTTTGTACAAATTTAATGATATAAGCTGGGTAATTAAGATAACAAAGTTATTTTTGCCGCTCTTTGATTTTTATCATGTAGATTAGTCACCATAATGTTAAAACATCCCATCACAGCAATAATTCCTGCCTATAACGAAGCCCACAATATTGTTGAGGTTCTAAAAAGTGTAGATTTTTGCGACGAAATTATATTAGTAGATAGCAATAGCAGCGATAATACGGTAGAGCTAGCAAAGCCCTATTTTAATAAGTTACTTACTAGAGAATACATTCACAGCGCCTCCCAAAAAAACTGGGCCATTCCGCAAGCGACTAATGAATGGATACTCCTGGTAGATGCAGATGAGCGTGTTACACCGGCTTTAAAAGAAGAAATTATCCAGCTTATCCCTAACCTAGATACTAACGGCCATGCTGGTTACTGGATGGGAAGACGTAATTTCTTCATGGGAAAACAGGTGCGTTACAGCGGCTGGAAAAATGACAAAGTAATACGTCTTTTTAAAAAGTCAAAATGTAAGTACATAGATAAACATGTCCACTCTGAAATCAAAGCAGATGGTACTGTAGGCTGGTTGGAAAATAAACTATTGCATTACAAGTACGTCAGTATAGATCATCACGTAAGTAAACTACAACGTTATGCTAGTTTACAAGCCCGCGACTTTGATCAAAAGGTAGGTAAGATCACTTTATTTCATGTCGTTGTTAAACCTTTTTGGGGCTTTTTCAAACATTACATTATTCAACTCGGGTTCCTAGACGGTTTTGTAGGTTTTTCTATTGCTTATTTAAGGAGCTATGGAATTTTTATGAGGTACGTAAAACTATGGTTGTTGCGCAGAGGTATTGATTAAGCGAGCAACTGTTCAATTTTATCTTCAGACAACTGGTAATGTGAGCAAATTTGCTCCCATTGGACTCTGTTAAAATCTTGCCCTTTATTTACATTTTTTAGTGCCACAAACTGCGTTCCCATTATAGGTACCGGCACTTCTGGCCTCTTATTATTTTGTAGAGATAAGGTTCCATTTAAAATAGCCATGGCCTTGAACCATAAGTCGTCTGCTTTAGGAGCTAGCTTTGTGAAAAGAGCTACATCTTGAACATCTTGATGTAAACTACCCGAAGGATAGAGTACGCAAAAAGCACCTACCGGCATATTGTGAGGCCCCTGCTCTGGAGGGTCAACCACAAATGGCCATTTCCTATAAGAAGTAATTTTACCGTTTTCATAAGTCATTTGACGGCATCTATTGCCTATAATTTGATCTGGAAACTTCAAATGCTCCTCATAAATAATTTTAAGCGTATCTGACTGATAAATAACATCGTCATCGCAAGTAACAATAGCTTTATCTGGAAATGCCTCCAGACTGTGAATTAATTTTCTATGAGAAAAACCATAAGGAGAATACCTGATTTGAAATAGCTCCCCCTGTAACTTTGAAAGCCTATTAGGGATCTGATTTTTTAAATCCTCCTGAAGCCACAGCACAATCAGTTCTGGCTGGTATTGCTGCTGCATCATGCTGCGTACAGTAATATGAAGTGTTCTTAGCCGACTAGGAATAGAAGTCAACGAAACTATTACCGGAATCTTTTTAACAGGTGCAGCTCCTAATTTTGATTTAGGGATCGCAAGCATTTTAAAACTTGCGCTTATGGATTTAGGAATTTCAGACAACTTCATAAGGAACTCATTTAAACTTTATATGTTGATGCAAAAATTATTACTTTTCCAATTAAATGAAGCCTTTTTTGAACCACATCGCAAAACTAAGGGGTTAGAAAAAGCAGAGGTTTAAGTCTAAAAAGTGAATTTTTTTAGCCTATCGAAAACCTTTCAACGCGTTCTACTAAAAATACCTTTTAATTTATGCTTCACGCGTTTCTTTTTATGAAAAGCTTTTTGAAATTCTAGTGTGTATTTCCACATAGTCTCTATAGTTGTATGAGCGTCTTCATCAGAAAGTCGAGCATAAGCTGTCCCCATAACTTCATACATCCATTTTTTAGGAGACAGACGTTCAAAGTTTTTAAGTCTATCCTCGTAAGGAATATTATAAAACTTCATCCTATTGAGGTCTACTAAAGAAAAATGATAATTATTTCCGTCCTTCTTTATGAGCGTATTTCCTGGTGAATGATCTAAAAAATAAATTCCAGCGTCATGCATGTCGAACATAAATTTTGAAAACTGCTGCAGTATATTCACTTTATCTTGTAACTCCTCATCGTTCGTGATCTCCCGGTAGGTAAAATCATGCGCTGCATAAGCGCTGACATAGTAACTCTCCTGCAAGCCTACACCACTGAATTGCTCTAAATAAGCAATAGGTGACGGGGTTCCTATATTGTTTTTTACTAGATATTGTGCGTTGTAATAAGACCTGGCAGCCTTTGATTTTCTGAAAAACCTGTAGGCTATCTTGTTAATGAAATTAGGCGTTTTAAAGGATTTAACTACAAGCTTTCTATCATCGTAAGTAACAATTTTTATTTTATTGCGATCATCTCCTAACTGCTGGGTTGATTGATGAAATAAATGGAGTATTTCTTGAAACCGCTTTCGCGAAAGCGTGTTACTTACAAAGTTTTCTCTACTCATTTTATTTTTATCATTTTCAGACTGCAAAGAAACGGAAAAACCAGCAAATGGACAGAATTACTTAATATTGCAGTATACCAATTTTATATTTTTCAAATGTCTATAACATGTTCCCTAGTAACTCCTACTTACAACTGGCCTGAAGCGCTAGAATTGCTGCTATTAAGCATTAAAAGACAAAGTGTATTACCAGACGAAGTCATCATCGCAGACGATGGCTCTACTGAAAAGACCCTGGAATTGATTAAAGAATATCAAAAAGATTTTCCAGTTCCACTTATACATGTCTGGCATGAAGATCAAGGCAATCGTAAGCCAGCTATCATGAATAAAGCAATCGCAAAGGCAAAGTATGATTATATTCTAGAGATAGATGGTGATATTATTTTGCATAAGAACTTCGTTAAAGATCATCTTTCTATGGCTGAAGAAGGAGTTTACCTCTTCGGTAGCCGTGTCAATATTCAAGAGAAACATCTAGAAGACTTGTTTAAGAAGAAACAAATCGATTTTAACTACTTCTCTAAAGGTATTAAAAAACGCAATAGAACGCTGCGCATACCTTTCATAGCAAACAGAGCAAAAAAAGAAACAAAAAGGTCTGGTAAATTACGAGGCTGCAACATGTCCTTTTGGCGAGCAGACTTTATCGCTGTAAATGGTTTTAATGAAGAGTTAGTTGGATGGGGAATTGACGACAGCGAACTCATACAACGCATGATGAATAACGGTGTTCTAGGAAAGCGTATCAAACATAAAGGCATTGTTTATCACATCTACCATAAAGAACAAGACAAAAGTCAAGTGCATTTAAATTTGGAGATAGAAAAACAAATGGAAAGTTCTGGAACTACTTATGCCAGCAAAGGCCTAGATCAATATTTATAAGTTATTTTTCTTGAAGAACTTGTTTGCACCGCAAGGACTGATTTAAAGACCCACCCCTAAGTAAAGCAGTAAACAACTTTCGCTTTTTGGAACTGAATGGGCTGGTCAATAAATATTTGATCGTATAAAAATAAAGTAAAAAGCCGTGGGCTAGTCGACCGTGATGTTTTTTAGTGAGGTATAATAGAGATAGTTTTTGCTCTATTTTTACACCTATATTTTTCTCTGTAGACTTTCCTTGATAATGGATGTATGCTTGATCTGGATAATGATAAGTCTTCTCACCTAAGCAGGTAGCAATCCTTCTACATAAATCGCTTTCTTCATAGTATAAGAATAACGCGGTATCAAACCCTCCTACTTGATTAAAAGAACTCGCTTTTACAAACATAAAACTACCTGGTACATAACCACAACTTACTGGCTCCGAATAAACTTTTTTACGTTTAGGATACTTTACAGCATTGATAGACTCCATAAAGTCTCTTTTCAACAACTGTCGCATAGGAGTGGCATGATGGTCTATAGAAGAGATTCTATCTCCATTCTCGCTCATCATTTGCGGTCCACATACACCAGCATCTGGCGTCGTATCCATGAATAATTTTAAATCAAAGAGCGTGTTTTCTTGAGTAAACAAGGTGTCATTATTAATAAATGCGTAATACTTAGAAGGCGAAGCAAAGTTGACTCCTAACATATTACCGGCACCAAAACCAGTATTGATCCTACTTCGGTAAATCTTTATGGCGCTAGACTTTAATTGCTCTAAAGAAGTCTCAAGCAGTTCATAGTCTTCATATGCTGAACCATTGTCCACTACTATTATTTCAAAAACAACAGTATCATTTGTTTTTTCAAGCAGAGATCTAATGGCAGCAACAGTAAATGTGGCACTATTATAATTGACATATATGCAACTAACATCTAGCATCTGGTAGGATTATTTAAGGTTCAAAGTTACGTGTTCAAATTCTATTTAAAAACAATAGTTTTAAGTTCGCTATAAAAAGCCGCTAATACAACTAGAAAAGTTAATTTTGCAACCTATGGCATACAGTGAAAGAAATAAAAATAGAAGAGACCAAGTTAGAGGTCGTAAGCCTAGTAAGGAGAAGCAAATCGAAGTAGAATTACCTCGAGAAGCCATCAACCTTGCAGTAACTCAATTGAAAAAGGGAAATACCATCATTTACCCTACAGACACCATCTATGGACTAGGTTGTGACGCTACTAACTACGACGCTATTGAACGGCTAAATGAAATAAAGGGACGTGATATATCTACGCCTCTTATTGTTCTTGTAGATAGTTTCCAGATGCTGGATTCTATTATAGAAGATGTCCCAGACATGGCATGGGAAGTTCTTAAAGTGAATAAAAAACCACTTACCATTATCTACGACAGACCTAAAAACGTGGCAGAAAATGTAATTGCTCAAGACGGGACACTTGCCGTAAGAGTAACTAACGATCCATTGTGCAGGTCTATTATCAAGAAATTACGTAAACCTATCGTTTCTACCAGCGCAAATTTGAGCAAACACAAATCTCCTATTCATTTTGCTGATATAGGAGAAGAGCTACTTAAAAGAGTAGATCACGTCATGGACATTCCTCTCGTTCATAAAAACATCAAACCATCTTCTATCATGAAGATTTCCAACAATGGAATTATAGAAATCATACGCGAGTAAGCATGGATCAAAAAACACATTATCCTGAAGCGATTCAAGAAAACGTTTTTAGAACCTTGAGTCAAGCAGCAGAAGAACTCGAACTACCCGCTTATGTCATAGGTGGGTACGTCAGAGATTTTTTCTTAAAACGCGGTCAAAAAAAAGACATAGATGTAGTTGCGATAGGAAGTGGAATTTCACTTGCTCGTAAAGTAGAAGAGCTTTTACCACACAGTACAAAGGTGTCTATATTCAAGAATTTTGGTACCGCTATGGTAAAAACAGATGAGCTTGAGTTAGAATTTGTAGGTGCTCGTAAAGAAAGTTATGATAGAGGGAGCCGCAAACCAGTCGTTGAAGACGGCTCCTTAGAAGATGATCAAAACCGCCGTGATTTTACCATCAATGCCATGGCTTTTTCCTTAAATAAAAATAGTTATGGAGCCTTACTCGATCCTTTTAACGGGATGGGTGATCTCGATAAAAAAATAATACGTACCCCCCTAGATCCAGATATTACTTATAGCGATGATCCTTTGAGAATGTTGCGTGCCATAAGGTTTGCAGCACAACTCAACTTTAAAATAGAAGAAGGATCCTTTGAGAGCATCAAACGCAATGCCCACCGACTAAAAATTATCTCTAACGAGCGCATCGTTACTGAACTGCATAAAATCATGATGTGTGACGAGCCTTCTTTTGGCTTTTTACTATTAGAAAAGACAGGATTACTTCAGTTGATCATGCCAGAATTAATTGCTTTAAAAGGGATTGAAGAAGTAGAAGGACAGAAGCATAAGGATAACTTCTATCACACCCTGGAAGTCGTAGACAACATCTCTCGCAATACAGAAGACCTGTGGTTGCGCTGGTCGGCATTACTGCATGATATAGGAAAAGCACCAACTAAAAAATTCAGTAAAAAAGTAGGCTGGACCTTTCATGGACACGAATTCAAAGGTTCAAAAATGGTATACCACCTTTTCAAAAGGTTAAAAATGCCTTTAAATGATAAGATGAAATTTGTACAGCTGATGGTACGCATGTCCTCAAGACCTATAGCGGTAATTGACGAAAGCGCTACAGACAGCGCTGTAAGAAGATTGGTCCATGATGCTGGAGAACACATAGAAGGTCTCATGACTTTGTGCGAGGCAGATATTACGACTAAGAATCCGCGTAGGTTCCAACAATATCATCATAACTTTAAACAAGTTAGAGATAAAATTGTAGAAGTAGAAGAACGAGATCATGTGCGTAATTTCCAGCCACCAGTGACCGGAGAAGAAATCATGAAAGCTTTTGATTTAAAACCATGTCGAGAGATAGGGCAAATCAAAATGGCAATTAAAGACTCCATTCTAGACGGAGTGATTCCTAACGAACACGATGCCGCTTACGAATTCATGATCAAAAAAGGGAAAAGTCTTGGCTTAACACCTCAGTAACTGAACGTATTTATAACCTGTCTTTTAAACACTATTTTTAAATGACTTTATAAATACCGTTATGGACAACTTGAAAATTATTTTAATGGTATTTCTTACAAAGCAATTGTTAGCCTACCATTAAAAGTTACTAACCTTTTTGATTTTAAGTAAAAAACGAGTTTCGGTAATCTAACTCGTTTTTTTTGTTCAACCCATCTTCATAAGTTATCTTTAGTGCTATGAAAAAAATATTTTTTCTTTTTTTACTCGTACTTATAAGCAGTATTTCTTGTGGACAAGAGTTGAACGGCGACGAATTAAAAGGTTTTAATTTATTTTTAATGCCAGCCCCGCAAATTAATATAACCTTAAGTCTGGACAGCAATAATATTGTTGATCCTAATACTGGTTTTTCTATTACACCAGGTGCCCAAACCATAGATATGATGGCAGTATATCAAGATATGAACTCCTTACAACCTAAACCTTATACCCCTAACTCCAACACAGATTTTGGGAGACTGCGTTTTAAAAGCGATAGCAAAGGCGTTAACTTATCTATCAACAATAACGACCGTTTTGCCAGAGAGTTCAGATCTACCAACCCAGCCTTTTTTGAAGCCAATAGAAATACAGCTCTTCACCGAGCTTATAATCCGTTGTCGGTTCATAATAATAATTGGTAACCGATCTGTATAGCACTTCCTTTTCGATCTATTTACCTTGATGATGTTAGCATATTTCAAGGTGTTTTTAATAATTCCGCTTTCGCGAAAGCGGAACCAACAACTATCTTTACACCACCTAATTAGAAGCCATGAAAAAGCAAGATATTCTTGAACGTTTTATCAGTTATATCAGCATAGATACAGAGTCTGATCCAATGAGCGACGCCACTCCTAGCAGCGAAAAACAATGGGAGCTTGCACGTAAATTACATCGAGAACTCCTGGACATGGGAATGAGCAATGTAAGTATTGATGAGAATGCCTACATCATGGCGACCCTGCCGTCTAATGTGGATCATAAAACACCTACCATAGGGTTTATATCTCATTTTGATAGCACTCCAGACTATACCGGTAAGGATATCAAGCCGCAAATAATTGAAGATTACGATGGTGGCGACATCCCTCTTAGAGGTTCTGATCTTGTGCTTTCACCAGATTATTTTGAAGATCTAAAACAATACAAAGGACAGACCCTTGTCACTACAGATGGAACGACCCTTCTTGCGGCAGATGATAAAGCTGGAATAACAGAAATCATGACGGCGATGAAGCATTTGATCGAGAATCCGCATATCAAACACGGTACTTTAAAAGTAGGTTTTACTCCTGATGAGGAGATAGGCCGTGGTGCGCACAAGTTTGATGTAGAAAAATTTGGTGCCGACTGGGCGTATACCATGGATGGAAGTCAAATAGGTGAATTAGAATATGAAAACTTTAATGCAGCTGGCGCTGTAGTTACTTTTTACGGTAAAATTGTACATCCTGGCTATGCAAAAGGAAAGATGATCAACTCCATGTATGTGGCACAAGATTTTATAGATTCTCTACCTAGAATGGAAACTCCTGAACATACAGAAGAATATCAAGGATTCTTTCACTTGCATGACATAAAAGGAGCGGTTGAGAAAACAGAATTGCACTATATTATTAGAGATCACGATAAAGAACACTTTGAAGCTCGTAAAGAAGTGATGCATAAACTGGTCCATGCTCTTAATGAACAGTACGATCGCAAGGCCGTAAGTATTGAAATAAAAGACCAATATTTTAATATGCGTGAAAAAATAGCCCCTGTAATGCATATTGTAGATGTAGCAGAACAGGCAATGAAAGATATAGGGATTGTTCCACTTATCAAACCTATACGTGGTGGCACTGATGGATCTCAATTGAGTTATATGGGTTTGCCTTGCCCTAATATTTTTGCAGGAGGTCACAATTTCCACGGACCGTATGAATACATACCTGTAGAAAGTATGATCAAAGCGACCGAAGTGATTATACGTATTGCTGAGCTTGTAGGTGAAGAGAAAGTATGAAAAGTTTACAACTAGAACAGTCCTTCAGTGGACATCAAAAAGTCATGATAGGATTAGGAACCATTACATTCTGTATCAAATCATTTAACGCACTTAATAATTTGGACTATACGGCTCCAGCATGGATAAATGCATTGCCTTTTATTTTGATAAGTATTCTATTCATAGGAATCTTCTTTTTACAAAACGGCTTTATCGCTTATGGGAATGACAAAGTAGCGCGTGCCTGGTTTTGGTATACGCTTCCCGTTTGGAAGAAAGAAATTGATCAAAAAAAGTATCCAATAATCAGTACATTAAAAATGGGTAAGAAACAAAAATTAGGATTTACCCTTGCTGTGAACCCAGATCTTGCTGTTGACTATTCTTCCTATGACATTACTTCTTTAAATTACAACCACACTATTAAAGACAGACATGTGATTTTAAAACAAGAGCATCAGGCAAAGAATGCCATTCTATTTTTATTGAATCACAGTATATTAAAAGAAGAATTTTACAGTCCTGATTTTAGCAGATAGCTGGCTTTATACAACAGTTGTAACAAGCTACAGTTTCCAACATTATGTTGCAACTACCTGATCGACAAAATGTTGTTTTTGAAAATATAATACGATAATTTGAGGAAATAAATTATTATATCACGCAACTATTTTATCTTTCATGCATCTTAATCCAACAAATAGATACTATGAATATGAAAAAAATCCTAATAGTCGTAGCAGCTTTCCTGATGACAGCAACGGCTTATGCCCAAGAAAAAGAACCCCTTGAAGAAACTGATAGTCAGAAACGACTCAATCAATTCAACGAAGTTAAAAAGCATGAAGTCAGTCTTGATGTTGTTGCAGCTATAGCCGGTTTAGGAATTAACCCTAGATATGAATACGTATTAGGAAGGTACTCTGGTGTAGGAGTAGATCTTAACATTGGAATTTTGGATGACGCTGATGGTTTTAATTATTACGAGACTTTCAGTATCACGCCTTATTACAGGCAGTACTTTTTCTCAAAAGAAGACTATGGTGCCAAAGGTTTTTATGGAGAAGGATTTGCAAAAGTTTTTACCTTTGAAGATGGTTACTTTGAAATAGATCTTTTTGGATCTGGCCGTAATGTGACGGAGTCTTATACCGAAGCTGCTCTAGGCGTAGGAATAGGATGGAAATGGGTGAGTGATAGTGGCTTTCTTATTGACCTAGGCTTTGGTATAGGTCGTAATTTAGGTCTTGCAAACGATCCACAAGGATATGATTTACCCGAAGTAACTGGACGTGGTGGTGTCAACTTCGGTTGGAGGTTTTAACCCTTAAAACCTATTACTTTATAAAACATAAAACGAGCCTCGAGGCTCGTTTTTACTTTACTTTTGTACACGGTTATCATCATAACTTATTTTACCTATAAAAAAATAATGCCAAAACTACACCTAGAAACAACTATTAACGCACCTATAGAAAGGGTCTTTGATCTAGCAAGAAGCATTGATTTGCACCTGCTCTCTCTAAAACACACTCATGAAAAAGCAGTGGCTGGAAGAATGACTGGTCTGGTAGAAAAAGGGGAAACAGTCACTTGGAGAGCTAGGCACCTGGGAGTTACTCAAGAACTCACAAGCCTCATCACAGATGTGGAACCACATCATTATTTTGCAGACGAATTGGTAAAAGGAGCTTTTCAACATTTTAAACACGAACACTTTTTTGAGCAACTGGAAGATGGTCGTACGTTGATGAAAGATATATTTGATTACAGGTCACCACTAGGTGTTTTAGGAAAACTAGCTGACGTTCTTTTTCTAGAAAAGTACATGACCAAGTTGTTAGAACAAAGAAATAGCAGTTTAAAGGAGATTGCTGAGAATCAGAGGTGGAAAGAACTTCCTGGGATGGAACAGCATTTATAAAACTTTCTAATTTAGTAAAAGCAAACCATATCCAATACATGAATATACCGCAAACCTAAAAGCGCATCTGCTATGCAGCAGATGAACGATTCAACACAAAAAAAGCCCTTGATTTCTCAAGGGCTTTGTAAATAAATAGTGCTATTCTTAATTTTCTTTAGCGACCACGGTCTCATTCAGTTTCTTAGAAAGCTCTGCTGAAATAGAACTTCTTTCAAAAGTCATCTTACCAGCTCCAGTTTCTATTAACACAGTTCCTTTATCAGCATTGATCTGATTTACTTTACCGTGAATTCCACTGGTGGTGATTACTTTATAACCAACTTTGAGTGAGTCTGCAAACTCTTTTTCTTCCTTACGCTTCTTGGATTGTGGTCTCATTATTAAAAAATAAAAGACGACAATGATAAGCAGGTAAGGAGCAAAATTTAATATCGTATTAGTGTCCATTAAAACAGTTACTTATGCGTTAGGAGCAGCAGCTCGCGCCTTAGGAGTTACAAAACCTTTGATACGGATAGATTCCGTTCCAGACTCTGTATTTGCCTTAATAGTTACCGTCTTCGTTTGCGCGTTAGGCTTTCCATTAGTATTGAATTTTACTAACATACTACCTTCAGCACCTGGAGCGATAGGCTCTTTAGACCAAGTAGGAACAGTACATCCACAAGATCCTTTTGCATTTACTACAATAAGTGGAGCATTACCTGTATTGGTAAATTTGTATTCATGCTCTACTACAGCGCCTTCCTCTACAGTACCGAAATCATATTCAGTCTCCATAAAAGTCATTTCTGGAAAGTTACCAGCAACTTCTTTGTTTGCTGCAGCTGCAGTAAGGTTTTCTTGATCAATTGATGCAGATTCTGCTTTCTCGTTGCAGCTTGTAAAAGCCATTGTAGCAACAGCAGCTACCATTAAAACTAATTTTTTCATCTTATTTTTATTTAATATTACTTATAAATGTTCAACAAATGTAATTAAAAACATCCTTGAAACCAACGTCATTAACAATAGGTTACATCAATCCTCTCCCCATTTTATTTAATTCATCACTTTTCTCAAATTCTTTCAAAAGATTATCGAGAATTCCGTTGATGAAAGTGGCGCTTTTAGGCGTACTGTAATCTTTTGCTATTTCAAGGTATTCATTAAGGGTTACCTTCACTGGAATATCTGAAAAATAAAGAAACTCAGCCTGTGCCATCATGATCAGCACCAAATCAATTTGAGCGATACGCTCGGTATCCCAATTAGGCGTTTTACCTACTATACGGCCAGAAAGTTCATCTATATTAAGAATCGTTTTTCTAAAAAGACTCATGGTAAACTTAGCATCTGAATCATCCTTGAATAGTGCCGGTAGCACCACATCCTTAGCAGGCTTCACTTTACGTAAAAACTGAATAATAGTCGAGTTGATCAAAGGATAGTCATCTGTCCAAGTGATGTTGACATCTTCTAGATAATCCATCAATTCATCGCTAGGAGCAATGATATCTTCATAGATATATGTCAAGAATTTTAAATCCTTTTTTACCGACGGCTCGTCGTCCATCGCATATACCACAAAGGTTTTACTTTCTTGAATTTTGTTGTATAGATTTTCAACATACTTAGAATCCAAATGCCATGGATTTAAGTTGCGTTGTTTTAACGCATCTTTTAAAGCCTCACTTTCTCTCAGTTTCAAGAGGATTTTATTATCGATAAACTGTCTTGAAGGGTTGTGTTCTACACTTTTAGAAATACGTTGCTGCTTTTTGGTATGCTTATCTACAGCAACTTCATGAATCTTCACTAGTAATTGCGCCATATAAAGGAACAAGGTGTACGATTGCGTCATACTGGAGTTGATAAACTTTTCAAGATCTTTAAGATCGTCTGGGCGTTGACGTTGAAAAGAAAAAACTGCTTGCATGACTTTGATGCGTAACTGTCTTCTGGTAAGCATAAGAACGATTTGTTTGTTTACTTAAGCGGGCTATCTGATAGGTTAGCTTTCGCGAAAGCGGAGTTATAATAACTTAAACCTGGTTTCTATTTCTAAAAACCAGGCAAAAATACTGTTTTAAAATGGACTACTATCCCTGATGTTCGTGTTTTCTAGCTGCAATACGTGCCTGAGCAATTTCTAAAGCAGCTTTATGTGTAGTAACACCAGATTCTTTAGCTCTGTTGAGAATTTCTATAGTTGTTGTGTATATATTCTCTGTTTTTCTCATGATTTCTGTACGGTCATAACCTTCCAGCTCTGCGTACACATTGATGATCCCGCCCGCATTTATTAAAAAATCAGGAGCATAAACAATACCTCTTTTTTGTAAAAGAGTCCCATGCTTCACCTCATCTGCTAACTGATTATTTGCTGCACCTGCGATGATGGACGCGGTAAGTTTATTAATGGTTTGATCATTTATCGTGGCTCCTAAAGCACATGGAGCATAAATATCCATATTCTCAGAATATAAGTCGTTTCCACCATAGATAGTGGCACCGTATTTATCGCGTACTTCTTCCAGTCTTTCTTGATTAAGATCTGCAATAACAACTTCTGCTCCTTCTTGTGTCAGATACTCTACCAGTGTTTCTCCTACATTACCTATTCCTTCTACATAGATTTTTTTATCTTCTAGAACATCGCTTCCATACTTAAAGTGAGCGGCTGCTTTCATTCCCATAAAAACACCATAAGCCGTAATAGGAGAAGGGTTTCCAGCCCCACCTTTATCCTGAGAGATACCAGTGACATATGGTGTTACCTCACGCACGGTGTCCATATCTTCGGTAGTCATTCCTACATCTTCAGCCGTGATGTAACGACCACTTAAAGAATGTACAAATTCACCAAATTTACGCATCAACTCGGGTGTTTTTTGAGTTTTTGCATCACCTATGATGACCGCTTTTCCTCCACCTAAATTTAATCCAGTTATAGCACTTTTAAAGGTCATGCCTCGAGAAAGCCTCAACACATCATTAAGTGCCGCCCATTCATTTTCATATTGCCACATACGTGTACCACCTAATGCTGGACCTAATACTGTATTATGAATACTGATGATGGCTTTCAATCCTGTATCTTTGTCGTTGCAAAAAACGATTTGCTCGTGATCATCAAATGAAACCTGACCGAAGACAGGATCTTGACGAATTAATTTATCTAATGAGTCAAATTCTTGAGACATAAAAAAAGTGTTTATGAGCTTTTCTATTTGTTATTAAAAAGCTTGCAAAAATAACCTCATTTTAGGGATTTAGCAATTTACCATGCTTAATTTACCCCCCAAATAAAAAATAATTTCTCAAAGGAAATTCGATCGTAAATGAAAGAACTTAAAAAACTCAATGTACTCTTTGTCAAATACAAATGGCAACTTATAGGCGGGATTATTGTAACCATCATATCTCGCGTCCTTTCTCTTTTTTTACCGAAGTATGTGGGTAAAATTATTAATCTATTGAATGATTATGATAAAGGCAACATCACTGATAAACAAATGCTACAAGATGACCTGACCTTGTACATCCTTATTATCATAGGAACTACCTTACTTGCCGCCATACTTACTTTTGTCATGCGTCAGTTGATCATTGTAGTTTCTAGACACCTGGAATACGATCTAAAAAACATCGTCTACCAGCAATACCAGAGACTTTCTTTGGGTTTTTACAAACAGAATCGCACAGGAGATTTAATGAATCGCATCAGTGAAGATGTCTCCAAAGTACGCATGTACATGGGACCAGCGATTATGTACAGCATCAATATGTTAACGCTATTTGCTGTTGTTATCCCTGCGATGATCGACACCGCTCCTACCCTTGCTATATATACGATTATTCCTTTACCAATACTTTCTGTGGCGATATACGTGATTAGTCGAGAGATCAACAAGCGTTCTACCTTAGTACAAGAATATCTTTCTAATTTAAATACGATATCTCAAGAATCTTTTAGTGGTATTTCTGTCATCAAAGCTTACAACCTCGCTCCACAAATGACAGAGCAGTTTACAAAAGTGGCTAATGACAGTAAGGATAAAAACATTGATCTTGCCCGCATACAAGCTTTATTCTTCCCATTAATGGTACTCCTTATAGGTTTGAGCAATATTATGGTCATCTACATAGGAGGAAAACAAGTCATTGATGGTACCATTGACGTAGGAACCATTCCAGAATTCTTGATCTATGTCAACATGCTTACCTGGCCCGTTGCTGTCGTAGGTTGGGTAACCAATATGATACAGCAGGCAGAAGCCTCTCAAAGAAGAATCAACGAATTCTTAGATATTGATCCAGCCATAAAAAATCTTAATGAATCAGAAACTCCGATTCAAGGAACGATCACTTTTGAAAAAGTGAACCTCACTTATGACGATACCAACATACACGCTTTAAAGGATATTTCTTTTGAAATAGAAGCAGGAAAAACACTAGCTATTCTCGGTAAAACAGGAAGTGGAAAATCGACTATTTTAGAACTCATAGGCAGACTTTACGATGTTGATAATGGTTCCTTAAAAATAGACGGTAAAGAAATCAATAGTTTAAACTTAGATAACTTGAGGTCTGCAATAGGTTATGTACCTCAAGATGCTTTCTTATTTTCTGATACGATAGGTAACAACATCGCTTTTGGTAAAAAAGATGCCTCTCAAGAAGAAATAGTAGCTGCTGCAAAGAATGCAGTAGTCCATAAAAATATTGCCGATTTCACTAAAGGTTATGAAACCGTTTTAGGAGAACGAGGTATTACTTTAAGCGGCGGACAAAAACAACGGGTCTCCATCGCAAGAGCCATTATCAAGGAACCACAAATTTTATTGTTTGACGATTGTTTAAGCGCAGTAGACACAGAAACAGAAGAAAAAATCCTGAATAACCTTAAAAAAATCACTCACAACACCACTACTATTATAGTGAGTCACAGAGTAAGTAGTGCCAAAAACGCCGATCACATTATCGTACTCGATGAGGGTAACATTATTGAACGAGGAAGTCACGAGTCTCTCTTAAATGACAAAGGTTATTATGCAGAGCTTTTTGCTAATCAAATGTTAGAGGAAGAAGGGAACATCGATTAACGATTATAGGTTTTTAGCTCTTAGTAATAGACTCTGAAAATCGGTAATGGGAAAATTAAAAAATCATATTGATAAATTTTTTACCCCCTCCTGGTTAGGTCCTACTCATTTCATTCAAGTCCTCCATAAAAAGGTGTTTTCCAATCGCAACGCCTTCTTACAGCAGGTGATCGCGACACTTCTTTCATTTCCCCAGAGTGGAGTAAGCATGTAATAGCTATTTTCCAGAGTGTCACTGAGAATTTAAACCAGTTGGATACAGAAAATACAATCAGCCACTTGGATAACAGACTGTAATACAGTATTTTACTACATTAAAGCTTTATAAACTTTTCTTTTTGTCTTTTTTTTCTATTTTTGAACATATCTAACCCTACTTTAAAAGAATTATGAGCGATAGAGATTACCAAGAACAAGAAGAGATTTTTTCAAAAGTAGTGCGAGCAGGAAGGCGTACTTATTTCTTTGATGTAAGAGCTACAAAAGCAGATGACTATTACCTAACCATTACAGAAAGTAAAAAGTTTACTAATGACGACGGTAGTTTCTATTTTAAGAAACATAAAATTTACTTGTACAAAGAAGATTTTCAAGAGTTCGGTGATACCTTAAAGGAAATCACAGAATTTATTATAGATAAAAAAGGAGATGAGGTTATTTCTGACCGTCATCAGACAGACTTTAAAAAGGAAGAAGCTCAACCAGCGCAAGATGACGCTGCAGCGCCTAACGATCCAGCAAGTTTTACCAATATCAATTTTGAAGATATCTAGTAATTAAATGTTCTATGCCTAAAGCCTTTCTACGTGAAGGGCTTTTTTTTTATTTTTATACTCTTACCATTAAAACCGTATTATGAAAAAAGTGATGTTGCTTTTGTTGGTTCTCACTTTTTGTTGTTCCGCTTTCGCGAAAGCCCAACAACAAAAAGAGCTGCCAGTACAAACCTTAATAGACCCTAGTCTTAATTATTACCTGCCAGAAGGTGTTTCCTACAACCCTGAGATTCCAACACCACAAGAAATCATAGGTTTCGTTCCTGGAAAATGGCACGTGAGTCATGACAAACTGGTACAATACATGCAAGTTCTTGCAGAAAAGTCTGATCGTTTTACGATTAAAAATCGTGGGACCACCTATGAGGACAGACCGCTTTACTTACTTACAGTGACCAGTCCAGAAAACCATAAAAATATTGATCAAATAAGAACAGATCATATTGCTGCGACCAATAAAGAAAACGCAGATAACACCAACGCTCCTATAGTGGTATACCAAGGATTTTCTATTCATGGTAATGAACCTAGTGGCGCTAACGCATCACTACTTCTCGCCTATCATCTAGCCGCTGCACAAGGTCCAGAAATGGAAGCCTTGTTAAAAAACACCGTCATTCTTCTGGACCCTAGTTTAAACCCAGATGGATTGCAACGTTTTGCCAGTTGGGTAAATCAACATAAGAGTAAGAATGTAAATCCAGACACTTACGATAGAGAATATAATGAAGTATGGCCGGGTGGACGTACCAATCATTATTGGTTTGATATGAATCGCGACTGGTTGCCTGTGCAATTACCAGAATCGCAAGCGCGTATAGAAACTTTTCATAAATGGTTGCCTAACATTTTGACAGACCATCATGAAATGGGAACCAACTCTACCTTCTTTTTCCAACCAGGAATCCCATCCAGAACACACCCACTGACTCCCGCGATGAATCAAAAGCTAACCCGTCAAATAGGTAATTACCTCGCTGAAGGTTTTGATGAGATAGGCTCGCTGTATTACACAGAAGAAGATTACGACGATTTCTATTATGGTAAAGGATCTACTTTTCCAGATATCAATGGTTCTATAGGAATTCTTTTTGAGCAAGCCAGTTCTCGTGGTCATGCTCAGAATTCTGATAATGGCGTTCTTACTTTTCCGTTTACCATAAGAAACCAGTTTACGGCAGCTTTAAGTACTCTAAAAGCGGCAACCGGCATGCGTAAAGAACTACTGGATTATCAAGCTCAATTTTACAAAGACGCTAGAAAGGAAGTTTCTAATGAAGCCATCATCTTTGGTGATCATACAGATGCTGGCCGTACCGATGCCCTTGCAGAAATATTATCAAGACATAAAATAGAAGTGCGCTCATTAAAAAATGACGTTACTAAAAATGGCAAAACCTATAAAAAAGGATATGCTTACCTAGTTCCTAAAAACCAAAAAAACTCTCGTCTGATCAACGCGATGTTTGAAAAGAGAACAACGTTTCAAGACAGCTTGTTTTATGATATCAGTGCGTGGACATTCCCGCTGGCTTTTGATATGGATTATGATGAAAATGCCGACTTGAGCAATGGCATTACAAGGAACTCCAATACTGGTATAAACCAAATAGAAATTTCTGACTATGCCTATTTAATGCCTTGGAATGAATACTACACACCTAAAGCTTTAAATACATTGCTATCAAAGGATATCAGAGCTAAAGTAGCTATGAAGCCTTTTTCCCTAAACGGTAAACAATATGATTATGGCACCATACTTATTCCAGTTCAGAATCAAAAAATGAACACTTCAGAATTGCGTGATGTTCTCGGGGATATTTCGACTGATGCTAAAGTTGATTTTTACGGAGTCCCAACAGGGCTCACCGAAGGAATTGATTTAGGCTCACGTCAATTCAGAGCCCTTACCCAACCTAAAATCGCCTTGTTAGTAGGTGAAGGTATCAACCCTTCTGATGCCGGTGAGATCTGGCATTTGATGGACCAGAAATACGATATTCCTATAACTAAAATTGATCTTCAAGACATTAATCGCAAGGATTTGAGTCGATACAATACGATTATCGTTCCTGCTACTTACGGTAGCCCAGAAAATGAAGTAATCGATCAACTGAAAGAATGGACACGTGCTGGAGGTACTTTAATAGGTTATCGCAGTGCATTAAGCTGGATGAGTAGTTCCAAATTGCTACCCCTTAGCTTCAAAAAAACAGAAAACCCCGTTGAAAACATCACTTTTGAACAGCGTAGCGACCATAGCGGTGCACAAAGAATAGGTGGAGCTATTTTTGAAACAAAACTAGACCGCTCTCATCCTATAGCTTTTGGGTTTAAAGATGATCAGTTGCCTATGTTTAGAAACACTACGCTGTTTGTAGAATCTCACAAAGACAGTTACCGCAACCCTATCAAATACACAAGCGATCCTTTAATGAGTGGTTATATCTCTGATATTAATTTAGAGGCATTAAGAAGCACAGTGCCATTTCAACATAATAATTATGGCCGTGGAAATGTGATTGGTTTTACTGATAACACGCAGTTTAGAGCTTTCTGGTATGGAACTAACAAGTTGTTGATGAATGCTATTTTCTTTGCTAAAGAGATGTAA
>TARA_R110000751_G_scaffold95172_5_pt1 | contig 43634 bp, 50 predicted proteins | sample TARA_R110000751 | Tara Oceans TARA_R110000751 (sample SAMEA4398001) | marine metagenome | biome: Polar Biome; feature: [MES] marine water layer (ENVO:01000295) within the mesopelagic zone...; material: water (ENVO:00002006), including particulate matter (ENVO:01000060) such as...... | reverse complement strand
ACAGCTTGAGGCGGAAGAACGCGTCCGTGTCCTCGGCGACAAAAAAATTCCTGTATTCTCGCCCGGCGATACGCTGGCGGTGAATGTAAAGATCAAAGAAGGCGACCGCGAACGCGTCCAGCGTTTCGAGGGCGTCTGCATTGCCCGTTCGGGTGGCAGCCTGAGCGAGAGCTTCACGGTTCGCAAGATCTCCTTCGGTGAAGGCGTCGAGCGGGTTTTCCCGCTGGTATCGCCGCTGATCGAGTCGATCGAAGTGAAGCGCAAGGGCCGTGTGCGCCGTGCGAAACTCTACTATCTGCGCGACCGTCGCGGTAAGTCGGCACGTATCGCCGAGCGTACCACGGGTCACGGCATCGAAGCCGTCGAGATTGCTGTCTCGAAGACCGAGCGTCGTCGCCAGAAGGACGCCGAGAAGCTGGCCCGCAAGGAAGCGGCTGCAGTTGATCGCGAAAACGCTGCCAAGGCCAAGCTTGAGGCCGAAAAGGCCGCTGCGGCTGCTGCCGAAGCTGAAGCCAAGGCCGCCGAAGCGGCTGCCGCTGCTGCTGAAGCGCCAGAGGCGGCTCCAGAAGAATAGGCCTCTCGTTCAGAGGCCAGACAAAAACGCCCTTGCCTTCCGGCAGGGGCGTTTTTCGTTCTGGCATGGGCAATGATGCCGGGCCCGGCTTGAGGGATCGCACCGTGATCACCAAATGACAACGAGAGCCGCGGCATGATTCAGGCGGCCGGATCGGGCTTCCCTCTTCGGGATCTGCCGTTATTGTGCGCCGCAATAGACAGGATGAATACTTCGAATGGCCGGCAAGACACTTTATGACAAAATCTGGGACGCGCATGTCGTCCACACCGATGACGCTTCGGGCGAGAGCCTGCTTTATATCGACTTGCATCTTATCCATGAAGTGACGACACCGCAGGCTTTTGACGGATTGAAGACGGCGGGTCGCAAGGTGCGCCGGACGGACCTGACGCTGGCCGTGGCCGACCATAACACGCCGACTGAGAACCAGGCGGCAGGGCTTGCGGGCGTGACGGACCCTGAAGCGCGCAACCAGCTGGAAACCCTGACGCGTAATGTCGCCGAATACGGGATCGAGTATTTCCCCATGGGCGATATCCGCAATGGCATCGTCCACGTGGTGGGGCCTGAGCAGGGCCGTACCCAGCCGGGCATGACCATCGTGTGCGGCGACAGCCATACCTCCACGCATGGCGCCTTCGGCGCGCTGGCGCATGGCATCGGCACATCCGAGGTCGAGCATGTGCTGGCGACCCAAACGCTGCGCGCGCGCAAGATGGGTAATATGGCCGTCGAAGTGTCGGGCAGGTTGCGCGACGAGGTGACCGCCAAGGATCTTGCGCTGCACATCATTGGCCTGATTGGCACAGCGGGCGGCACGGGGCATGTCATCGAGTTTCGTGGCGAAGCGATCGAAGCGCTGACAATGGAAGGGCGCATGACGCTCTGTAACCTGGCCATCGAAGGCGGCGCGCGCGCTGGCCTGATCGCCCCGGACGAGAAAACACTCGCCTATATGAAAGGCCGCCCGGCCAGCCCGAAAGCAGGCGCATGGGAAGTGGCTGAAACCTATTGGAAGACGCTCCGATCGGACGATAACGCGGCATGGGATCATGTCGTGCGTATCGACGGCAGCGCGGTCGAACCAACGATCACGTGGGGAACCAGCCCTGAACAGGCCATTCCCCTTTCGGGAAAGACACCTGTGCCAGGCGAAATTGCCGATCCGGTGAAGCGGGCAGCAGCCGAACGCGCGCTCGACTATATGGGCCTGGAACCCGGCGTGCCGATTGCCGGAACGCCGGTGCAGCGCGTGTTTATCGGCTCGTGTACCAATAGCCGGATTGAAGACCTGCGAGCGGCGGCAGACATTGCGCGGGGCCATCATGTAGTTGATGGCGTGCGGGCCATGGTTGTACCTGGGTCCGGTCTGGTGCGGGCGCAGGCAGAAGCCGAGGGCCTCGATATCGTGTTCCTTGAAGCCGGGTTTGAATGGCGCGAGCCGGGCTGTTCCATGTGCCTTGGCATGAACCCGGACATCCTGGCGCCGGGTGAGCGGTGCGCTTCAACCTCGAACCGGAATTTCGAAGGCCGTCAGGGCCGCGGCGGACGGACCCACCTGATGAGCCCGGCTCTTGCGGCCCGCGCAGCGATTACCGGCGTGATTGGCCGCTGATCTATCCGATGAAAATCTGAGATATCCAATTGGCTGCGCCTCGCCCATAAGAGAGGCATTCACATCAGGAAGCGTCCAATGACCCGATACAAATTGCACGGAATCTTCGCCTCGGGTCCGACCTACAAGGTCGGACTGATGCTGCACCTCACCGGCACACTGTTCGACTATGAGCATGTCGACCTGCGCAGCGGCGCCCATAAGGCTGACGCGTTCCTCGCCAAGAACCGCTACGGTCAGGTGCCGGTTCTGGACGACCATGAGAAGGACATCTGCCTATGCCAGTCCTCTGTCATCCTGGACTATCTGGCCGATGAGACAGGCCAGTTCGGTGGCAAGGACAGGGCCGAGCGGCTGCGCGCCCGCGAATGGCAGCTCTGGGGCGCCGGTCAATTGTCCACCGGGATTTACCGCACCCGCGCGCTGAAACTTGGGTTCTTCACGTTTCCAGAACAGGTGGCCGAAGCAAACCTCAACGCCGCAACCGGCGCGCTGAAGGAATTGAACGGCCTGCTGGAAGACCGTGACTGGTTGGTCGGACGCGGAGCGACGATTGCCGATCTCGATATTTACGGGATTGTGGCCTACGCGCCGCAAGCGCAGATTGATCTGGCTGCTTACCCCCATGTGCGCCGCTGGATGGGCCGTGTCGAAGCGCTTTCAGGCTTCAAAAATGTAGACAATGCGCTGCCCAAGGAGAGCAAGGCGGCATGATATCCGGCCTCGACCATATTGTGCTTGTCTGCCCGGAAATCGCTACCGGCACCGCGGTTTACACCGCCCTGCTTGGCCGGGCACCGGACTGGCAGGCCGTTTCGGAAGAGGGTGCGGCGACGGCTCTTTTCAGGGTCAACAACACGGCGCTTGAATTGATGGCCCCAGATGGGGATGGCCCGGTTGCGCAACGCCTGGGCGAGATCATCACCGATGACGGCCCGGGCTTGAAAAGCCTTGCCTTCACGACGCAGGATATCGAGCACACCCATCATCGCCTGACGCGGCGCGGATTGAAACCGCATGCGATCATGCCGGGCGAGAGCCGGAGCGATATCAGCGGAAAAACACGCACATGGCGGCGGTTTCGCTGCGCAGATGAGGAAACGGCAGGTATCAAGACCTTCCTGATCGAACATGTGACAGGCGCGCCGGAACCGCTCGATGCACCCGATGGCGCGGTGACCGGCCTGGACCATATCGTGATCAACACGCCGAATCCTGACCGGGCAGCCGCGCTCTATGGCGCGCGGCTTGGGCTCGACCTCGCACTCGACCGAACAGCGCCGGAATGGAAGACGCGGTTTCTGTTCTTCCGGACGGGTGGCTTGACGTTCGAAGTGATCAACCGGCTGGGCGAGGAACATGATGCCAGCGCCAATGACACGATCTGGGGCCTGACCTGGGAAGTGCATGATCTGGCCGCAGCGCATGAGCGCCTGCTGGATGGGGGCTTCGATGTATCGGAAATGCGAAAGGGGCGCAAACCCGGCAGCCATATCTTCACCGTTCGCAACGGCACGCTGAACGTGCCCACCCTGTTCATTTCCCATGACCCGAAATAGAATGACTTCATGAAAGCCTTTCAGACCCTCACCGGAACCGCAGCCCCCCTTCTCGAGAAGGGCAAGCTGATGTCGAATGTCGACACGGACATGATCATCCCAAAGCAGTTCCTGAAGACAACGACGCGGACCGGACTATCCAAGGGCCTGTTCCATGAGCTGAAAACCAAGGCAGATGGCTCGGAAAACCCCGATTTCGTGCTGAACAAGCCCGCCTATGCAACAGCTGGCATTCTGATAGCCGGAGAGAATTTCGGCTGTGGTTCATCGCGCGAACATGCGCCATGGGCCTTGCTCGACCAGGGCATCACTTGTGTTATCGCGCCAAGCTTCGCCGATATCTTCCACAACAATTGCTACAAGAACGGTATCCTGCCCGTGCGCCTGCCAGTGGACGTGTGCGAACAGCTTGCGGCGCAGGCCGGCGGCGCAAACCACGTGTTCACCATTGATCTTGAGACGCAGACCCTGACAACGCCTGACGGGGTGGTGCATGCGTTTGATGTAGACCCCGGCCGCAAGTCGAACCTGATGGCCGGTCTGGACGAGATTGGTGCCTCGCTGACGGCGGCTGACGAGATCAGCGAATTTGAAAGCAAACGACGCTTGATGACCCCCTGGCTGGAGCCAGCCAACTGAAAACCCGGGAGAATTGTACGATGGCACGATGGAAATTGGCGATCGTCGGGCTGGCTTGCCTGCCGATGTTGGGTGCGTGTCACACCGACCCGTTCAGCATAAAACCGGAGACCAACGCGACCGTGCCCGAGAAAGCACCCGCTGAAGCCGCCCCGGCTGAGCAGCTGGACGGCACCGATGCCGGAAACGACGCGCAATGATCCTGATCGAAGGAACCGTACGTGTGCCGCCTGACAATGTGGTCGCAGCCCAGCCTGCGATGGAGCAGATGGTCAGGGCCAGTCGCAAAGAGGCTGGTTGTCTTGAGTATGCCTATAGTATCGACCTGATGGACCCGGGCCTTGTCCGCATATTGGAGCGCTGGGAAAGCCGCGCCGCACTGGATGCCCATTTCAAGACGGCGCACATGGCAACATGGCGATCTTTCTTTCCGATTCTAGGGATTACTGATCGGTCCCTGCGCCTCTATGAGGCCGAACCGGAATCGATCTGATCAGCCGGACGGCGATTGCGAGAATCAATCAAACTTCGGTTGCCTGTTGTTCGAAGGTTTCCTATGAAACTCGCTATCAAATTGAAGGAAATGCCACATGAAGCGTACGTGTTTGCTGGGTGTCGCGCCCCTGTTCCTTATTCTTGTTGCGGCCTGCCAGAGTGCGCCGGCTTCAACCGACACCGCTGCTGTCGCGCCCGGGCCTGCCGTGGCCACAGCTGAGGAGGCTGCGCCTGCAGCGACAGAGACTACGGAAGTTGCGTCCGCTGAGAACGACGTCGTTTGCCGCTCGATGAAGGTGACGGGAACCCGCTTTGCCAAGCGCGAATGCAAGACGGTTGATGCCTGGGTCGAATATGACACCTACACGAACCAGAACGCCAAGGAAGCCACCGACAAATATCAGCGCCTGGGAACGGGAAGCTCGGTGAGCACCAATTAGAAGGGAGCCGGAGGGCATCATGCAGCGAATAATGTCATCGATTGTCGGGTTGGCAGGTATCTGCCTGCTGGCTGCATGCCAGAGTCCGGCGGGCCAGCTGGCGACGGCGGCACCGGCAGCGAGTGTCCCGCTAGATGAGCCAATCCAGGTGGCGGGCGTCGACGAAGAGATTATCTGCCGCAGCATGAAGGTGACGGGCACCCGTTTTCAGAAACGTGAGTGCAAAACCGTTTCGGCATGGGAAGCATACGACACTTACACGAACCAGAACGCCAAGGAATCGACGGATAATTTCCAGCGGCTGAATTCGGGCTGTTCAACACAGGCGCAAGGAAGCTGTTAGAGCGAACGGGCCCGGCATCTGTCGGCCCGGCACCAGGAAGGAGGTCGTCCATGAGGCGCACGATAACGACTCTCGTATCAGCGATTTTACTCACAGCCTGCACGTCTGCGGGACACGAGAAGATGACGCTTGAAGAGGGTGCGAAGAGGGAATGCCGCACGATTACAGAGTCCGGCACGATCCTGCCGAAGCAAATCTGCCACAACAAGGCGACCTGGGCGGCGATTGACGAGCGGGACAAAACGGCCGCCGCCAAGACCATGGATGACATGCGTTCGCGTCGAGGCTATATGGACCCTCCCTCCACAATGAGCGATTAAGAATTCATGCATCAAACAGTCCTGTTGCTTCCCGGGGACGGCATCGGCCCGGAAGTCATGGCGCAGGCGCGCCGCGTCGCCGAAATCGTCGCGCCGGATCTGAAATTCGAGACCGGTCTTGTAGGTGGTGCTTCCTATGACATGCACGGCACACCCCTGACGGACGAAACGCTGGACAAGGCCCGCCGTGCGGACGCGGTTCTGCTCGGCGCTGTGGGTGGCCCCAAATGGACTGATGTCGACCGCGACAAGCGCCCCGAAGCGGGCCTGCTGGCGATTCGCAAGGGCCTCGACGTATTCGCAAACCTGCGGCCAGCCTATTGCTTTCCAGCGCTTGTGGATGCTTCCAGCCTGAAACGTGAGATCATTGAAGGCCTCGACCTGATGATCGTGCGCGAACTGACGGGCGACGTTTATTTCGGCCAGCCGCGCGGCATTGATACTGATGAAAAAGGCTATCGCCGGGGCTATGACACGGCACTCTACACGCATCCTGAAATCGAGCGAGTCACGCGTGTAGCGTTCGAAATCGCCCGTGGCCGGACAGGCCGTGTCTGCTCGGTGGAAAAATCAAACGTCATGGAATCCGGCCTGTTCTGGCGTCAGGAAGTGACGCTGGCCCATGCCGAGTTTGGCGGCGGTGTGGACCTGACGCACATGTATGCGGATGCCTGCGCCATGGAACTGGTGCGCGCGCCTAAGCAGTTTGACGTGATCCTGGCAGGCAACCTGTTTGGTGACATCCTGTCGGATGAGGCCTCGATGCTGACCGGTTCGATCGGCATGCTGCCATCGGCTTCGCTGGGGGCACCCGGCGTCCCAGGCCTCTATGAGCCCGTGCACGGGTCCGCGCCGGACATTGCCGGCCAGTCGATCGCCAATCCATGCGCCATGATCCTGTCTCTGGAGATGGCGCTGCGTTGGTCGCTGGGCCGCGAAAAGGTGGCCGATGCCTTGTTTGCAGCCGTCGGCAAGGCGCTGGACAAGGGCGCGCGGACCAAGGACCTTGGCGGCGATCTCAGCACCAAGGCCATGGCCGACGCGATTATCGCCGCGCTTTAACCTAGCGGCAGGTTTGTCAGGCTGCAGGGCTTGTGACACGTTTCTCCAAAAATAATCGGAGGAAACGTCAATGACCTATGCTGGCAGCCGCCTTGTACATGATGCCGACAGCCACTTGATGGAATCAAGCGACTGCCTCGACCCGTATTTCGAAAAGAAGCTTCTGGCGCGCTATCATGACCTGCCGGTCTACAAGTGGAAGAAATCCTTCGACACTGTCGTGAACGGCCAACTCGGCGCCCACGACGATCCGGATTTCCGTGCGGGCGTTGCTGACAACATCCTGCTGCGCAAGAATTACGAGGCCCACGGCGCGTTCCGCGCGGCTGACAGGCCCGAAGTGCTCGACCTGCTCGGCTTTGCCAGCCAGCTGGTTTTCACCACGTTCTGTCTTGGCAATTTCGGGCTCGACCAGAGTGATGACATGGCGCTGTGCTACGCTGCGGCAGAAGCCCATAACCGAATGATGACTGACTTCTGTTCGGCCGACCGCCGGTTGTTGGCAACCGCCTATATTCCGCTGGAAGATATTGAACGGTCTATCGTGACAGCCCGCAATGCCATCGCGATGGGCGCAAAAGCATTGATGGTGCCGTCAATGTGTCCGCAGCATCACGCGCCCAGCCATATCGGGCTGGACCCGGTCTGGGCCATGGCCGAGGCCGCCGGATTGCCGATCCTGTTCCACGTCGGCGGTGAGGACAAACTTAACCCGGTCTATAAGGAAAATGGCCTGCCGCCTGTGCCGGACTTCCATGGCGGGGATGATAATTTCACTTCTGTCAGCTACATGCCGATCCCGGCATCTGCCATGCAGACGCTTGCGACCCTTATCTTTGACGGCGTGTTCGACCGGTTCCCGAAACTCAGGTTTGGCGCCATTGAGCTTGGCGCATCCTGGGTGCCCGGTTGGATGCGGTCCATGGATTCGGCGGCGCATGCCTTTATGCGAAACGAGACCCGGCTGCAGAACCTTTCGGCGAAACCGTCGGAGATCGTTCGACGCCAGTTCCGGACGGCGCCCTATCCGCACGAGGATGCCGGCTGGATCATCGCCAATGCAGGCGAAGAGGTCTGCATGTTCTCGTCGGATTATCCGCATGTCGAAGGCGGACGAAACCCGCTGAAGCGTTTTGATGAGAGCCTGAAAGGTGCGTCAACGCGCGCCGTGGAAGCGTTCTATTCCGGCAATTTCATCGACATGATGGGAGAGGGCCTTGCCCCTGATCTGCGCCACGAGACGTTCCAGAAGGCGGTTTAGCTAGGAATAATCCGCGATCCGGCACAGCAGGTTGCCGCGGAATTCGAAGAAGCTGGCACCGCGGATCTTTACGGTTTCACCCGCCCGGATTCCGTTAGGCAGGTCGACTGCCGCTTTGCCTTCGAATTCGATTTCGGCAGCGGCCTTGCCCGCGCCCGTGACCACATTGACCAGCCGCTGACGGCGATAGGAAAAGGCGTTGCCTGACAGGTCCGCGACCTGTCGCATCATGTCCTTGCCATCCAGCCGCATGGACTGACCGGTATTCGAGATATTCTCGAACACGACATCATCAGTCACGCACCCGATCATTCCATCAATGTCGCGGGCATTGTAGCTGGCGATGTAGCGCGCAATCACTTCATCAAGCACGAACAGGTCTCCCAAGGCTCAGGACAGGATTGGTCCTGCCTTACACATAACACGATGGCAACAGGCTTTGCACATGGTGCAAAGATGCGCCATAAGCCTGCGGATTACAGGATGGAGCTTGAAAATCATGGCCACGCGGATTGCAGTTGTCGGCGCAACAGGGAATGTCGGGCGCGAACTTCTCAACATTCTGGACGAGCGTCTGTTCCCAGCCGATGAAGTCTTTGCGATTGCGTCCCGGCGCTCGCTTGGCAAGGAAGTCAGCTATGGCGACAAGACGCTGAAATGCCATGACCTTGAGAGCTTTGATTTTTCACGCGTTGATCTGGTTCTCATGTCGGCTGGCGGCACGATTTCGAAAACATGGGCACCGAAGATTGCGGCCGCCGGTGCCATCGTCATCGACAATTCCTCGGCCTGGCGCATGGACAAGGACGTGCCGCTCGTTGTGCCGGAAGTGAACGCCGATGCCGTGATGGGCTATGCGGCCAAGAATATCATCGCCAATCCGAACTGCTCAACCGCGCAACTGGTTGTGGCTTTGAAGCCGATTCATGATGCCGTCGGTATTACGCGCGTTGTTGTCGCCACCTATCAGTCGGTCTCCGGCGCAGGCAAGGAAGGCATGGACGAGCTGTGGAACCAGACCAAGGGCATCTTCGTCAATGATGAGCCGACGCCGCAAGTTTTCCAGAAGGACATCGCTTTCAATGTCATTCCACAGATCGACGTGTTCCTTGAAGACGGTTCGACCAAGGAAGAGCAGAAAATGCGCGAGGAAACCAAGAAGATCCTCGATCCCGCAATCGAACTGATCGCAACCTGTGTGCGCGTACCTGTTTTCGTGGGTCACTCCGAAGCTGTGCACATTGAACTTGCTGCCCCGATGAGCGCGGCTGAAGCCAAGAAGCTCCTGCGCGAAAGTCCCGGTATCATGCTGGTCGATGATCCGAAGGAAGAACTCTACATTACGCCAAAGGAGTGCGTCGGTGACTGGGCCACCTTCATCAGCCGCGTCCGCAAGGACCCGACTGTCGAGAACGGCCTCGCCTTCTGGTGCGTGTCGGACAATCTCCGCAAGGGCGCAGCGCTCAATGCGGTCCAGATTGCCGAAGAGCTGCTGAACCGGGGCGTGATCAAGTCCGAGAAACAGGCCGTGACGACCGGCTGAGAACCGTTTCGCTTGAAGCTGGAGAAAACCTAATCCTTGCATGAGCAAGATTTGGGTGGCGTGAGCGCGCGGCTGTCCTTACATCGCACGCCATGAGCACATCGTCCCCCTCGCGCCTTGGATTCTCTGCGGCCTTGGGCGCCTATGTTATCTGGGGGTCGCTCCCGCTCTATATCCGCGCGATGGATCATGTCGGCGCGGTCGAGTTTCTCGCGCACCGGATCATCTGGTCGGTGCCCACGGCAATCCTGTTGATTGCGCTCGCCGCGAACTGGCGGGATATCCGTTCAGCTTTCCAGTGGCAAAACCTCAAATGGCTCGCCCTGTCGGGCCTGCTGATTGGCGGCAACTGGCTGATCTATATCTGGGCCGTCAATCAGGGCCGCACGATGGAAGCCTCGCTGGGCTATTACATCAACCCGCTGGTCAACGTGCTGTTCGGTATGCTGATTTTCTCCGAGCGCTTGCGGCCCGCCCAATGGGTTGCGGTGGCCGTGGCCGCGATAGGCGTCGGCGTGATGACGATCGCGTTTGGCCATATTCCATGGGTGGCGCTGGGGCTGTGCTTTTCGTTCGCCTTCTATTCGGTGATCCGCAAGAAGGTGGCGATCGACAGCCGGGCTGGCTTCCTGGTCGAGGTGGTTGTCCTGACTCCCCTGGCGCTGGCCTGGTTCAGCTGGTTCCTGCAGCAACCGGATGGCCGGCTGATGGGCACAGGCGGCTGGGATATCCCCCTGCTGATCGCCGCTGGGCCGATCACAGCGACGCCGCTGATCCTGTTCGGGCTGGCGGCAAAGCGGCTCAAGCTCTCCACCATCGGCATGATGCAGTATATCGGGCCAACGCTGCAATTCCTGATCGCGACGCTGATCTTCCGCGAAGCCTTTGGCTGGACGCATGCGATTGCGTTCGGCTGTATCTGGGCCGCGCTCGCGATCTACACGACGGACAGCGTGCTGGGTGAAGCCAAGGCCCGGCGTCTTGCGCGCACAGCCCGGCCCGCCTGATACAAAAAAGCCCTGTCGGCCAGGGGGGCACGACAGGGCAGGAATTGCATGATTGGGGACCAATGTGTCCGCAGTTGATCCTGCAATAGCTGTGCCAGAAAGCGCTAATTCGGCCGGCCCGTCGAAATAGCGATCCAGAAAGCGATTCCCACCAGCGCGAGGCCGAATCCAAGCCTGACGGGCAGCGATGTGCGCCACTGCTCCAGAACTGATCCGAGACTGGCCCCCAACAGAACGATGCTGACATGTACCAGAATGGCCACCCCGAGGTGGATGAGCCCCAGAAGGACAATCTGCATCCAGACCGCGCCCAGTGCCGGATCCGCGAACTGGCCAACGATGAGCAAATAGAACACCAGCGCTTTCGGATTCAGGATGTTGGCGATGAACCCCCGCCGGAAGCCGGCGCGACCGTCACCCCGGATGGCTGAGGTGGAGCCGGTATCGGCGAAGGCTTCCCATGCGAGATAGAGCATGAAGGCAACACCCGCCCAGCGAAGGCTTTCGTAGATGAGGGGCGACTCAGCCAGCAGCGCTGACAGACCGGTAGCCGCCGCAACAAGCTGTATGAACAGGCCCAGCGTCACACCGGCGACTGCCAGCAACCCGGCGCGTCGCCCGGACTTGGCTGACAATGCGGCCAGCCACCCCATATTGGGCCCCGGGGTCAGTTCAACGGCGGCCATGGCGATGAGGAAAGCGGCCCAGTCGACATGGCCCAGCATGTCAGAGGCACCCGTAAACGGTATTGACTAGCCGGACGGCGCGGGGGTCGCCGACCAGGACATTGGACTGCTTGTTCATGACATAGGCACAGGTCAGGTGTCTGTCCGGGTCTGCGATGGCCATCGAGCCACCCCAGCCGCAATGCCCGACGGTTTCGGGATTGGGGCCGAAAAAGCCATGGGTGTTGCGCATGATACCTGCACCGAAACTGGTCGACATGTTCAACACCAGGTCCGGCCCGTCCACACGTGAACGGGTCAGTGCGTCAAATGCCGGGGCATACATCAAGGGTGTGCCTGACACAGCGCCGCCATGGGCGTAGGCATCATAAAGCGCAGCAATGCCGGCCGCTGTGCCGTGGCCGTTTGCCGAGGGAATTTCGATTTCGCGCCAGATCGCGCCGCCGCGATTGGGCGATGACCATTTGGTGCCGAATGCCGCGCGCTTCGGCTCGGTCATTTCGCCAAGTTCAGGCAGCGCTGTTGGGCGGCGAATATCGGCGCAGCGAGCGTGCTCGCTGGCCGGCAAGCCGATATGAAAGTCGATGCTCTTGGGCGCGCAGATTGTTTCGCGCAGCCAGGTGCCTAGCGTCTGGCCACTGAGACGCCGGGCAAGTTCGCCAACGAAATAGCCCCATGTAAGTGGATGGTAGCCATGCGCGCTTCCGGGCGGCCAGAGCGGGGCAAGTTCGGCGATCGCTGCCGCGCAGGCGGGTGGGTCGAGCCACAGCTCGGGGTCGATTTCATCTACAAAGCCGGGAAGGCCCGCTTGATGACTGACCAATTCGCCTATCGTTACCGCCTCTTTTCCTTTGGCAGCAAATTCGGGCCAGATCTCGGCGACCCGTGTTTCGTAGCCCGCTTCCAGATCGGCGACGAGCGCCGCGAGCACGAGCGCGGAAATGCCTTTCGTCGTGGAGTAGACGGGCACCAGTGTACGCGCGTCCCAGGCCTGCGTTTTTTGTCGGTCTGCCCAGCCACCCAGCAGGTCGACGATCACCTCACCGTCCAGCATTACCGCGAATCCGGCACCCAGTTCGCCGTCATTCTCGAAATTGGACACAAACGCATCTCGCACGGCTTCAAAGCCCGCGGCAGTCTGTCCTGTCACCGGTGAGTCTGGCATGGCGGTCCCTTGGTCATCTTGATCTTTTTGAACAATGAGGCCACCCCTTCCCCATTCACAAGTCAATCGTCAAGGACCGCCCCATGTCAGCCAATGCCCATCGCCCGCGCCGCTCCTGCCTTTACATGCCGGGCGCGAATACGCGGGCGCTTGAAAAGGCGAAGACGCTGGGCGCGGACACACTGATCTTCGATCTGGAAGACGCGGTTGCACCCGATGCAAAGGTTGAAGCTCGCGCAGCCATCCAGGCAGCGGTCGAGGGTGGCGGTTATGATCCCCGTGAAATCGTTGTGCGCATAAATGGCCTCGACACCGAATGGGGCGCTGACGACCTTAAAATGGCGGCAAAAGCGGGCGCAAACGCCATTCTGGTGCCAAAAGTCGTCTCCGGCGCCGACATTGACCAGCTTGATGCTGCCCTGACGGACGCAGGCGCGGCAGCGGATATGGGGCTGTGGGTGATGATCGAGATGCCGCTGGCCATCCTGAACATTCAGGAGATCGCTGCTGCGGCGCAGCGCACGCGCCTGACGACATTCGTCATGGGCACGAACGACCTGGCCAAGGAACTCAGGGCCCGCGCGACGCCTGACCGGCTCGCTTTTCAGACCGCGCTGGGGCTCAGCATCGCAGCGGCCCGTGCCTATGGCCTGGTGGCGATTGACGGCGTGTTCAACGATATCAAGGACGAGAACGGCCTGATGGATGAATGCGAGCAAGGCCGCACGCTCGGCTTTGACGGAAAGACACTGATCCACCCGTCGCAACTGGATTCAGCCAATCGCATCTTCGCGCCCAGTCCGCATGACGTCGAACAGGCCAAAGCCGTGATCGAAGCCTTCGCTGATCCTGCAAACGCCGGCAAGGGCGTGCTGAAAGTGAATGGCAAGATGACGGAACTGCTTCACCTCGATGAAGCGCGCCGCACCGTTGCCATGGACCAGTCGATCAAAGCATTCGAAGCCGTCTGAACCGGAGACCATCATGACCTATACCCTGCTCCACAATCCCGGCTGCAGCACGTCTCGCAAAGGGCTGGAACTGTTGCACGAAAGCGGAATCCAGCCGCGCGTGCGCAAATACATGAATGTGTCCGAACAGCTCAGCCTTGAAGAACTGGTGGACCTTGCCGCGAAACTGGGCGGCGTCTCGCCCCGCGAATTCCTGCGCCAGAAGAATGCCGCCGAAGCGGGCCTTTCGGAGACAGCCAGCGATGCCGAGGTTTTCGCGGCCATGGCTGAAAATCCGAAACTGATCCAGCGGCCCATCGGCATCAAAGGCAAGAAGGCCGTCATCGGGAGGCCTGTCGAAAACCTGCTCGATCTGAACTGATTCGCAAATTGCAGCGAAAACGGGCCTGAACGACCCGATTCGATCAAATTTGATCGAATTCGGCGACGGAAAATCAGCCTTGCTGCGCCAGTATGCGCGCATGACCGTTATTCTGATCACTTTCGCTGCACTGCTTATCGCCTTCGCGGGCTTCTGCATGTTTGGCCTGCCCTACATGCTGATGGGGCCGCGCATGTTCGACCAGTTCGTCGAACGCCGTGAGCAACAGGTGATGGCAGCTGGTCTTGTGACTGCGGCGATTTCGCTCGTTCTGGCGCCTTTTATCTCTCCCGGCTTGATTTCGGGCGCCAGCCAAGCGCAGGTGTTTGCCGAAACCCTGACCGGCTTCATCGGACACAGCTGAAACGCCCAGCCGGTCCGCTGAAGCCTCAAAAATATGAGGCGGCAGATGGCAAGCGCACAGAAATCAAACCCTGGAAACTATTTCGAGGACTTCCATGTCGGCATGGAAATCGTCCATGCAACGCCGCAAACGCTGACTGAGGGCGATATTGCGCTCTACCGTGCGATGACCGGCGGCCGGTTTGCGCAATACTCCTCAGCTGAATTTGCCAAGGCGGCCGGCATGCCAGGCCTGGAAATTGATCCGCTTCACGCCTTCCATGTTGTTTTCGGCAAGTCTGTTCCGGATATCTCGCTAAACGCGGTGGCCAATCTTGGGTATGCGGACGGGCGTTTCTTCCTGCCGGTCATGCCGGGCGACACGCTGAACACGGTCTCGACAGTCATCGGCATCAAGGAGAATTCGAACGGCAAGACAGGCGTTGTCTGGGTTCGCACGATGGGCACAAACCAGCGCGGCGAAACGGTCATGTCCTTTGTGCGCTGGGTGATGGTCAACAAATACGAGATGGATAATCCGGCACCCGAGCCGGTCATCCCTGACCTGCCCAACGTTGTGCCGGCAAATGAACTGTCAGGCTTTCCCGCCATGAAGGCCTGGGATAAGGCCTTTTCGGGAAGCCCTTATACGTATGACGATTATGCCGTGGGTGAGAAGATCAACCATGTCGATGGCATGACGGTTGAAGAAGCCGAGCACCAGATCGCCACTCGCCTTTACCAGAACACGGCCAAAGTGCATTTCGACGCACACGGCCAGAAGGACAGTCGCTTCGGCAAGCGCCTTATCTATGGCGGCGTGGTCATTTCGATTGCGCGTTCGCTGGCCTTCAATGGTCTCGCCAATGCCGGACAGATGCTCGCCATCAATGCGGGCAGCCATGTCAGCCCGCTCTTTGCCGGCGACACGATCTATGCGTGGAGCGAAGTGCTCGACAAGGCCGAATTGTCTGACACGTGCGGCGCCCTGCGGCTGCGCCTCGTTGCCGTGAAAGACCAGGATCCGGGCGCGTACGCCTACAAGGGCGATGACGGCAAATATGCCGGTGGTGTCCTGCTTGATTTCGACTATTGGGCCGCGATCCCGCGCCGTTAAGCGTTCCGCGCTTCCGTCTTGCCGTGCAGTGCCTATATAACGGGGCATGAGCGGATATGGCCCCTTCGACGGATTCACGATTGCGGCCATGGCGCTGGCCGTGATCCTGTCTGCACTGGTCAGCGTGATCGGTACATCGGCGCGCAAGCGCACGATTTCTCTGGGTGAGGCCCGCGCCGAAGATCTGGCCGAAATGACCGGCATCCTGGACCCGAAGCACCTTCTGGAAGAGTTCGGCCCGCCCGACATGGGCCGCGTCTGGCGGTCCGTCACCCTGTTTGATGTGCGCCGCGCGCGCCAGCCACAGGGATGGCTGATGTCGAGTGACCTGGTCGATTATGGCTGCGCTGCGATAGCCATGCTCGCCTTTTTTGTTTCCTACCCGCTTGTCTACGGCGCGTTGGTGTTCGCCCTTTGCGTGCAGATCGGGGGATGGGTGGTTGCAACCCGCCTGCCGAAGTAGGATTTGAATCTCGCGCTTTGACGCGATCAGAAAACGGAATACACACGCAAAATGAGAGTCTGGAAAATGAATGGCGCCGGCAACGCGTTTGCCGTGTTTGATGCCCGCTCGACGCCCTTCGCGCCGACTGTGGAGCAGGTGCGCCAGATTGCGGCTGATCTGAAGGCCGACCAGGTGATCGCGCTTGAACGCGATGCGACGAAAGACGTGTTCATGCGGATCTGGAATTCCGATGGCGGCGAAGTGGCGGCTTGCGGAAACGGGGCCCGCGCGGTGGCGCATCTAATCCTGGAAGAAACCGGCAAGCAGATGGTCACGATCCAGACTGAGGCGGACATGCTGAAAGGTTATAAGGCCCTTGGTGGGCTTGTAACCGTCGACATGGGTTCACCGCTGATGGGCTGGGAAGATATTCCGCTTGCCGAGAAGATGGATGTGCGCGGGGTCGATGTGAAAATTGGTCCGATGGACAAGCCCATCCTGTCGCGCCCTGCCGTTGTCTCCATGGGTAACCCCCATGCGGTTTTCTTCGTGAAGGATGTCGACGCTTTCAATATCCCTCAACTGGGACCGCTCGTTGAGTGGCACCCGCTTTTTCCGGAAGGCACGAATGTCGGCTTCGCCCAGGTTCTCGACCGGGAAAACATCCGGTTGCGCGTCTGGGAACGAGGCGCCGGCCTGACAAAGGCCTGCGGCACGGGCGCCTGCGCCGCGCTTGTCTGCGCGGCCCGCGCGGGACTGACAGAGCGCACAGCCAAACTGATTCTCGATGGCGGCGAACTCCTGATCGATTGGCGTGACAGCGACGACCATGTCTACATGACAGGCCCTGTCGAACTGGAATTCGAGACGATCATCTGAGGCCTCGCTGGCCCTTGCGGCTTGATTCTCCGCTCAGACAGCGCGATGTGGCCTCTGAAAACAGCCATGACTGACACGACCACGCCTTCCAGCCCGACGCTGATCACGCTCGGATGCCGACTGAACACCTATGAATCGGAGGTGATGCGCAATCATGCCTCCGATGCGGGCCTCGGCGACGCCGTGATCATCAATACATGCGCGGTGACGTCCGAAGCTGTCCGCTCGGCCCGTCAGGCGATCCGGCGTGCGGCGAAAGACAATCCCGGCGCGCCCATTCTCGTGACAGGCTGCGCGGCACAGATCGACCCGGCCATGTTCGCGGCCATGCCGGAAGTCACACGCGTGATCGGCAATCATGAAAAGATGCAGGCTGAGACATGGCAGCCAGACACTTTGCTCACCGGCCATGAAAAGGTGCGCGTCAACGACATCATGGCCGTTCGCGAAACGGCAGCCCACCTGATCGACGGGATGGAAGGCCGCGCCCGCGCCTATGTGCAGGTCCAGAATGGTTGCGATCATCGCTGCACATTCTGCATCATTCCCTTCGGTCGCGGCAATTCCCGCTCGGTGCCGGCAGGTGAAGTCGTGGCGCAGGTGCGCCGTCTCGTCGAGACCGGCCATTATGAAGTGGTACTGACCGGCGTGGATCTAACCAGTTGGGGCGCGGACCTGCCGGGCGCGCCGCAGCTTGGCAATCTGGTCCAGCGCATCCTCAAACTGGTGCCCGGTCTCGCCCAGCTGCGCATCTCCTCGATTGATGCCATCGAGATTGACGATGCACTTGTCGAGGCGCTCTCAGACTCCCGTCTTGCCCCCTACATGCATTTGTCTTTGCAGCATGGGGATGACCTTATTCTGAAACGCATGAAGCGCCGCCATTCCCGCGCCGATGCGATTGCCCTGACACAGCGCCTGCGCGACGCCCGCCCCGACATCGCCTTTGGCGCAGACCTGATCGCCGGTTTCCCGACAGAAACCGAGGCGCACTTCGAGAATTCCCTGCGGCTGGTGGAAGAGTGCGGCATCGCCTTCCTGCATGCCTTTCCCTACAGCCCGCGCCCCGGCACCCCGGCGGCCCGCATGCCGCAACTCGACAAGGCGGTCATCAAGGCCCGTGCCGCGCGCCTTCGCGCGGCGGGTGCAGCTGCCCTTGTTGGCCATCTCGCCAGCCATGTCGGTACGCACGCTGATGCGCTGGTCGAACGTGACGCCTCCGCACGGCTCGCTGACTTCACGCCGATACACCTGGAAGGCAATTTGCCGCCTGCTGGACGCGTCGCGCGTACCCATATAACCGGGCACAACGGTACGCATTTGGTTGGGACTTTGGCATGATCCTGTGGTTCGGGAAAAAACAGAAACAGGATGAGGCAAAAGCGGTGGGCGCGGCCATGGCTCAGCCGGATCTGTCGGCTGATGACATTGCGGCCCGCGAGGCTGAGATCGCTGCCAAGGAAGCCGAAAAGGCTGAAATCGAGCGTGTCGTCGCCGAAGCCAATAAGGCATGGGAAGACCGTCAGGCCCGCGAAGCAGCTGAAGCCGAGGCTGAAGCAAATCGCCTCGAACACGAGGCCAGCAAGGCAGAAGCCGCGCGCGTCGAAGCTCTCGCCCGCGCCGATGAGGCCGAAGCCAGGCGTCTCGAAGCCGAAGCGGACGCCGCGCGCCTCGCCCGCGAGGAACGTGAAGCGGCGCGTGCCAAAGCGGCGGCCGAACTCAAATTGCTGGAAGATCGTCGCGAAGCCGTGCGATTGCGTGAAGAACGCGAAGCGGCCGCACGCGCCGCGCTCGAGGCCGAAGCGAATGATCCCGGTTTTGTGGCGAAACTCGGTTCCGGCCTGGCCCGCTCGTCGTCCCGGCTGGGTTCCGGGCTTGCCGCCTTCAACAAGCGCAAGCTGGATGACGAGACGCTCGAAGACCTTGAAGACCTGCTGATCACATCAGACCTCGGCGCAGCTGTTGCCGGGCGCGTCACAAAGGCCTTGTCGAAAGAACGCTTCGACAAGGAAATCACCGAAAATGAGGTCAAACAGGCTCTGGCGGCCGAAATTGAGTCCGTTTTGGCGCCGCGTGAGCAGATCGTCGACTTTTCTGACGGCCCGCGCCCGCGCGTCGTGCTGTTCGTTGGGGTCAATGGCTCCGGCAAGACAACCACGATTGGCAAGATTGCCTCCAAACTGAAGGATCAGGGCGCCAAGGCCCTGCTGGTCGCGGGTGACACGTTCCGTGCGGCGGCAATCGAACAGCTCACCGTGTGGGGAGACCGGGCCGGAATTCCCGTCATGTCCAAACCGACCGGGGCGGATGCGGCCGGGCTCGTCTACGAAGCCATTGAGCGGGCCAAGCGCGAAGACCTCGATCTCGTTCTCGTCGATACCGCCGGCCGTCTGCAGAACCGGGCAGAACTGATGGCCGAACTGGAAAAGGTGGTGCGCGTTGTGCGCAAGCTGGATCCTGACGCCCCGCATGATGTCATTCTCGTGCTGGATGCTACGGTTGGTCAAAATGCGCTCAGCCAGGTGGAAGCCTTCCGGCATACCGCAGGTGTCACCGGCCTTGTGATGACCAAGCTGGATGGAACAGCCAAGGGCGGTGTGCTGGTGGCCATAGCCGAGGCACACGACCTGCCGATCCACTTCATCGGCGTCGGCGAAGGTGCCGATGACCTGCGCCCGTTCAGCGCCCACGCCTTTGCGCAAGCGCTGGTTGGGGCAATCGACTAGGGCCTACTCCGCCGCCATCGCCCGCACAGGTGCGGCTTGTGCTCCGCGCAACAGCCGGCCCGGCTTGGCGCCAGTTGGCGTGCCATCACGGAAAGTTACCTGTCCTGCCAGGATGGTCGCGGTATAGCCGCTGGCGCGCTGCATCAGGCGGCGCCCGCCCGCCGGAAGGTCATATTGCACTTCCGGCAGGTGCAGTTTCAGGTTCGCCACGTCGATCACATTGAGATCGGCGCGATAGCCGGGTGCAATCACACCGCGATCATGCAGGCCCATCCAGTTCGCGGTTTTCTGTGTCTGGCGGTGGATCAGGTATTCCAGCGGCAGTTTCGGTCCGCGTGACCGGTCGCGGCCCCAATGGGTCAGCATGGTCGTGGTGAAACTGCCATCGCAGATCATGCCGACATGCGCCCCGCCATCGGACAGTCCGGGCAGGGAAACCGGGCTTTCCATCATGGCGCGGATCGGTTCGAGGTTGCCTTGCGAATAATTGAGGAAGGGCAGGTAGAGCATGCCGCGTCCGCCATTTTCCAGCATCAGGTCAAGGGCCGCTTCTTCATTGCTGACGCCGCGCTGGGCCGCGATGGCCTCAATCGTGCGTTCCGGGCCGGGTTCGTAATCGACCGGGTCCGACAGCTGGAACATCTTGCCGAAGCTGCGCAGCATCACTTTCAGGAACGGGTTATCAGTCACCGGCTCGTCTGCCAGCAGGCTTGCCCGGAACGTGGGATCATTCAGGCGGCGCACTTTCTCGTCAAAGGGCAGATCGGCAATTTGCCTGAATACAGGATGCGCACTGAAAATGTTAAGTGTGAGTTCAAGACCCAGAAGCACGCCCACCGGGCGCGGGGCGACTTGCGCGGCCATGGGAAGGCCATCATCGACAGCTTTCTCAATCGCACCCAGCAAGGAACGCCAGCCTTCCGGTGCCACGTCTGCCTGCGCCAAGGACACGGACAGGGGTCGCCCGGACGTTTCGACGATGCGCCGCAACATGGCGGCCTCTTTTTCCGGATCGTTGAAGTCGGAAACGAATTGAAGAACGCCGCGCCCTGCCTCTGACAATCCCATGGCGATGCCGGTGAGTTCGGCTTCGCTGGCTGTCAGCGTCGGTGTCGGTTGTCCGTCAGATGTGCGGTGGTTCAGCGTACGGGATGTGGAAAAGCCGAGCGCGCCTGCGATCACGGCTTCCTTCGCCAGCCGGGCCATCTCGGCAATCTCGGCTGGTGTCGCATCTTCCCGATTGGCGCCCCGATCACCCATGACGAAAACGCGCAGGGCCGCATGCGGCAGCTGTGCTGCGATATCCACGTCAAAGGCGCGCTCGCCCAGGAAATCGAGATAGTCCGGAAAACTTTCCCACGCCCAGGGCAGGCCCTCGGCCAGAACAGGAAACGGGATATCCTCGACACCCTCCATTAGGCGGATGAGACGATCATGGTCCTGTGTGCGGCACGGTGCAAAGCCGACGCCGCAATTGCCCATCACAACGCTCGTGATGCCGTGCAGGGATGACGGGCTGATCTCGCTGCCCCATGCCGCCTGACCGTCATAATGGGTATGAATGTCGACAAAGCCCGGCGTCACGATCTGTCCGCGCGCGTCAATTTCTTCACGGGCCTTGCCGTTTACGATGCCAAGCCCGGTGATCAAGCCGCCAGCGACGGCGACATCCATTTCGCGGGGCTGTGCTCCGGTGCCGTCAAACACGAGGCCGCCGCGAAGCACGATATCATGAGTGGCCATGGCGTGAGTCTCCCTGATTTTTCGCAGAGCATGCGCCACAACCGGCGCGAGTCAAACCCTGACGCCGCGTCGGGCTTCCCCCTTGGATCAAACCCGCGCATACACCGCCCGCCATGACCAGTGCGCTGCTTCCCGTTGCAATCTGCCTGATGTCCGCCATCTCGCTGGCGGCAACAAATGTGCTCGTCAAGCGCGGCGGGGACATCCTCACCTCGCGCATGGTCCTGTCCATCGTGATGGCGCTGAGTGTCCTACCCTTCGCCTTCTTCGTGCCGCTGCCGCCACGCGATACCTGGCATCTGATTGCCCTCTCCATGGCCGTTCACTGGTTCTACCAGTTCAGCGCCATCCGAGCCCTGCATCGGGGCGACCTGTCGCTCGTTTTTCCGGTCATGCGGGGGCTTGGTCCGCTTGCGACGGCCACTTTCGCTGGTGTTGTGCTGCACGAAGCGCTTTCGGTCTGGCAGGTTGCCGGCCTGTTTGCCGCCAGTGCCGCGATCATCGTGTTTGCCATGCCCACGGGCGCAACCGTTTACGCACGCCGTCTCGACCGGGCTGCGCTGTTCTGGGCGGTGATGACGGCGTTGGGGGTCGGGCTCTACGCCGTGGCCGACGCGCAGGCCGTCCGTGAAATGCCGAACTTCCTGACCTTTGTCGTCTGGCTGTTCCTAATCGACTGGATCGGCGTCACTCTTGTCGCGCTTTGGCAGCGCCGCGGTGGCCTCATCAAGGCGATCCGCCCGCAGATTCGCGGCGGCATCATTGCCGGCATTCTCGGATCGTTTTCGTATGGCCTGGCCATTTTCGCCTACACGCTGACAGATGCCGCCATCGTGACCGCCCTGCGCGAAACTTCGGTGGTGTTTGCCGCAGTGTTCGGCGCAATCCTCCTCCATGAAGGATTCGGGCGGCGCCGTACGATTGCCGCCGCCGTGCTCGCCTGCGGTCTCGTGCTGATGCAGGCAGGTGCCTGACGCAGCGCTGGTTAGACAGGATTCTTTGTGCAAGACAGTGGGCAAACATCCGGAGGCGGCCCGGCCGCGTAAGACACCTCATGACAGAACAAACAGACCAGACGAGTGAAGAGGCGATTGCGCCGAAGAAGCCAGGCAATATCTGGGCGGAGCTTGGTCCGACGCTCGTTTTCGTCGTCACGTATAATGTGCTGTTGCGCTTTCCTGAGGGCGACGGACTGTTCACTAAGGATACAGCGCTCTATTGGGCGACCGGCGCCCTGATCGTGATGACACTGGGTGTGATTGCGCAAAAGCTGATCAAGGGCGAACGCATCCCGCCTTTCCTGATCCTGTCGTCTGTACTCATCGGCACGTTCGGAACCATTGGCATTGTGCTTCAGTCCAAGACGTTCCTGTTCATCAAGCCGACAATCATCAACCTGCTGTTTGCAGGTGTTATCTTCGGCGGCCTCGCTGTCGGGCGGAACATCTGGAAAATGTTCTTCGAAAGTGCATTCCAGCTACCGGATTTTGCATGGCGCACATTGGCGATCCGCTGGGGCCTTTATTTCGTCGCGATGGCGATCTGGAATCTCGTCCTCTGGCAATTCTTCACCGAGGAAACCTGGGCCAACTGGCGGCTCGGCAATGTTGGCCTCGGTTTCGTCTTTGCGCTGGCAAACGTGCCTTACACGATGAAACACATGATCACGTCGGATGAGCCGGAGACACAGGCCTAGCGGGTCAGCTTTTCCGTGCCCGGCGGATTGGTAAACGGCGCGAAAGCAGTGAGGGGACGCGTCGCTGAAAAATGCGTCAGAGCCCATATCACCGTCGGGAAGGCCAGTTCAGACCAGGGAATGTCCTTCCACGCGAACAGGCCAACCTCCAGGCTTTCCGGGCCTGCGGCGATATCCGAGGCAAGATTTGCCCGGAACATTACCTGGACCTGGCTGATGCGCGGCACGGAATAAACTGCCAGTATTTGTTCGATGCGAATGTCGGCGCATGCCTCTTCCTGCGCTTCGCGCCGGGCGGCATCCTCGACCGTTTCATTCTCTTCCATGAACCCGGCCGGCAACGTCCAGAATCCTTTTCTGGGTTCGATGGCGCGCCGGCAAAGCAGAATTTTATCGCCTCGCGTGACGACAGATCCGGCAACAATTTTCGGATTCACATAATCGACAAAGTTGCAATTATTGCAGATTCGCCTCGTGCGATCATCACCTTCTGGTATATCCAGCCTGAAATCAGGTGAATTGGAACCATTTGATAAGTCATCCGTCATCAAATCTTCAACCTATCTCTCATATGGAGAAAACTGTTGATCCGCACACGGGCCACCTGTTTAAAGCAACCCACGAACCCATTTCCGGCGGGAAACCGCCTCAAAACCTGAAAGTAGACCATCCCATGGCTTCCACAACCAATTTCAAACTCAACAAATCGCCCAGCCATTTGTTGCACCGCGCGCAACAGATTGCTGCCAATCATTCCGCCGCCGCTCTGAAGGCCGCCGGCGTTACACTGCGCCAGTTTTCTGTGCTCGCCGCCTTGTCGGGTAATGAAGGCGTCAGCCAGTCAGACCTCGTCAACGCGACCGGTATTGACCGCTCGACTCTGGCCGACATGGTGGCCCGTATGGAAAAAGCAGGTTTGATCAAGCGTGCTGCATCCAAGGCCGATGCCCGCGCCAAGTCAGTGTCGCTGATGGCCAAAGGCCGCAAGGCGCTCGAAAAGGCTCAGCCAGCTGTAGATGCTGCCGATGCTGCACTGTTCGAAGCCTTGCCGAAAACCAAGCAGGACGCGCTGCTCTCAGGCCTGTCGAAAATGGTCGAAGACACAGAAGCCGCTGCTGCCAAGCCGGCCGCGCCAAAAACTGCGCCTGCGTCCGCGCCAACGCCTGCTCCGACTGTGGTGACGAAGGCGAAGCCCAAGACCAAGGCAAAAGCGAAACCAAAGGCCAAGCCTAAGGCAAAAGCGGCCCCGAAAGCGGCTGCTGCGCCGAAGCCTGCTGCTGCCAAGGCAAAAGCCAAGCCGGTTCGCCGCAAGAAGAAGTGAGATTTACGGGGTTAGTCGCGGGGCGCGTTCAGCGCTCCGCGCACCTCTCGTACATCATCGTCGCCCAATGGGCCTGTGATATGTACCAGGATCTCGCCATTGCTTGAGATCACAAAAGTTTCCGGCACACCGGTCAGTCCAAAATCAAGTCCACCCTGCCCGTCCGCATCCACCGCGACGCGCGTGAACGGGTTTCCCATCCGCTCAAGGAAGCCTGCACCGTTTTCGATGGTGTCCTTGTACAGCACGCCGTAGATCCGGCCAGGGAACGCATCAGACAATTCCATCAGCCGCGGATGCTCCGCCTCGCACGGGGCGCACCAGCTCGCAAACAGGTTCACGACGATGTTCTGGTCGCCCGGTGGTGGCGTGAACGTGAGGGTCTCGCCGTCCAGCGCCGGGAACAGACGATCGGGCGCGGCGCGGGAAATGCGTTCGAAGTCACCCTTTTGCGGGCTCAGCAATTGCGACAGGGCCAGCCCCGCAAACAGCAGCAGCGCAATAACCGGAATGGCGGCGAGCCAGCGTTTCATCCGGCGCCTCCATCATCGCCATTCAGGCGCTTGAGGCTCTGTTTTGCATGCCGTGCTTTTACCAGCACGCCGATCACTGTCCCGCCGATAAGGACCAGTCCGATGCCATAGCAGGCCCAGATATAGGCGGCGTTCTTCCCGAATTCCGGCAGGAGGTCCATCATGTCTCCATCAGCAGTCGGGCGCGCTGGCGGGCGGCCTGACGTATCCAGATTTCTGCGCGCATCAATGTCATCACCAGTGCGCCAAACAGCAGCGAATGTCCCAAGCCGCTCATCAAAAGAGGCCATAGGTAGACGGCGGCCATCTTGGGCCCTTCTGCCGTGATGACGCTGGAATCTTGATGCAGCGACGTGAACATGTCGACCGAGAACTTGATCAGGGGCACGTTCAGTGCGCCAACCATGGCCAGGATGGCGCCTGCTCGGGCCGCCTTCTGCCGGGAATCCATTGCCGCACGCAGCGCCATGTAGCCGAGGAAAAGGAAGAACAGGAACAGCACGCTCATCATGCGGGCATCATCCCATTGCCACCACGTGCCCCAGGTCGGCTTGCCCCATACGGCGCCAGTGGCCAGGCAGAGCGCGGTCCATGTCGCCCCAAGCGGTGCAATCGCCTTGGCCGCAATGTCCGCCAGCTCATGGCGCCAGATGAACCAGATGAAGCTGGCCACCGCCATCGCCGAATAGCTCGCCATAGCTAGCCACGCGGCCGGGACGTGGATGAACATCACGCGCATGATGTCGCCGCCCTGATAATCGTCTTTCGGCACCATCCACAGGCCCTGCCACAGGCCCCACCCGACCAGGATGATGCTCAGCAAATAGAAAAGCGGTGCCAGCCAGCGCGACATGGCGAGGAAACGATGCGGGTTTGCAAAGGCCGATAACATGCCCATCAGATAGCTTCCCCTCAATCCGCCGCCAAGCGCAGCGCTGCAGCCATGGCAAATGGTGCCAGTGCCAGTGCGAACAATGTCGATGCTACCATTAGAAAGGGCGCGCTCTCATCGCCTGCTGCGCCCGACATGGTCATCGATCCGAAAATCGCCGTTGGCACATAAAGGGGCAGCGCGATCAGGGCTATAAGTAGTCCTCCGCGCCGCACTGTTGCCGAAAGGGCCGCGCCAACACCGCCCCAGAAAAAGAATGTCAGCCCGCCCAAACCGTAAATGACTGCGCCGGACAGCAGGTCTGCGCCGGCCTCGGCTTGGAACATCAGTGCCAGAACAGGGCTCATCAGGGCCAGTGGCAGCCCGGCGGTCAGCCAGTGGGCGAATGTCTTGGCAGCGGCGATGGCCGAAACGGGCGCGCCGGCCTGAAGCCAGAGATCAAGCGCGCCGTCTTCAACGTCGGCCTGAAAGATTCGCTCCAGTGTCACGAGGCTGGATAGCGCAAGTGATACCCAGAGTATGCCTGGTCCGACTGCACGCAACATGCCGGGTTCGGTTCCGATACCCAGCGGTACGAGGACGGCTGCCCCGGCAAAGAAGCCGAGCGGTAGAAGGGCCCCGGCGCCGCCAGCCCAGGCTTCGCTCAGCGCCTGCCGGAAAGCAGAGAGGATCGGGGCGGGTTTCACAGCAGGATCTCCCGACTCCACATCAACCCCACATCACCATGCACCGCTGCCACCACTGCCCCGCCCCTCTGCCGGTGCGCTGCCACCATGCTCAGCACCCGTGTCTGCCCCTCTGAATCCAGCGCCGTGAATGGCTCGTCGAGCAGCCAGATCGGCCGTGTCTCCAACAGGACCCGCGCCAGCGCCGTGCGTCGCCTTTGCCCGGCAGACAAATAGCGCGCCGCCACGTCAGCCGGGCGCGAAAGGCCCATTTCATTGAGGATTGTGTCGATATCGGCGTCGGCGCCCCAAGCCTGTGCCCACAACTCCAGATGCGTCCGAGGCGTCTCGTGAGGCTTCAGCCCCTCACGGTGGCCAACCCAATGGTGGAATCCATCGCGGCTAACCGCGCCGACTTCCGGACGTGTCAGCCCCGCCAGAACCCGCAACAAAGTGGTCTTTCCTGCCCCATTGGCCCCCCGCAGCACCACAGCATCGCCTGGCGCCACATCAAGTGACACGCCTTCAAAAAGCACCCTGTCTCCGCGCAGGATGCCCAGTCCGGAAGCTGTCAAAAGCCGCACGTCATCTCCCGAATAGTCCCTTTGTCCCAATTGCATCAGGGCCTTACCACCTATATGACACGAGGCAACGCGCCGTTCCCCCGGCGGCACACCCATCACTCAAGACGCGAGGTCTCCTGCATGCCGTCTCTCGACAGCTTTAATTCAAAACGCACGCTTACCGCTGCTGGAAAAACGTACACTTATTATTCGCTCGCCGCAGCCTCTGAAAACGGCCTCGGCGATGTGTCGCGCCTGCCGGCATCGCTCAAAGTGCTGCTCGAAAACATGCTGCGCTTCGAAGATGGCAAGACGGTCACCAAAGGCGACATCCTGGCTTTCAAAGCCTGGCTCGACAACAAGGGCGCGACCAGCCACGAGATCGCTTATCGCCCTGCGCGTGTTCTGATGCAGGACTTTACTGGCGTTCCGGCGGTTGTTGACCTTGCCGCGATGCGCGATGCCGCGAAAAATCTCGGCGCTTCGGCGGACGCGATCAACCCGCAAGTGCCTGTCGATCTCGTGATCGACCACTCGGTCATGGTCGATAATTTCGCCGGGCCAAACAGCTTCAAGAAAAACGTCGAGATGGAATACCAGCGTAATCAGGAACGGTATGAATTCCTGCGCTGGGGGTCGACGGCATTCAAGAATTTCCGAGTGGTCCCTCCGGGCACCGGCATTTGCCACCAGGTAAACCTCGAATATCTCGGACAGACGGTCTGGACGAAAGAGGAAGATGGCGAAACCGTTGCTTATCCTGACACCTGCGTCGGCACAGACAGCCACACGACCATGATCAACGGCCTCGCCGTGCTGGGTTGGGGCGTTGGCGGTATCGAGGCTGAAGCTGCCATGCTTGGCCAGCCTGTCTCGATGCTCATCCCGGAAGTTATCGGATTCAAGCTGACCGGCAAGATGGCTGAAGGTGCAACTGCAACAGACCTCGTGCTGACGGTTGTCCAGATGCTGCGCAAGAAGGGCGTTGTCGGCAAGTTCGTCGAATTCTTCGGCCCCGGCCTTGCGAACCTTACGCTTGAGGATGAAGCCACGATCTCGAACATGGCGCCGGAATATGGCGCGACGTGCGGCTTCTTCCCGGTCGATGACGATACGATCAAATACCTCAAGAGCACCGGCCGCGAGGCCGACCGCGTGGCGCTGGTCGAAGCTTATGCCAAGGCGCAAGGCTACTGGCGTCCTGAACAGCCTGAACCAGTCTTCACTGACACACTTGAACTGGATCTGGGCGCCGTGTTGCCCTCGATTTCCGGCCCCAAACGCCCGCAGGACCGTGTGCTGCTTTCCGAAGGCGATACCGCTTTTGCCGAAGCCATGGCGAAGGAGTTCGGCAAGAAAGCCGATGCCGCCGAGCCGATTGCGGTTGAAGGCGAAGACTACACTGTCACCCACGGCGACGTGTTCATTGCGGCCATCACATCGTGCACCAATACATCCAACCCGAGCGTGATGATTGCGGCCGGCCTGGTGGCGCGAAATGCGCACGCTCTTGGTTTGACCCGCAAGCCCTGGGTGAAGACGTCTCTTGCCCCCGGCAGCCAGGTGGTCACCGACTATCTCGACAAGGCCGGGCTCTCGGATGACCTTGATGCCCTCGGCTTCAACCTCGTCGGCTACGGTTGCACCAGCTGTATTGGCAATTCCGGTCCACTTGACGCGCCGCTCGCCAAGGCCATCGCGCAAGGCGATCTGGTCTCCTGTTCGGTGCTTTCGGGCAACCGCAACTTCGAAGGCCGCATCGGCCCGGACATCAAGGCGAACTATCTTGCATCCCCGCCGCTGGTCGTTGCGTACGCGATTGCCGGCTCATTGCGCATCAACCTGACAACCGATCCTCTGGGTCAGGACAAGGATGGCAAGGACGTCTTCCTCAAGGATATCTGGCCAACGTCGCACGAGATTGCCGAGATCATGTCGGCCGCCGTGACGCCGCAGATGTTCGCGGAACGCTATTCCGACGTCTTCAAAGGCGACGAGCACTGGCAGGCCATCGAAGTGTCTGGCGGTCAGACCTATAGCTGGCCACCCGGATCAACCTATGTGCAGAACCCGCCTTACTTCAACGGCATGGGCCTGACGCCCGACACGCCCAAGGATGTGAAGAACGCACGCGTCCTGGCCCTGTTCGGAGACTCCATCACGACCGACCACATTTCGCCGGCCGGTTCGATCAAGGCATCGAGCCCCGCAGGTGAATACCTGCTGGCACACCAGGTCAGTGCGCTGGACTTCAACTCCTACGGCTCGCGCCGTGGCAACCACGAAGTGATGATGCGCGGCACGTTCGCCAACATCCGCATCAAGAACAAGATGGTCCCGGGTGTGGAAGGCGGCGTAACTGTCCACTATCCCGGCGCCGAACAAATGGCGATTTATGACGCTGCGATGCGTTATGAAAAAGAAGAAGTGCCATTGGTGATCTTTGCTGGCGACCTTTACGGCAATGGCTCCTCGCGCGACTGGGCCGCAAAGGGCACGGTCCTGCTTGGCGTTCGCGCCGTGATCGCTGGCAGCTTTGAGCGAATTCACCGCTCGAACCTGATTGGTATGGGTGTTCTTCCGCTCGAATTTGCAGACGGTGCCAGCGCGGAAACGCTCGGCCTGACCGGCAAGGAGCAAGTCTCGATTTCCGGAATCGCCGATATTCAGCCGCGTCAGACACTGGATGTGGAAATCACCCGCGAGGATGGTACGACCTTCACGGCCAAGACCGTCCTGCGCATCGATACCGAAAACGAACTCGACTATTATCGTAATGGCGGCATTCTCCACTACGTGCTGCGCAATCTGGCCCGCGAAGCCCTGTAAGGCGTCAGCCAGACATTATCTGACAAAGCCCTTCGTGCTCTTGCGCGGGGGGCTTTTTTGCAGTCCTCACACCCCTGTGATTGTCATGCGATTTGGCATGAGCCTATAACGGGGTGGTAATGATACGCTCACACCTCTCTGCTCTCGTCTTTCTCGCTGCCTCTGCATTTCCTGCGGTAGCCGAGGCGCCTATGGCGAGCACGGCTCCGTCGCCGGTGCTTGTGGAATTGTTTGCCTCGCACAATTGCCGCGCCTGCCCGAAGGCCCACCGGACAATGTCCAAAGTGGATGCCGAGCGTGACGATGTCCTGATCCTTACCTGGTCCGTCGACTATTGGGATTATCTTGGCGAGAAGGACCCGATGGCACTGGCTGAATCAAAGGATCGCCAGCGCGGGTATGTCGATCGGTTCAAATTGCGTGGGCCTTATACGCCCCAGACTGTCTATGATGGTCTGGAGCAATGTCCGGGCAGCAAGCCGCCGCAAGTTGAATCGGCACTTGAGCGGGTCAGCAATGCAGATGCCTCTCCCGCGCGCCTGGTACGCAAGGGCAACAAGATTGAGCTCACCGGCGCTGTCTCTGACTTGAGCAATATTTTCGTGATCGAGTATCTCGACGGCAATGCCAATACGACCGACATGGTTCATCCGGTGACGAAAGTGACCTCGATTGGCCCATGGATCGGCGGTCGCGTCGAGATTGATCCATCTGTCTGCGCCACGACCTGTGCGCTGGTCGTTCAGGAAGCGGGTTTCGGCCGCGTTCTCGCAGTCATGGACATGCACAACTAACCGTCAGGGCTGGATCGGTGTGTTCTGTTCCTCTGGGTCGTCGGGCACTGGCGGTCGCACAATCGACGAGATTGATGGCGTGAAATCGTTCCAGTCGAATTCCGTCACCTCGAACGCCCATCCCGCGGCCTTCTGATTGATTGTGCTGCCACGCTGGGCGCCCTCGCCTGCTTCAATGGCCCGCAGCGTGACGAAATATCCGTCCGGCTCGCGATAGGCTCTCAGCTCCACCTCCAGCCCATCATGTGTCGTCGTGATATGCCGGGCCACTGCACGGCTCTGCAGGTTCGCCGCGAGCTTGACCCCAATTGGTTGAAGGCGCGTCAGCGCCAGCGCGGGGGTCGAGGCGGCAATGCGGCTGACCAACCGGTAGTTCTGATACGGCGGCGCGGGCCGGAAACTCCGGTCCCCACTGCCAACGGAACGCTGCAGGTAAAGGCTACGGCCCCGCACGTCGAAAAGTCGCACGGCAGACACCGCGTCGGAATGGATATCCATGATATCGAGGTCCAGCCAGGCATCATGATTATATAGCGGCGGCAGGTCGCCATTGACCCGGAAAGCCTGATCTTCACCCGGCAGGCGGGCGTACACGTATGGACCTTTTCGACCGGTCAGCAAGGAGGCGGTGACCGTGCCGGCTTCATTCACAATTTCGATCAGGGCGCCCGTGCCGCCGTCGCGAGGGTCGCCAAGGCCGACACGGTTCATCTTGCCGATATCGCGCGTGCGGCCTTCACCCCAGGTCATGTCACCCAGACCGCCCGCCAGGTCGGCTAGCCGGTCGACGCGAACCGGGTAGCCGCCGGTACCGCCAAGCGTCCAGCCGTCCAGACCGTTAACCAGTGTATAGGCCTCGTCAGCCAATGTGACGCGAATCTCTGCGGCGTCGGCACGCACAGTCGAGAAGTTGGGAAGAACCGGCTTGCCCATGCGTTCGGTGTTTTGGGGTGTTCCCTGTCCGCCAAGACTGAGAAATATGGCGATCACGGTTAACGCGCCAGCGACCGCGCCCATGATCTGGAGACGATGGATGCGGCGCCGCGATGGAACATTGCTCATGCGTCGCGCCCTCCGCGATAGGTCTGGCGTCGCCATACGAGCAGTCCGATCAGGCCGACCAGTATTGGCCCGCCCCAGATATTGACCAGTTTCAACATGCCCTCAAGCCGGTCGATGTCACGCCGATAATCGCGTTCGATGCTGCGCAAACGATCACGGAGTTCCACAATATCCGCCCGCAATTTCGTAAGTTCCGCACGCTCGTCTTCGGTCAGGTCAGCTTCCATATCGCCGGAAAAGAACCCATCGGTCGCACTGATGTCCTGCAATTCTTCCAGCCGTGTTTGCGCCGTGGCCAGCCGGTTTTCCAGCTCGGACTGCTGGCGGAAATATTTAGCTTCTGCACTCTCGCGCATCCGGTCAATGCGCGTCATGGATCTCAGGCTTGGCGAGCGCGAGCGGAGGCGGGAAAGTTCCCCTCCTCCGGACAAGGAGTCGAGGGCATTCAGCACGAGCGCGCCATTGTCAGCGACCACAACGCCACGTCCCGGGATGATGTAGAAATCATCGGCCAGCGAATCGACGTCTGCAACAATCACGATCTCAGCGTCAGTTGCACTTCTTGAAATGTGTGGCGGTGCATTGGCGGCTTCGGCGCGCGCCAATTCGGCCAGAGCCGATTCCGAGGGTTCATCGAGGGCAGGGGCACCATCCGGGAAGGCGGATACGAGCGGGCCTGACAGGCGCGCTGCCATCACCAGCGGTTCGGGCGAGGTTTTGTAGGACCTGAGAACGTCGCCAGGCGTCATGTCTCGCACGGCTTCGGCCGCGTCGATGAACGACGGGCTCGGACCTGTCGAAATCAGCGGAGAAAACACGGCGCCGTCCGGCAGGGTTCCCACGAGCAGGGCGCCGGGCGCGCCAAAATTGACGTTTCGGGTCAGGTCGGCAGTGACGAGATCCTTGCGGTTCATGTCTGATGCAGGCGCGCCAATGAAGAGGGGATGGGCCAGTTCTTCCATGCGGCCATTTCCGGTATCGACCGGCACAGGCAGGGCATTGGCTGCGTCCGCCACTGCGTCCTCGGACAAGGTCACGCCCCAGGCTTTGCCCAGAATGCCAAGATCGGAGCGCGGATGATCGTTGGCGGAATCAAGCAAGCCCCCGCCAACCGCTGTTTTGGCGGCGGCATCGACCATGATGACAGCGCGTCCGTGGCGCAGGATATATTGGTCAATCAGCCAGGACTGGCGCGGCGACATTTCGGGCGGATGGGCCAGGAACAGGACATCCAGATCTTCCGGCAGGGACTGGAACTCTTGCGAGATCGGAACGAGGTCAAATGATTTTGAAATATCAGCGAGCAGCGTATACCCGCCTTCGCCGCCGGGCGCTGTCATACCGGGCAAGGTGGACAGCACACCCACACGCGGAGCGTCCGGATCGTCCAGTCGGGCGATCATCCGCGTCAGATCGTATTCCAATGTAACTTCGCGTTCCGGCGCAAGAAATGGGATCACGCGCTGATCATCGACGGCGTTACGCCCGATAATGCCAAAATAAAGCGGATCGGTTCCGTTGGTGCTGATGGCCGTTATCCCGCCAGCCAGCGCTTCGTCCTCTGCCTTGGAGAATGGCGATGGATCGATTTCGTTCACAATGACCCGCCCGCCTGACTGGCTGCGATAGGCTTCCAGCAGTTCGCGCACCCGGGCCGCATAGGCGCGCACGGCCGGGTAGTCCTGTCCCACTCCCCGTGTGTAGACGAATGTCAATTCGACGGGCTCGGCAACGTTCTTGAGCGTGTCTTTCGTGCCTTGCGACAGCGTGTACAGATTGTTCTCAGTGAAATCCACGCGCGCGCCTGACAGGACGCTCTGCATGACCAGGTTGCCCGACACGAAGATCGTGGTGGCCAGTGCTGTTGCCGCGACAATGTAGTGTTTGGCCTTCATCGCCTAGCCCAGCCTCTGCCGTGTGGCCCACAGGCCGTTAAGCACGGCCCAGAAACTGGTGAAGCCCAGGAAGAACACGACGGCGCGCAATTCCAGTACCCCGCGTTGGGCGCCTTCAAACTGCGTCAGGAACGAAAAGGAGGCGACCAGTTCTGCGGGGCCGGTACCAAAGACCGACTTGACGCCCGACAGGACGAGAGGCCAGCCGGCAGCCGTGAATACGAAGGCGATCACGACACTGATCACAAAGGCCGTGACCTGACTGCCGGTCAGCGCCGATACGGCTGCGCCGATTGAGAGGTAGGCGCCCGCCATCAGGAAGCTGACAAGATAGGTGAGCGCGATCGCGGCATTGTCCGGGCTGCCCAACAGATTGACGGTTGCCCACATTGGCGCGGTGAGGGCCAGGCCAACACCGGCGACGGTCCAGGCCGCGAACAGCTTGCCGACCACAAGCCCGGGCATTCCAAGTGGCAAGGATAATAACAACTCATCCGTCCCGGCCGTGCGCTCGTCCGCCCACAGGCGCATCGCCAAAGCGGGCAGGAAGATCATGTAAAGCCACGGGTGCCAGACAAAGAAAGGCGCGAGGTCTGCAGAGCCGGTATCGAAAAACCGGGAAGCCTCCCAGGTGAAGATTCCGACCGCCAGCAGGAACACGGCGAGAAAGACATAGGCCATGGGCGTCGCGAAATAAGCGCCCAGCTCGCGTCGGTAGGTGGCCGAGAATCCACCAAATTGCGCTTTCAGCCAGCTCATCATGCCGATTCCGCCTCGGCCTGATCGGTGAGACGTGTGAAGGCTCCTTCCAGCGTGCCGTCTTCAGATCGTTTGGCCAGCGCCGCTGGCGTATCATCGGCAACGATCATGCCTCGGTCGATAACGATCGCACGCGTGCACATTGCCGGCACTTCGGTCAGCGTGTGGGTCGAAATCAGGATTGCCTTTTGCGGTGCCATGCGCGCGATCAGCGCGCGCACCGCCCGCTTCTGGTTCGGGTCAAGACCATCGGTCGGCTCATCAAGCAGCAGGACGGGCGGATCATGCAGGATCGCGCCTGCAAGGCCGACTCGGCGGCGATATCCCTTCGAAAGTGATCCGATCCGCTGGTCGCAAACGGTCGAAATGCGCGCATCCGCGATGGCCCGTTCGACGCCGTTCTTGCGATCTGCGCCTTTCATGCCGCGCGCAGACGCCATGAAGATCAGGAATTCCGGCGGGGTCATGTCTTCGTATAGCGGCGCGCCCTCGGGCAGGTAGCCGAGCGCTCGCTGCGCGTCGCGCCGGTCTGACAGGATGGATTTGCCATCGATCAACGCGTCGCCGCCATCCGGCTCAAGTACGCCAGCGATCATGCGCATCGTGGTCGATTTTCCGGCGCCGTTCGGGCCGAGAAAGCCCAGCACAGTGCCCTTCTCAAGCCGGAAGGACACCCCGCGCACCGCGTGCTTTGCGCCAAATGATTTTTCCAGCCTCTGAATGTCGAGCATAAATCCGGTTCGCACGCCTTTCTGGAAGCCTGTTCTGATACCGCCGTTCTGGGCGTGTGGCCAGACTTTGCGCTGCCTTCCCGGATTACAGCTTAGTCAGAAAACCGCTTAACGTCTTCCAGCATGGCTTTCGCAGCCGCTTCGACGATCTTGGCGCCGTCTGCCGCGTTTGACTGTGTCGGGTCAGATCCGATCCGGCCATCGGGAAAGTCGCGCCGATACTGCACCGCGTCGCCAATCTTGCCATTGGGCGCAATTTTTGGGGTCATCCCAACTTCAGGCCGCGCGCGATCAGGATACGCGAAATACGTCACCGAGACCTCCGAGGCCGTCGCGTGGCTGCCATGGCCGACCGGGTAAAGCTTGTTGCAAAGGCCCATCACGTCCCGGAAATCCCACCAGTCGCGGCGTTTCAGGCTCAATCCCGGGCGATTGTCTTCGCCGCGCGGATCAAAGCTGCGCCGCGCATGGATTTCGCTGAACGCGGCCTCAATCGTGGAAATGTTCCCGCCATGGCCGTTGTACCAGTAAATCCGTTCGAACCCGTGGCGCATCAGGCTTTCGGTCCAGTCCGCCATGGCGGCGATCATGGTCGACGGGCGCAGCGTGATCGTGCCCGGAAAGCCGAGATGATGTTGCGCGCAGCCGACATTGAATGTCGGGCCGACAAGAATGTCATCCGGCGCCTGGCTTTCGGCATGCCGCGCGATGATCTCGGGACACAGCGCGTCGGTGCCGATGAAGCCGTTGGGGCCATGCTGCTCCATCGAGCCAATCGGAACGACGATTGTGCGTGACTTGGTCAGCCAGCGCTCGATGTCTTGCCAGGTCGAAACGGGAAGCAGCATGGGGTCAGTCCTTTCGCGGGCCAAGACGAGTTGTAATGTGGCCCATCTTGCGACCCGGTCGCGCCTCGCGCTTGCCGTACAGGGTCAGTGTTTCATTCGGCGCCAGCATGGCCGGGTCTACCAGGCCTGCTGCGCCAATCAGGTTTGTCATCTCCGCATCGAAAAGGCGATGCGTGTCGCCCAGCTTCCAGCCGGCAATGGCGCGGATGTGCTGTTCAAACTGGCCCGTCTGGCATGCTTCGGGTGTCCAGTGTCCGGAATTGTGAACCCGGGGTGCGAACTCGTTGGCGACAAGGCTGCCATCGGCCATGACAAAGAATTCCAGCGCCAGCACGCCAACATGGCCGAGCGCATCAACCAGCGCTACGGCTTGCCGCCTCGCCTCGATTTCAACGTCTTGGCCAACGCCCGACGGCACGGACGATTGGGCGAGAATCCCGTCTTCGTGCACATTGCGCGGCGGTGCCCAACTGGCGGTTTCGCCAGTGCTGGACCGGGCAACGATCACCGAGATCTCGCAATCGAACCCGATCGCGGCTTCAAGCACCGATGGGGCCTGCCCGACACTGTCCCAGCCGGCCGCAATATCCGCGTTGCTTTTCAGCCAGGCCTGACCCTTGCCGTCATATCCGTCGCGCCGCGTCTTCAGGACACCCTTGCCACCCAGCGCTGCAAGCGCCGGTCCAATGTCTGATTCTGCATTGATCTCGCGATAGGCCGCCGTGGCGATGCCGATACTTTGAAGGAAGGTTTTCTCGTCGGCACGGTCCTGCGAAACCGAAAGCGATCTCGCACCGGGGTGAAGCGGTGTGCCGGTTGCGGCAATCGCTTCCACCGCGCTGACGGGTATGTTTTCAAACTCAAGCGTAATCACATCGCAGGCGCTGGCAAACCCGGTCAGCGCCGCGTCGTCATCATAGTCGGCCTCCCAGTGTTTCATGGCGACCCGTGCAGCAGGGGAATCGGCTTCCGGACAGAAGACATGCACGTCAAAACCGAGCTGGCTTGCTGCGCCTGCCAGCATCCGGCCCAATTGTCCGCCGCCAAGAATCCCGATCACGGCGCCGGGCGACAGGCTTGTCATCCCTGGGGTTCCTCGGTCACAGCGTCTGTCTGCGCTGCACGATAGGCATCCAGCTTTGCGGCCACGGCCTTGTCGTCCAGGGCGATAATGGCGGCGGCCAGAAGGCCGGCATTGACGGCGCCGGCTTCGCCAATGGCCAGTGTACCAACCGGGATGCCGCGGGGCATCTGGACGATGGAGAGCAGGCTATCGAGGCCGGAAAGTGTCTTCGACTGAACGGGCACACCGAGAACCGGCAGCGGCGTCATGGCAGCCGTCATGCCGGGCAGGTGGGCTGCGCCGCCCGCGCCCGCGATGATCACTTTCAGTCCCCGGCCTTTTGCCGCCTTGGCATATGCGGTCAGGCGGTCAGGTGTGCGATGCGCAGACACGATCTTCGCTTCATGGGCAATGCCCATTTCTTCGAGTATCGAGGCCGCATGGTGCATCACCGGCCAATCGGACTGGCTGCCCATGATAATGCCGACTTTCGGGGAACTGGTCATGGCTATCGGGGTCCTCGTCGCCAGAAAGCGCGCACAATAGGAAAGCCGCGCGACGGGTCAACCGGCACGTGATCTGGCACATCTGAACCTTCTATCTCCCCCTGACGCGATTTCTTGTATATCGTTGGCCAATGACGGAAGAATTCCATCAGGTTTCGCAGGATCAACGCCGCGCTTTGCTCGATACTCTGGGCATTGATCTCGATGCGCTGGGCGACCGCGAACGTGCGGCCCTTGAGGCGCTCAGCGAGGAAGTCATTTTTCTTCGGGAAGAGGTCGCGCGTCTTCGCGATGCGCTGTCCGATGCAGAACTGCTTGCAGACAATGACGCGCTCTGTCCGGTGTTCAATCGGCGCGCATTCGAGCGGGAGGTGCGCCGCGAAATAGCGGTCGCAGGTCGTTTCGGCACCCCCCTTTCGCTCATTTTCATCGATCTTGATCATTTCAAGAAGGTCAACGACGTGTTTGGACATGCCGCTGGAGACAATGTGTTGCTGCGGGTGTCAGACATTCTACTTGAGCACACACGGGAAACCGACATCGTTGGGCGGTTGGGGGGTGACGAGTTCGGCATTGTCCTCGCACATGCCAGTGTAGAGGCCACGCGGGCCAAGGCCGCCGAGCTGGCGCAACGGATAGACCAGATCATGGTGTGCAACGGAGACGCGGATGACGTGCCGTCGGTTCATATCGGGGCTTCGTGCGGTGTGGCTGAATGGTGTGACGGGCAGGGCGCTGACATGCTGATTGCGCGAGGGGATCAGGACATGTTTGCGCAAAAAGCGCGCAGGAAATCGGCGCGGCCGCTGAACGTCTGAGCGGTGCAGGTTAAACTCTCGAAATCCTTTGCAGACCCCCTTAACGGCGCCCTCCAACTATGATTAAGTGTGGCAATAAAGACACAAGTTCTTAACCGCAAAAGGAGACTGCCTATGTCGCTCAACGGTCGGATCAGTGAGCTAGCCAGCAAGCACCGCCAACTTGACGAGAAAATTTCCCAGACTCAAAAACATCCCGCAGCGGATCAGCTTGAGCTAAAGGATTTGAAGCGACAGAAACTCAAGATTAAAGAACAGCTGCAATGGTTGAAGGCCAGCTAGCGCGGCAATGGCGGAATAAGTCCTCCGCCGCCGTGCCTGGACCTGGGACAGGCAACAGGCGGAGGACGACCCATGAGAGACATATTTGACCAGGACCGGCCGATGACTCTCGGCACGGTGAAAATGGCAACGGCGATTCTTGGCCTTGGCCTGCTCGTATCAGGACTTCTGATCCTGCTCGGTTCCTTGCTGACTTTGTTCAACGGGCACCCTTTAATGGCGCTCACGAAACTGGCTGTCGGCTTCTCCGTGTTGGCATTCCTGTTCATCACGGTGCGCCTGCTGGGTGAAATACTGGCTGCCCTGCACCGGGTAAACGACCGGATTGCCATCCTCGGCGACGATATCCGCAATCCGCGTCGTGTGACGTCCGGGTCTGCCGACACGGCCGAGGACTGATCAAATGGGCGTGCCCGTAACAGCCATACTCGGTCTGGGCCGGGAAGTCGGCGATGCCGTCGCTCGCCGGTTCAGCGAAACGGGTCATCATGTGATTGCAGCCGATCCGAATGCTGAGCGCCTTGCGACGGCAAAAAATGCCGTCCCGGATGATGTCATATTTCACCAGGGCGAATTGTATACTCATCTCGGTCTGCGGAATGCTTTCACGGCCGCCATCGAAGGCTTCGGCCGTATTGATAATGCGGTGATCATTCCGGAAATCGAGGAACCCGACACCGTCACTGATTTTTCCCAGGATAAGTTCGACAAGGCGATCGCCAAATCGATCCGGGGAACTGCGCTTGCGCTCAAGGTGTTCGCCGCGCGGATCGCCGAGCAGGAAGACCTGCCCACCGTCGGTGTCGAGCGCTTGCGCCAGAAAGGGACGATTACTTTCGTCCTGTCTTACTCGGCGATTGCGTCGATGCCGGGCCAGTTCACAGAGACGATTTCGCAGGGAGGTGTCCTCGGCGTCATGCGCGCCGGCGCAGTAGAACTTGCCAGCCTCTCGATCCGCGTGAATGCGATTGTTGCTGTGCGGCCCAGTGAAGAACGCATCCAGAGCTGGACGATGCGCCGCACGCCGCTGGGCCGGACGGCGCAGGCTGACGAAATTGCCGATGCCTGCCGGTTTCTTGCTTCCCCAGAGGCGGCCTTCATTACAGGCGAGGCGCTGCGGCTGGATGGGGGCCGCACGCGCCTCTCAGGCCTGCTGGACTGAGCGATCTCAGGCCTTACTGAGGTTCGATACCCCACCGTCCTCTGGCACGGCTGTAAAAGTGGCCACACGATCTATTGTGTAGTCAGCTTCCACGATCGTCGAGACTTTCACGAACTCACCGCTGACCCGTTCAGGTGTCAGTGTCACGATTGTGTAGCCATGCCCGGTCGGGTCAAACCAGTCGACTTCTGTATTGGCGGCGGCGAACTGCTCGCCCAGGTCCGGAATTCCGGTGATATAGTCTCCCATGCCGGGTGAGGTGATAGACGTGCAACCAAATTCCACGCCGATGCGCCTGCCGTCACTATCGGCCAGTGTGTTCGCCCAGGCCGTATGCGTATCACCTGCCAGCGTTACCAGCCGCGCACCCGCCGCTTCGACACTGTCATACAGCCGCTCCCGCGCCGCCGGATAACCATCCCATGCATCAAGGTTCCACGGCAGGCCAAGGGCCGAAAAGCCGATCATCTGCTGAACCTGCGGGATCGTCTGGGCGGCGACCTGTTCCGGAGTGAGAGATTTTGTGAAGTCCGGCATCGCAACGCGGGCCATCACCACCTGATTGGCCAGCACCTGCCATGTCTTGCCCGCCTTTACCGATGCGGCCAGCGCGTCGCCGAGCCAGGCTTCCTGTGCCGCGCCCATCATCGTGCGAGCCGGATCGCTGATCACTTTCATATGGGCGGCCGCCTGCGCTGCAATCTCCGCCGGGTCGTCCGTCGCGCTGATCGCCTCGGACCATCCGATCGTCGGTGAGCGGCCGGTAAGGCGCGTCTCGGTGGCATAGATCGTCGCGACATCGCCAAAGCTGAAGCTGCGCCAGACAGCGGATGTGATGTCACCCGAGGCGGGATTACGCATCGGCATCCATTCGAAATAGGCCTGAAGCGCGGCCTGCTTGCGATCAGACCAGTCACCTTCGCCTTCTTCCGGATTGTGATTCTGGGCGCCCGTCCGATAGCTGTCATTGGTGCTCTCATGGTCATCCCATGTGCAGATCCAAGGTGCCGCCGCATGCGCGGCCTGAAGATTGGGGTCCGATTTGTACTGGGCATGGCGCATCCGGTAGTCGCCCAGTGTGACGATCTCGGTAATCGGGTTATGCAGGCGGTCCAGCGCCTGCGCCGCTTCAGCGCCATACCCGTCGATGCCGTATTCATAAAGATAATCGCCAAGGAACACGATCGCATCGAGGTCCGGTTCTGCGGCGAGGGCCTTGTAGGCGTTGAAAACGCCGAACTGCCAGTTTGCGCAGGATGCCACGCCTATCTTCACTGGTGCACTGCCGCTAGCGGCAGTGGTACGTGTCCGGCCGTCCGGCGAGGCAATCTCGCCTGCGCTGGTCAGCGCAGTGAAACGGTAGAGATAGGCAGTGGCCGGGCTGAGGCCCGCCACGTCCACCTTCACGCAATAATCGTGCGCTTCATCGGCGGATACCAGGCCGGACACCAGGGGCCTCGCACCATCGCTCTCGCCAAAGATATCATACCGCACCGGGATCGGGCCTGTGCCCGTCTTTGGCGTTACGCGCGTCCAGAGAACAACCCGTGTTGGTAGCGGGTCGCCTGAGGCAACACCGTGGCCGAATGCCACCTCGCCATCATAGGCGGGCGCTGCTGGCGCCAGTGTGCTGGCGGCTGGCTTTGCACACGCTGCGAGGCTAAGGGCTCCGGTGGCCGCGGCGCCGAGGAGGCCGCGTCTGGTAACTGCGCTCATGATATTCTCCCAGGATTCGCGCCGCATATAGATCGCGACTACGACAGCACCATGACGCGCAGGCTCGTTCGCGTCTATAAGGCCGAATAATGGAAAAGATCACATTCACCGCTCAGGGTGCCGACGCCGGCCTCCGCCTCGACAGTTTCATCGCCGAAAAGGCTGATGCTTTATCGCGCTCGCGGGCCAAGACCCTCATCAAGGAGGGCGCGGTCACGATTGACGGGGTTGTCACCGATGATCCGCGCAAAGCGGTTGTCGTTGGCAGTGCCTACACGTTGGCCCTGCCAGCCCCGGTGGCCGCCGTGCCGCAACCGGAAGACATTCCGCTCGATATCCTTTTCGAGGACGAGCATCTCATCATCATCAACAAGCCGTCCGGAATGGCTGCCCACCCGGCACCCGGCAGCTGGGATGGCACTTTGGTCAACGCCTTGCTGTACCATTGCGAGGGACAATTGCCGGGCATTGGCGGCGTGGAGCGGCCCGGCATTGTCCACCGGCTCGACAAGCTGACAACTGGCGTCATGGTCGCCGCCAAGACAGAACCTGCCCATGTCGGCCTCTCCGGTCTTTTTGCCGAACACGATATCGAGCGGGCCTATCTCGCGCTGACACGCGGCGCGCCCCGCCCACTCGCCGGCACGATTGACGAGCCGATTGCGCGTTCATCAGGCGACCGCAAGAAAATGGCCGTGGTGCGTAATCCCGAAGGCCGGCACGGACGCGAGGCCATTACCCATTACAAGGCGCTGGAAACATTCGGCGTTCGCGACAAGGGCACAGGTCTTCCGGCCGCGGCGCTGATCCGCTGCACGCTTGAGACGGGCCGCACCCACCAGATCCGGGTTCACATGAGCCATGTCGGCGCCAGCCTGATCGGCGATCCGGTCTACGGACGCTCCAAGGGCATCACGGCCTGGGGATCAGGCGCCAATTATGATGAAGCAAAGCGTGTTGCGCGGGCGTTCGAGCGTCAGGCGCTACACGCGGCAGTTCTGGGTTTCGTTCACCCTATCACCGGCGAAGACCTGCGATTTGAGGCGCCGATTCCAGACGATATGATGGGACTGCTCGAGGCGCTGCGCCTGCTGCCGGGTGATACGCGCGACTAGATCAGCCGCCACCTGGTGTGACAGCCGCTTCTTCGGTCACGATGGGTTCAAATCGAAGCTTTTTGGCCTGCAGCGTGACTTTGCCGATCTTGTCGGTATCCGCCTGGATCTTTACCGGCACGGTTGCGCCGTTTTCCAGCGGAGCCAGCCACATGCGCAACGGACCGTCGATACCGGACAGATTGTCCTTGTTGGACTCGCCCTTTTTGTAGCCGGCCACTTTTTCCATTGTGACATGGCACTCGATGGCCTGACCTGACCAGGCATCGGTCTTGATCGGCTTCATGCCGGCATTCTTCAGGTGCAAATAGGTCAGCTGTCGCCCGTCAAAGATGCGGATCGGGCCGCCGCAAGGGTCAGCGCCGGGTGCGCGTGGCTCCAGCGCAAACGTGATCAGCGCCGTGATCGGGTCATTTGTCTTCAGCACTTGCGCGGTTGTCGCGGCTGGGTCGCCCAGATTGCCGAATTCCGGAATCGCCTTCATCTTGAAGCTGTCCGGCCCGATCGTCAGGTTCACCCTGCGGTTTTTCTTCCCGTCGCGGTTCTGCGAGACATAGGAATAGGTCTTCAATTCCGTGTCGCGTGTATAGCCCGATGCCTGCAACACCATGTCGTAATTCACGAACCAGTCGGCGATGCCTGTCACCTTGACCCGTGAGTTGATCACGTAATTGTCCGGTTGCATCTCGACCTCAAAGCTTGCGCGGCCTGTCGCAGGAATGAACAGGACATAGGCTTTCGCTTCCAGTTCATAGATCATGCGCGTCGGCGTGCCGGCTTTTACATTCGTCAGGATGGCAGGCGTGGCGGTGCTGGGTCCTGTTGCCGTGTCGGCAACGGCAAGGCCCGTCGCGGCGAGCGCGAGACCGGAAGCAAGCAAGATAGCGCGTTTCATATGGTCGTATCCTTCGGAACTGGTCCCCAGTGCACCTTCATATAAGGGTGCAACACCAACGGCGTCTGAACAAGATTGCCCCTATAATGCCCCAATCAACCAAGCGGTTGCAGTCAATAATCATGACAGGCCATGACACGAGGCTGTAAAACTCTCATCCGGCATGCCGCTTCGCAGTTGACATAGGGCCCCT
>TARA_R110000751_G_C13794926_1_pt1 | contig 43775 bp, 29 predicted proteins | sample TARA_R110000751 | Tara Oceans TARA_R110000751 (sample SAMEA4398001) | marine metagenome | biome: Polar Biome; feature: [MES] marine water layer (ENVO:01000295) within the mesopelagic zone...; material: water (ENVO:00002006), including particulate matter (ENVO:01000060) such as...... | reverse complement strand
CAGGCTCAAATCCATGGTTTAAACTGTTCACCACTAGATTCTCCAATACTTGTGAAATAATACCAGGACGACTTACCAACGCTAAGTTTGCCTCTATGTCTTCAAGCAACTGCACTTTTCCCTTCTTAACTCTGGGCTGTAAACTGATCATCAAGTCACTGACAATGTCTCCTAACAGGCAATCAATATAATCCTCATTGACCCTATCAATAGCTAAACGCTTAAAGTGATGTATATGATTAACCGCTTTATCCAAATTAATAGTGGCAAGATGAAGGCTAGAGTTAATTAAATCCACAGAGGTCCGAAACTGGCTTTTTGACATCCCTTCTTCCATGGCTTTTTTGAGTTTACTATTGGCATCATCGGCATTAGAAACACAAATAATTGCGCCGCCTATAGGAGTGTTAAGTTCATGGGCAACACCCGCCACCATCAAGCCTAAGGATGATAACTTATTGGCTTCAACCAATTCGTCTTGCAGTAGTTGTTGTCTGGCGATATTTTCAACTAATGTATCGTTAAGGCGTTTTAATTCTTGCTGTTCGTCCTGTAGCTTTAGCGAAAATTCTATTAGTTTGTCTTGATAACGATACTCTCGCCAGATGATGAATAGACCACAAAAACTCACAAACAAAAAAACGGCTAATGCAAACAATAAAATCTCGGAATGCGCCTTAGACAACAACTTTTGCGTACTGGTGGCATACAACATCAATTGATTAGTATGGGCCCCTGAATCCTCACCAAAAAAAGTGGTGAGAGGCATAAAACTAATAAGGGCATTATCAACAATACGATCGCCGCCAGTGGAATGTTGATTTTGATACTGCCACAAATCTGGAGATTCAGTTTTTAGAGTTAACTTTGGTTGTTTTAACATAAAGCCCCATTCTTTTTCAGATTGAGGGTTTAACAACCAGTATCCATCTTGATTAATAATATGAATTTGAGCTTCTGGACTACTGTGATCTTTAATGGTTCTCAACAAACGATCTAACCGATAATTAATGACCAGCAAACCAGACATTAAATGTGTGTCAGAGGAGGTTTGAATGGTGGCTCTGATGGTAGGTTCGAAAGGTTTAACGACCTCTCCTCGCTCAATATTCAAATCGATGGGAGAAAAATACATGTTGGGCGCGGCTACTTGGATGCCTTGTTTAAAATAACTACGGGTCTGTTTAGATTGCAGGTTGTTTCCTTGTAATACTCTAGCCCCATTTGCAGTGAAATCAACACGGACAACTTCTTGTCCGCTGTTATCAAGCCAGCGCATTTGTGAGATCCTAGACGACGCTTTGCCAAATTGAGTAAAATAATTCTGCACTTCTTGCTGAGATTTAAGGGATAAGCCTTGCGTCTCGCTGTTAGTATTATTTTCTTTGGAAAGAGCGTCACCACTTGCCAATAAAGTTAACAAGTCGCCTACCCCCCCAAGCTCTCTACTAAATAGATTAGTGGTGATAAATAGTTTTTGAGCTTGAATGTTCTTTAGTTCATCCACTTTAGTGGTATAGAGAAGCTGATAGGTCAACCAAGCAAGTAAGACTGAAAAGATCAACAGGAGCAATGCCTTAATCACTAGGCTGCGCTTTTGACTGACTAAATTGGTGACTGATAATGACATAAATTTAGTACTCTATAGCTTGTTGTATTTAGTTAACCACGCAATTAAATCTTTAATGACCAAGGGCTTCGAATATAAATACCCCTGAGCGATATCACAGCCCGCATCGCTCAACCACTGCTTTTGATATTCCGTTTCTATTCCTTCAGCCACAATACTGAAATTAAATTGTTTACCTAGTTTCAAAATCATATTAATGACATGTTCACTGTTCTTATCTTTTTCCAGTTTACTCACAAAACTACGATCAATTTTAATACTATGGGCAGTAATGTTGGATATATGAGCAAGAGAACAATAACCGGTTCCAAAATCATCAAGACTTATTTTTATGCCTAAGGTAACAAAGCGCTGTAAGCATTGTTGAATTCGCTCGTAGTCTGACATGGTCTGAGTTTCAGTAACTTCTAAATCGAGTAACTCCGCAGGTATATCAAAACTAGCAAGGCAATTTGCGACAAAGATATAATAATCTGGATGCAACAAATCAAAGGAAGACGCGTTAAAAGAAACAGGGATCCTATATCCCATATCTACCAAAATCTTTAAGGCTTCCATGGTTTTTTCAAATATCAAGCAATCAAGTTTAATAATGAGTCCAGATGCTTCGGCAATGGCGATGAATTCATCCGGCGACACAAAACTTCCATCTTCACGCTCCCATCTGGCTAAGGACTCAAAACCGACCACTTTACCAGTGGATAGACACACTTTAGGTTGCAGCATGACACTCAATTTGCCTTCACGTATGGTATTGCGTAACTCCCCCATTAAGCTATAACGACGCTTGATTAAGTCTGATTCTTGCTGTGAATGTTGCAGATAGGAAATATTCTTCAGAGACGCTTGTTTCAGTTCTGATTCTGCCATACTGATTATTATGGCAGCTGACCTTTGATTCAAGGTATCAAGCCGCATATCCAGTAAAGTAAAGGAAGAGACATGTGCCACCCCTTCGACTTCAACTTCGTTATAGGTCAGTTTACCGATCAACTCGGGAGATAATTCAAAATGACTGCCTAATAAAACAGCGAATTGTTTGTGGCCAGACAAAGATACCCGTGAGCCAGTAGGTAATATCTGCACTAATGAATGATAAATAGAAGTCAGTACATTTTGTGTAAATTCATACCCAAAAGTAAACTTCATTTCATCAAAATAGTTCACTTCTAGCATTAATAAACGAGTTTGTTGCCATTCCAAATGGCTCATATTCTGAATTTCTCTTTTTAACCAGTTGCGGTTAGGGATGTTCAGATCACTGTGGGTATAGGCCAGTTCGGTGACACGATTAAGAAGGGCGATATTGGTAAAACCACTGCTGATATTTTCACTAAATACCTTGAGTAAATTAATATGAGCATCTGTTATTTGCGCAGAGGAGTTCACCACTATTAAATAACATTTTTCATTAATTTCATTCGTTTCAAAATAAAACACTGAACGTAATGGCGTGAGGATATGACGCTTTTCACTGAGTGCTTGTTGCAAATCATCAAACAACTCATTGAGTTGAAAATCGCCAAGTTTGAGCCCCTCTAGTTGCGTAAAACAACCTGTTGCTGTGAGCACATGAGCATCTTCAAATGGGTTCAGGCTATTGCCCATGCAGAATAAGCCCCCTTCTTCGACACCAAGAATATTGCCGATTTCAGCTAGTACCGTACGCGTAAAAGTAGCAAGGTCATAACGGCTATTTATACTTCTAGCGGCTTCCAGTACTATTTTCAGCCCCTGAGTGGCTTCCGCAAGCTCTGATATATAATTCCAAGTGCGCATATTACTGGAAACAATAGAGTGCAATTTATTCAGTTTTAAATCGCCCTTGTTCCAATATTCGTCTATGTCTAAGGCACTCATAACTTCTTTTTCGGGCGCAAAACCGGGCTGGCCCGTTAACAATACAATTCTAACATGTGCGTTACCAAGCTCTTCCCTGATAGTACTGACCAAACGCAGACCCGCATCGTCTTCTTCCATCACCACATCTAATAAAATGAGGCCGATATCTTTATGAGTACTTAGAATGGCTGACGCTTCAAAAGCGGAATTCGCCGTAAGAATGTGCAACTTAGTGTGGTTGGGTAAAATTAATGCTTCTAGGCTGGAAACAAGGGCGCGTTGATAATCTAAATCATCTTCAACACTTAGTACTTTCCAATGATTAACGAGGCTTTTGGATGGTTCTGTGCCTTGGGGTATTTCTTCTAAAAATTCATATGATTCAGTTGATTGAGCCATCGTAACCTCCATTTACTTTACGTAATCACGTTCTACACTAGGCCAGTCATCTTTATCTTTCGAAGCAATGGTGAAACCTTTTATCGTAGTTGTTGTTTTTGTGTTTCACTACACATTCAGTTAACCGATAAATTAAATTACCCTTGGAGTATCATCCATCAAGATTCAATTAATTGTCAAATTTTCATTTCTGATAAACTAACGAGTCAATAGGCGCGGTCTTACGATCTCGTAAGTTTGCCTTAGTATTGCACTACGAAATCTTCCACCCCCATAGAAAATTGATGACGATTAAGATTAGGTGCGTAACATATCTGGCATAGTGGCTTCCAGATTCACTGCGTGGTCTTTTAATTCTAAATCGGTGTGATAAACCTGCACCTGATTACGACCTTTATCTTTGGCGACATACAGAGCCGCATCGGCTTCACGAATAAGTTGGTTAAGATCTTTGTCTACAGAACGGTTATGGGGCTGATCACTGTTGATATTCTTAGTTGCAATGCCAATACTGACAGTCACTTGTTTAACTTGCCCAATACTTTTTTTATCTGCCGTGACCACTTGTTTGCACAAACGCTGAGCCAACAACAAAGCTGCACTTTCATCGGTATGGGGTAAAACCAGTAAAAATTCTTCACCACCTACGCGGCCAACATAGTCAGGCTTTCTGAGGGTAGCAATACAAATATCAGCGACATACTGAATAACACTGTCACCGGTTTCATGACCAAAACTGTCGTTGACCGCCTTAAAGTTATCGATGTCCAACATCAGCACACTCACAGCATATTGATAGCGATCACTGCTGTTGATTGCCTGCTCCCCAAGCATTAAAACACTTCGGCGGTTATGCAATGACGTTAAGGGGTCGCGACTCGCCAGTACTTTATTTTTTATATACAGACGATAGATAACGGCACACATAATCAAAAAGAATACTAGGGCAGCGGACAACACCATTACCACCCAGTTTTGTTGTCGCTGGTGTTGCTGCTCCATTAGCAACTGTGCATTTAACAATGTATTACGCTCTTCTAATAGGAGGCCTTGTTCATTTAAAAATTCGCTCTTTAATTGCTCGCGCTTTAGATTAAATTCGGCATTTAATGTGGCAGTTTGAGAGGTAATATCCAAGCGGGCTTTCTTCAATAAGGCTCGCTCACTTAGGCGCATAAAGTGAAATGCCTGTTGGTAATCCCCTGCTTGATTTAACAAGTTGGCATAATTACCGTAAGCATCCCATTGACCAGCAATATCCTCTTGCATTTCGGCTAAATCTGCTGCTTTTTTGGCATACTCCAAAGCCAAAGGTATTTGGCCATTTGTGCCTAGTTGTGAACTGTAATGCACATAGGCATTAGCTATATCAATAGGATTGCCCAATGCTTCGCGTTTTTCGACTGATTTGGCAATCCACTCTAGCGCTTTAGCATCATCTGGTACTTTACTGTAAAAATAGGACTTCAATAAATATGCGTTGGCGAGCCGAGTATCATCTTGCTGCTCAACGAAAACGTCCATGGCTTGTTCTAATTGCGCAAACGCTAGACTACGCTCACCCACAATGTTAACCATTTGTGCATCATACATAAGTGTTTCAGCACGATAAATTAACGCATTCTTTGGGTAGGTATTGTAGGCGTTCTGATAATACTCCAGTGCCTGCTCGTAGTTTTTTAAGGCGTAATTAACGTCGCCAATAAAAACCAAACTACGGGCCTGAATAAGGGGCCAGTTATTTTTTTCTGCATTTTTATACACTGCAGTTAATGCATTGAGTGCGGTTTCATATTGCTGTAAATACACTCGATTAACGGCTTGATACATCAAAATAAAATTTTCTAAGTAGGCGTTTTCTTGTTGCAGGTTTTGGTCCTCAAGTAGTCCCAAAGATGACTTAAAACTGTTATCGGCTTGAGCGTATTTACCAAACAAATAAAATTGAATTCCATTGAGTAAATGCCAATGGCTCTGCACAACAGCATCATCTTGCGCAAAAACCTGCTGTTGAATTTCACTCAATAAGGATTGCAGCAAATCGGCCCGTTGATACAACATATACAGCTGAGCTTTTTGAAGATTAAGCTCGATTGAGGCAGGCGCATTGCTTGAGGTATCGGCAAGGCGTGCATCTAATTGCTTTTCAGCCTCATGAAAATTAGACTGAAGCTGCAGTAATCCTTGTTTTGAAATCATCTGTGCATGGGTTTGGTAACTCATAAAAGTTAACACCCCAACAATTTGCAACAATTTTTTCCAACTCATGACTACTTCCTGTATCTGTTGTATCGCTATACTTTTTATTACGATTTGTTTGTTCTGCAGCATTCACCAACTCTATGGAAATAACACATACAATCAATAAGTTGTATTAAAAAGAAACTATTTCAATAAATATACGGAAAAATCAAAGGTTCGTCATGCTTTATAAAACTATTACTCACTATAAATTCAACCTTGACTGTCTAAAGTGTTAATTAATTCCCACTGTTGATTCAACCCATTTTTAATGGCGAATTTATGTTAGACAAGCATGAAGTAAATAAATGGGCGGCTTAATTTTTAAGTGACCCAAGTACTTTTTACTAATCTGCTTAAGTTATTTGCCACCAAACAATACCAAATTGCAGAAATCGGTAAACAAAGTGTGACACGATAATCCCGACAAATATAACCGTTGCTTTGACGCTACTCATCCACCAGCCATCCTGATATTGATTTCGTTGCGACAGCACTATGTAGAAATAATAAGGTATCAACAGGGCGGGCAAAAATCCTTGCCTATTACTGACATTTAGATCAAAAAGTTCGAGTATTTCGAGAAAACATATAATTATCATTGGCCATAACAGCACAAATGCATAGGTATAAAGGGCGTTAACTGCGTGGTCAATTAAATAGAATCTGCGGCTTGGATTGGCCAACCAAACAAAGGGCAATAATAATGGGACACTTAATATAACCAAAGACTTAGCCAAAGTTTGACTCAAAGGATCGTAACGAGCGGCTAACTCCTCAAAGCTCACGTCATTCACCACTAAGTATTTTTCAACTACCTCATTAACTAGGGCGGCGTATGGTTGAAGCGCCTGAGATTTAAGAGGTAAGGAAAAATCTGTCATGGGAGAAACAATAAAATACAGCAAGTTAATAATCAGGAAAAATGAAATGGGTTTAACGTAGGGTACCCGCACCCCGCGACAAAACTCATGGGCCAAAAAACCCGGTTTGCTAAAAAACACAATGGTAGATTTTAGAAATCGATTGTCGATACTGTATAGAGACTCAAATAAGTCACTAAACAAAATAGTGATACGCCTATGTTGTTTATCAAATTTTTGCTCACCACATTGATAACAAAACTTACCAATCATAGGCTGATGACAATTTTGACACCTGTATTCAGACATAAACTATGTGATCCCAATAATGGAAAACCAATATAAAAATAATTCTACAATTTCAATATAAACCCAGCAACAACAGCTGCTCCGAGAAAATAAACTAAGCCCATAGCCACTTAAAAATCAAAAAACCTGTCTCCAAAGCTCATTTAAACAACACTTTTCACAATACAGTCTTATGCTTTAATAATAGATTTCAAACACAAATTTTTGGCCATTAATTTAACTAGGGTATATAAATTAAAACTGTTAATGTAAATAATCGCCTGCCAACAGGAGCTGTTTTAATGACTATGAGCGCAATTAAAAAATTGTTGACTACATGTTTATTAACAACAGTTTTTTGTATGGCCTTTGATGTGAAAGCAAACACAAAAATTAAGTTAGCTGTGACAGAAAGGTGCCCCTATATTTGTGCTGAGAACGCGGCCAAGCAAGGGGTACTGGTTGATATAGTAAAAAGCATCTTTAATAAAAAAAAGATACAAGTTGAAATTCAACACTTTCCGATGAATCGTGCAATACACATGCTTGACAAAGATCAGCTCGACGGTGTTATCGGAATATTACAAAGAAATGCACCCACACTTATTTATCCCCAAAAAAGCATAGGTCGGGTTCAATACCTAATGTACACATCTGCAAACAGTGGATGGCTTTATACCGGCTTAAATTCACTAAAAGACCAAGTATTAGGCGTTGAGGTGGGTAAATCTTATGGGATAGTCGACAGCTACATTCAACGACATGCTAATGACCAACAAATTATCTATCAACATTATGGAGAAAATTCCACAGCGAACTTAATAAAGTTACTAGAAAACGGGTTTATAGATATTTTGTTGGAAGATAAAAACATACTCGATTTTCACACAAAAAATATTGGCGATGCCAAGCTTGAAGAAGGGGGCACTATCCCCACAGACCACTTATACATTGGATTTTCAGCAAACAATACTCAGGCTCAAGAATTTGCAGACCTCATAACAACGGGAATTTCAGAGCTAAGAACAAGCGGCGAACTTGCCAATATATTAACCACTTATGGCTTGTCAGACTGGGAAACGTGGTCACCTACCCATAGAAATCCGTTTTCTGGCAATTACCTTGAACGCCTCGAAAAAAATTTCCATTACGATAAAGAATCTAAAAGAATCAATACCGCTAACATGATATTCGAAGGCTCAACCGCCAAAGACGGCGGGTACTGGAAATATGCGACAAAGTTTAAGGAAATCTTAGAGCGTCTTTCTGACGGTAAGTTAACGGTACAACTCGAATTTGGGTTAACAACTGAACATGACATTGCCATGAATATTGCCGAAGGAAAAAGCCATATGGGAATGGTGGCCACCAATAACTTGACGCCTTTTGCCCCTTCGTTAGGAGTGCTTGCCCTACCCTATATGTTCCCGAATGAGGTGGGGATTAAAAAGTTACTCCGTTCACCATTAATAGAAAAAATTGCGGATAGGGCGGGATTGGAATCAAATGTTAGACCAATAAGTTTCTTTATCGGTGGATATCGATTATTGGCCAATAGTCAAAAAATAGTCGAAAGAACCTCTGACCTTCGAGGTCTAAGAATTCGTGTTCCCCGCAATCAACTCATGATTGAAGCTTTTAGATCATGGGGTGTAGAACCCGTCCCCTTACCTTGGACTGAAATATGGCCAGCGTTAGAATCAGGGATTATTCAAGGCCAAGAAAATCCCATCAATATAATCTTTGATGGTGTGAATAAAACCCAAGAAGTCTGGGATATATTAAAGTATGTCACTAACATTCGTTATTTTATGTTTACCGCACCTCATATGATGTCAGAATCATTTTATCGCCAATTGGATGCAGCCAGTCAGATTTTGGTCAGACAAGCCGCAACAGAGGCCGAAGCCTATAGTTGGGAATTAGTCAGAAATGAAGAGATTAAAATGACTCAATTTGCCAAAAGTAAGGGGATGATCTTTATTGAGCCCCTCAATGAAAAGCAAGACTGGCAAGCAAAAGCCCGATCAATTTGGCCTGACTTTTATTTCAGAGTAGGTGGTAAAGAATTAGTCGACCAAGTCTTGGAAGTTATCGATGATAAATGACCTTAGTAATAATAGTGCACATTACATTTACCCCATTTAGGGGCAAATAAAGCATGACGCAGTAAACAGTGATGGTGATATGCAAACACAAATAATTGAAAATCTAACGCTTTATAGTGGCAACATCCCAGGCGCCAAAGAGGCCGTGAATAACGAGAGTGTTGAGTCCCAAGATGCCACTGGGCGTTTTATAATAGAGGTGAGTCAACCACAACTGACTGCTTACTGGCCCGATGAAAATTTACGTAATGGTTGCGCAGTGGTGATATGCCCTGGTGGTGGTTATAGAGGTTTATCTATAGATAAAGAAGGCGAAGCCATTGCACTGCGCTTGGTAAAATTAGGCATCAGCGCATTTGTGCTTAAATATCGTATGCCTGCAGATCGCACCATGGAAACACGTCAGTGGGGTCCTCTACAAGACGTGCAACAAGCGCTGCATGTAGTGAAAAGTCATGCGACTGAGTGGCAACTCGACTTGTCAAAAATAGGGGTAATGGGTTTTTCGGCGGGTGGACACGTGGCGAGCAGTGCTGCAGTACATTATCAAGACCCTGTATTGACAACACTCAGTCCTGCTATGGTTAAACCCGCCTTCCAAATTTTAATTTATCCCGTCATCAGTATGGACTCGAAAATCACCCATGGGGGTTCTAAAGCCTCGTTAATTGGTGAAGATGCAAGTCCTAAAGACATTGAATATTTTTCGAATGATAAGCAAGTTAATTCAGATTCCCCTCGTGCATTTATTATGCACGCCAATGACGATATCAATGTACCTGTGGAAAACTCACTGCGGTATTACCGTGCTCTAATGGCAGCTCAGGTGCCGGTACAGCTGTTGTTGTTACCCGACGGAGGTCATGGTTTTGGTATGTATCATGATTACGACTGGTTCCAATCTTTAGTCATGTGGCTAAAGGTCAATCAGCTAGTGAGTTGAACCACTTTGTACTAAGTGGTTAGTTACTCAATTTCTTTGGCTTTGTTTTTCAATAAGGTGACCAGCTCTTCGGTGGCCTCTTCTGGGATCCAACCTGAGAGTGCAATGGCACTGTGCATGTTACCTTTAACGTTAACGGCTATGGTGACCGAATGGTGAGGTAAATGGGTTTTATAGTGCGTTTGCATCCTAACGTAACCTTGCTCACGATATTGATTTAGAGCAGCTAGCAAACTTTCCACTCCTTCGGGAAAACCAGGAATGTCGCGATCTTGATATAAAACACGCACTTCTTCATCTTCAAGATCTGACAACAACGAAATACCTGTACCACATTCAGTTGCGGGGAAATACCCTAGACGACCGAGTGGGCTTTCCTCTCCCATATCAGGCAACGAGTGATAAAGGTAGGTAACTTTGTCATGCCATAACACCCCCATTGCCACTACTAAGCCATATTTGCGGAGTTCTTCTAAGGGTTTAATTGCTTTTGTCGTGACACCAGACGCACACAATCCTTGGGCGGCTAATACCAACATAGCTGGTCCGGTAACATATTTGCGATCTTCATTTTTACGTACCAGACCGATAAAGTCTAAGGTGCGTAACAAACGATTGACACGAGTGGTATCCAATTCTAGGTAACGCGCTAATTCACGACAACCTACTGGACGATCGTAGGATGCGAGGCCTTGTAAAACGTTAATACCTTCAATAAGGCTGTGGTTTAACTGACTACCGTGTTTTTTTAGATTTGCGCTGGAATTGAGCATAATTTATTTTGTAGAACTATGGTTATTTGCAGTCATTCTACATAGAAATGCCACTAGGCAATACTGCAAAAATTAAATGACGCTGTCACTGAGTGACAGCGTATAGACAACTGCAATTAAAAGTTAACAGAAACACTCATTTTGTAAGTGGTACCAAACTCAACATTACGCTGAATAGCTTCTTCATAAGCTGCATATTGTTTTTGTCTGGTATCGAGTAAGTTAACAGCTTGGAAATTTAAGCTAACATTCTCGTTAATCTTGTAGTTAGCGGTAACAGCTAAATCTTGATAACTTTTATAAAACACGCCGTTATCCCCAGCACCTAAATAACCTAAATAGTCATCACGCCAGTTATAAGCAACCCGAATACCAAAAGAATCAACTTCATAATAGGCGACCAAATTAATGTTATTTTCTGACAAACCTGGAATAGGTAAACTATTTCCGCGTCCATCTTCAAAAGGCGTTTCACTGTCAATGAATGAATAGGTTGCCATAATACCTGTGTCTTTAAGAAATCCCGGTAGTTCTGTAAATGCCTGTTGATACAACACTTCTAAACCTTGGATCGTGCCGCTTTCACCATTGATTGGCTGTTCAACAAAGACTTGCTGACTATAATTTGGCAAATCACGTGGCTGGATTGTATTCACAATAAAAGATTCAACGTCTTTATAAAATACGCCCGCAGACAAAATGCTACTTTCACCAAAATACCACTCAGCAGAAAAGTCTAACTGATTGATAATAAAAGGGTCTAGCTCAGGGTTACCGCCATTGGCCGTAAAGTCACCGCGAACAAAAATACCGCTGCTTAGATCTGAGGTATCAGGAAACGTCAGAGTACGAGCCGCACCGAAGCGTAATACCAGATCATCCGTTAGATCCATTTTTACCATAGCAGAAGGTAAAAATTCAGAATGCGACACTTTAGTTGTAAAAGGAGTAGCGACGCCTGTTGCCACATCTTCAGAGTGACCTTCTGAGGTTAAATCCCTTTGAACATAACGTACACCGAAGTTACCGGAAATATCATGACCGCCTAACTCACTGGTAAAGTTTGCTTGAGTGTATAAAGCAACAATATCTTCCTTGATCTTATAGGAAGGTGAAAGATCATGAGTAGTGGCACATTCTGCAGTGCCTGCCGCATCATAATAATCACTTAAAGTGGTACAGCCTTGCCATTTACTTTTGTCCACAACCAAATATTGGTTATTAACCGCTGGGCCATCACCAGAGAAAAAATTGGTGTTACTGTACATAGTATAAATTTGTGGCAAATCGGTTAATGCAATATTAGGTGTAATGGCACGAGCCACATAATCATGACTGGTATCAAGGGTATTGGCCCGTCCACCAAACTGCACTGAGGTTAAAAAATCCCCATCAAAAAAACGCGTAAAGTCGACTTTGGCAGCCGCATCTGTGGTTTCATTGTAAGAGGTATTGTCATAAACGATGGCTAGGTTAAGCCCTTCTGGCGAAGTTAAGTCCGCATTGCCAAAAGTCACATCAGGTGCATCATCACCTGCTAACAAATCAAAATCGACTTCGGCACTGGCTGCAGTTTGAAAACGCATAAAATCTTGTTGCGAATTAGAGGTTGAGTCTGTGTAAGCAAACTCACCCGCGACTTCCCAATCATCGGCAAACCACTTAAAGCCTAGTGCACTACTAGTAAATTCCATATAAGCAGGCGCATACTCGGTGTTGGCTTGCACTGGTCGGTTGACCGTACCTGAGGTTAATACACCATTGTCTGAAATCTCGGTGTTTTCATAACCACAACAGGTCCAAAATCCGGTCCAGAAACGGTCCCGATCTGAGTCCACTTTGCTATAAAAAGTATCAAAGTACAGTTCTAAAGAATCAGTAGCTTGCCACTGAACCATAGCATTTAAGCCCACCCTGTCGCGTTTGTCATTGATTTCCCAATAACGTATATCGTTAAACACTAAGGTTTCTTCAGTAGGATCAGCAGTGACCGAAGTATCATAACTATAACCTGAGAAAGTATTTAGCCCTTCTTCCTGAAAGGTTTGGCTAGCACTTGACGCAGCGACTTGTACACCCAAGGTATTATCTAAAAAGGAATTCGAGTAATAAGCAGATATCTCTGAACCACCTTCTTCCGATAAATCATTGTAAGAACCGGTAGCGCTGGCCACAAATTTTTGGCCGTCGTTATCTAAAGGACGACGGGTTTTGATATTGACTATGCCACCCAAGGCGCCTTCAATTTCGTTGGCGCTGGCTAATTTTGAAACTTCCAGACTGGAAACCAGACTAGAAGGGATCAGTGACAACATACTATAAGACGAAGACTCTAAGGTATCTGGACCTTTATCACCGCGCCCACCGGCTGTGGTTACCTGACGGCCATTAACCAAAATAACATTTTGACTTAACCCCCGAATCGAAATGGTACTACCTTCTCCAATTCCTCGTTCCAACTGCACACCTGAAACCCGTTGCAAAGATTCAGCTACATTGGCATCAGGTAATTTACCCATATCATCTGCCGAAATGGCATCAACAAACTGCACACTGTCACGTTTAGTGGCTACCGCTTGGGTGAGCTGACTTCTAATGCCAGTGACCTGGATTAGTTCTACATTTTCATCACTTGCTTGTGCTGCGTCTTGTTGTTCCTGTGCATAGCCAGAAAACGCCAATACCAGTGTGCCCATAGTAATAAATGTTTTGGTTATTTTATTCAGTTTAAGAGTCTGTTTAGTCGACTTATTCATTTGTGCCCCCTTGATTAACAAGACATTCCACTTGTTAGTGTCATGCCGGTTTTTACATGTCATTAGTATTCCATGGACATTTATAAGTCTATAATAGATACAATACAAGCTTTTTTGTTTTATATTTTTTACATTTTTTACATTTGAACAACTTTATGCATACTTTTACCCCCGCAGTCACCAAAACCACCAAAGCCTCACCAAGAAAGACTTAAATGAACAAATATCGTTAAAAACGACTTATAAACGCTTCTTATAAATATAAAAATAACAATACATTTACATTGACATGTTTCTAATAGTGATACATATTTGCATTATTCGTATCGAGGTTAACGCTTTATGGCTAACCAGTACATTAAGCTCTGCTGCTTAGGTTAAACCGATAGCGCAGCAAATTGCAGTGTATTGTCGTTATCATTAAGTATCTGGCTCCATTATTTGAAAGAAACGTTATGAACCAATTTGATTATTATGTCGCTGTCGCATTTGCGTTAGTTATTTTATTTTTAGGATTAATGTTCTCCCGCAGCGGTAAGAGTATGACTTCCTTCTTTGCCGCTGGAGGGGCAGTTCCATGGTGGATAAGCGGGCTTTCGCTGTTCATGAGCTTTTTCTCTGTTGGGACTTTTGTCGTCTGGGGATCTATCGCCTACAGCGATGGTTTGGTAGCCGTGGTTATTCAATCCACTATGGCCGTTGCCGGTATTATTATTGGTTGCATCATTGCGCCTGCTTGGAATAAAACACGGGCGTTAACCGTTGCCGACTATCTTACCCACAGAGCAGGCAAGTCAGTACAAAAAATCTATTCTTCGGCCTTTCTGTTTATCAACCTATTTACTGCTGGCGCGTTTCTGTATCCGGTCGGCAAAATTATCGAAGTGTCCACAGGTATCCCGCTGAATATGGCGATATTGGTACTGGGTTTATTTGTTATTGCTTACACCACAGTAGGTGGACTCTGGGCAGTACTAGTAACTGATGTGTTGCAATTTGTGGTACTGACAGCCGCTGTGCTGATTATTATCCCACTCGCGTTTGGGGAAGTGGGTGGCGTAAACACCTTTTTAAGTAAACTACCCGATGGCTTTATGGCGTTGCAAAATGAAAACTACAGTTGGATTTTTCTCATCGCTTTTGTGATTTATAACACTGTTTTTATCGGTGGTAATTGGGCGTACGTGCAACGTTATACCAGTGTTGCAAAACCTAAAGATGCCAGAAAAGTAGGATTATTATTTGGGGGGCTGTATTTAGTCGCGCCTATAATTTGGATGTTACCGCCTATGATATATCGGGTAATTAATCCCGACTTATCTGGCACAGAAGCAGAAGAAGCGTACCTGCTTATGAGTAAACTAGTGGTGCCTGAAGGCCTGCTTGGTTTGATACTGGCGGCCATGGTTTTTGCAACTGCTAGCTCAGTCAACACCGCCATCAATATTGCAGCGGGTGTTTTCACTAATGATTTATTCAAATCCATAAAACCTAACTATCCGGCACAACGCTTAATGAAAGTCGCGAGAATATCTACTTTTGTTTTTGGCTTTTTGGCGATTACCGTTGCTTTGGCGGTACAAAGCATGGGAGGAATTGTTGAAGTTGTATTAAGTATTGCGGCACTCACTGGTGCATCACTTTATTTACCGCCTATTTGGGCCATTTTTTCCAAACGTCAAACCGGCAAAAGCCTATTGCTTACCACCCTGTTTAGCTTATTGATTAATGCCTTCTTTAAATTTGTCACACCTAGTCTATTTGACCTGTCGTTAAGCAGAGAGTGGGAAATGATGCTGGGCGTTATTACACCGGTAATATGGTTGATTGGATTTGAAGTCTATTACTACCGGTCTCGTAGCACTAATCCTGATTACGACAACTACATTGAATACCAATTAAGTCGCGAAACCCAAGATGCACCGAATAGCGAGGTACAAGCGAGTGACAACACCTACAGCAAAAAAATTCTCAGCATAGGCATTCTTGCCATAGGAATTCTACTCATATGTTTAGGCGCTGTAACCGATTCTGCCAATGCCGAGACCCTTGGTGTTGGACTTATCATTGCGCTGCCTGCGCTGTGGTTTTTGTTAAAAACTAATAAAGTTATTTTAGGAGCAAAGTAATCATGTATCACGAACTGACCGAACCTCATGGCAGATCCTCCACCGTAGAAACGGTAAAGTCCGATCTCGTCGTTATCGGGGGCGGTATTGCAGGCGTTTGTTGTGCTATTTCAGCCGCACGAGCAGGTGTAAAAGTCACTTTAGTGCAGGACCGTCCGGTATTAGGTGGCAATGCATCAAGCGAAGTCAGACTATGGGTCTTAGGGGCAACATCTCACATGGGCAATAATAATCGCTGGTCTCGAGAGGGAGGCATTATTGGCGAATTGTTGTTGGAAAACCTGTTTCGTAATAAAGAAGGTAACGCACTTATTTTCGATACCATCATGCTTGAAAAAGTGGTGGAAGAAAAAAACATTACCTTATTATTAAACACCTCGGTGTTTGCCACCCACAAAAATGCAGATAACAACATTGCTTCAGTTGAAGGGTTTTGCTCTCAAAATAGTAAGTTTTATGCTCTGCATGGCAGCTATTTTTGTGATGTATCCGGGGATGGCATAGTCGCTTTTCAGGCAGGTGCAGAATTTCGAATGGGCGCAGAAGCCAGCAGCGAGTTTTCAGAGAAAATGGCGCCAGAACTGCCAGATAAAGAATTGTTGGGTCATTCTATTTACTTTTATAGTAAAGACGCCGGCAAACCCGTGAAATATGTTGCACCGTCATTTGCAAGCATAGACGGCATGACCGAAGACAGAATGAAGCGCATTCGTAGCCAAGATGTAGGACCACGGCTATGGTGGCTCGAATACGGTGGCAACAGCGATACAGTAGGTGAATCAGAAGACATTAAATGGCAGTTGTGGAAAGTCGTCTACGGAGTATGGGATTACATTAAAAACAGCGGTAAATTTGAAAATGTAGAAAACCTCACATTAGAATGGGTAGGTACCATTCCTGGAAAACGTGAAAGCCGACGTTTTATTGGGCACTCGTTTATGACACAACAAGATGTGGTAACACAGCAACCCTGTGATGATGCAATATCTTTTGGTGGCTGGGCAATTGACCACCATCCCGGTGATGGCATATACAGTGAAAAACCACCTTGTACCCAATTCCATACCAAAGGGGTGTATCAAATTCCTCTGGGTTCTTTTATCAGTAAAGACATTGATAACTTATTTTTTGCGGGGCGCATTATTAGTGTTTCCCATATCGCCTTTGGCTCCACTAGGGTAATGGCAACCTGTGGCCATGGTGGGCAAGCTGTAGGTGAAGCGGTTGCTTATTGTTTGAATCAAGCGTGTACACCGGCGCAGTTACTGCAAGCTACGCATATTAAAAACTTGCAACAAAACCTCAATGAGAAAGGACACTTTATTCCCAATGTGCCAATGCAGCCCCACTACAATTTGGCAAGTAAAGCCAAGATCAGTGCCTCTAGCGAATTGCAACTTAATGCAATGCAAGATAATGGCCCTTGGCGACCTCTAAAGATATCTGCAGGTCAGTTATTACCATTACAAAAAGACACAACCTATCAATTTGGGGTCAAGGTACGGGCCCTAAAAGACACCATACTGTATGCGCAATTACGCCACAGTGAAAAAGTGACGAACTATACGCCAGAGGTCATTCTCGGCCAGCAGAGTTTTGTTTTGAGCGCCGGTGAACATCAACTAGAGGTGAACTTTGCTGAGACATTAGCTGAAGATCAATACGCCATGTTGTGCTTTTTAGCCAATCCTGACATTGAAATTGCCTGCACAACGAGTCGTGTTTCTAGTTTAGTAGCGGTATTTAATGGCGTTAATAAGGCGGTGTCTAATAACGGCAAACAAGTGGTAGAAGGTGACAAAGGGGTAGATGAATTTGAATTTTGGACACCTGAAAGACGCCCAGGTGGGCATAACCTTGCCCTCACAATCAATCCACCACTGGATTGTTTTGCAGCCGCTAACTTGACTAATGGTTATACACGGCCGTATCAACGTAGCAATGTTTGGTGTGCAGCATTAAACCAAACTGAAGCTGAATTAACACTTGAGTGGCCACAACCGCAAAACATAAGCGAGATTATTTTGCACTTGGATGCTGATTTTGATCATGCCCTCGAATCAACGCTATATGGACATCCAGAAGATCGTGTGCCCTTTTGTGTTGAACATGTTCAAATTCTAGATGCGCAAGGAACAGTCCTATTTGAGAAAACTGATAACTATCAAGGGGTAGTACATTGTGTTTTACCCACAGCTATTAGCAGTGACCAGCTGCAAATTAAACTGCTTAAAACTCACAAAGATTGCCCCATTGCACTTTATGAAGTCATTGTTAAATAGCAAATGTAAAAAAGCAGCCAGTGTCATACTGGCTGTAAAGCTGAGTTTGGTATTGGCGGTATTTTCCGCCGATGCGAAGCTCACCTTAGCCCCGCAATTTGACAGTAATATGCTGTTGCAGAGGGATACAGTTAATACTGTGCAGGGATATGCTGACAGTCATGAGCGTATCAAGATCTCCATGGACGGAGTTCAGTTGCAATCCCTTGAGGTGCAGCAAGGTGCTTTCGAGTTTACTTTGCCAGTAACCGCCGCTGGCGGCCCGCACACATTAAGCTTGCAAACCCAAAGCCAAATGATTGTTTTAGACAATATATTGTTTGGTGATCTGTGGCTGGCCTCTGGGCAATCTAATATGGAGTACACTCTCGGGACACTGGGCAGTGACTACCAGTCAGAAATCGCATCTGCTAACTTGCCGCAAATCCGCCAGTTCAGAGTGGCGCGTCATGCCGCCTACCAAGAGCCTTTAACTAGAGTCGCTAAAGGGCAATGGCTCATTGCCCAAGGGGAAGCGTTAAGAGAGTTTTCTGCGGTGGGCTACTTCTTTGCCAAACACCTTCAAGAGAAAACTGGCGTACCTATAGGCATCATTAACAACGCTTATGCCGGTGCACGTATACAAGCTTGGTTAAGTGAGCAAGCGCTAGCGGCCTACCCCAGAGAACTAGCACTAATACAGCGAAATAAAGTAGCAAGTAATATAAAGCAGCTAGTGGCGAGTGATAAAGACCAACAGCAACAATGGCAGCAAGAGTTGGCAGCTAATGATCTTGGCTTACGCAATGGCTGGTCTTCTGCACAGCTAAAAGACGACCAATGGCCACAACTTTCAATGCCCGGTTATTGGACTAACCAAGGGCAAGAGACCTTTAGTGGCAGCATGTGGTTTAGGCGCTCATTTAATGTGTCTGCTGAGCAAACAACTCAGTCTGCGAGTCTCGAACTTGGGCGTATTGTGGATCAAGATGAAGTGTACATTAATGGCCAATTAGTTGGCAGTACGCCCTATCAATATCCACAACGTGTGTATGCACTAAACAGCGGCGTGCTGAAACCAGGACTCAACCAAATCAGCGTACGCATTGTGTCTCATAATGCCAAAAAATCCGGTTTTGTGCCTGCTAAACCCTATCAAGTGCGCTTTGACGATTCGCACATCCCACTCAGTGGATTGTGGCGATACCAAGTAGGTTACCGCATGTCCAGACCACTGCCAAAACCTCAGTTCAAAACCAATGAACAACCTTCAGTATTTTACAATGCCATGTTAGCACCATTAGCTCGAACGCAGTTAAAGGGCGTGATTTGGTATCAGGGTGAAAGTAATGCTAAAGACCCAGCTGTTTACCAACTCTTATTTCCGGCTATGATCACCCAATGGCGAACCCTTTTTGCGCAACCCAAACTGCCTTTTTTATATGTGCAGCTCGCCAATTTTTTAGATGCACAAGATGACCCTAGCATCGCTGGTTGGGCTGATATTCGCGCCGCACAAACCAGCGGCCTCGCTCTGCCCAATACCGCCATGGTGTCGGCGATTGACTTAGGGGAATGGAATGACATTCATCCTAAAGATAAAGCCTCGGTGGGCAAACGCTTGGCCAATGCGGCATTAAAAACACACTATAACCAAGCCAATGTGGTCTATCAGGGCCCCTTATTAACTTGCGCAGAGCGTGTGAGTGATAATGCGATAAAAGTACACAGTGCACTTTCACCATCCGTATTTTTACCATTGGCAATAAGCGGCCCAGACCATAAAGTGCAGGGTTTTGCCATCAGTAATGACAACCTTAACTATCACTGGGTAGAGGGTGACTTGCAGCAAAATTATGTGTTACTAAAGGTCGAAAATGCCAATAAGATCACTCACGTCAGCTATGCATGGCAAAGTAATCCTGCTCGGGCTAATTTATCCAATAGTCACAAGTTACCCGCTTATCCGGCAAAACTCACTGTTTCATCGAGCTGTCAAAACACCAATGAATAAAATCAAACAGAGATAAAAATATGTTCAGACTAAAGTGTTTATGGGGGGTGTTCGCTGTCCTGATATTTTCTTGTGAAAGCATGGCAACCCCAAATAATTTATCGCCAACAGTAGTCGATATCGACGCCCCTTCTAAGGTGTTGTTTATTGGTAATAGCTATAGTTATTACAACAATGGCATCGCAACGCTTTACAGTAATCTTGTTAGATCATCTGGCTTGTGGAATAACAGTGAGTTTAGCACCCGCCAGAAAACCATTTCAGGGGGGCGCCTCGCAGAACATCTAGCCGGCTTTAGCGAATTACTGACGCGACCTAACTCTCAGTCATGGGATGTGGTGGTAATGCAGGAATACAGCAATGGCCCCATAAAAAACAACAGCAGTGCTACAGAGTTTCAACAGGCCAGTGGCCAGCTTGCGAAGTTAATTCGCGCCTATCATGGCACACCGGTATTTTTTATGACCTGGGCCTATAAAGGTAATAAAGCCATGGTGCAACAATTGCGTGATGCCTATGTGGCACAAGCCAATAAATTGAATATGTTAGTGGTGCCGGTTGGACTAGCCTTTGCTGCCAGTCAGGAAAAGTTTCCGACTATTGAGCTGTATAGCAAAGATGTACAAGGCATCGATGAACACGGCCAAGTAGTCTATCAAACACTCGAAAAACACCCCAGCTTAGCCGGCTCGTACCTAGCTGCCTGTGTTTTTTACGCAACCCTGCAAGGCAAATCACCCGCAGGCCTGAGCTACACCGCGGGTTTACCACTAGAACAAGCCAAACAATTACAAAACCTTGGATGGCAAACCAGTCAGCAATTCTTAAAAATGAATAGCCACTAAAAGCACAACAACGCTCAATCCACTTTTTAGAGTATGATCGCTGTCTTATGTGTTAAAAATTAATAAGCTAGGGTACCGCGAATGGGATAATCATCTTGGCTGCGAACGAAGCTTAAACCTCTTACGACCACATCTAATTCTGGGCGCAAAAACGGTGTATTAGAGATGTTAACAGCTTGCAATACCCCCTGTTCATTAATCACAAATAACCCAGGCTCTGCAAAGTTATGATCGGTTTCGTTTTCAGAGCGAGGCAACGAGATATAAAGTCCTAGCTGCTTCATTTGCTGTTCTGTTAAGCCGTAAGCAATTGGATAAGTGATAGTTAATTTTTCCATATTTTCAGCAAGTTGTGCTTTTGAATCAGCGGAAACGGCAGAGACACTGACACCAATGTCTTTTAAGGATTGTTGATGTGCTTCGAGTAGATTCAGATATCGTACACACAGTGGACAATGTTTGCCTCTGTATACAACTAACATCTGCCAATCTGCACCACTGTGTGCCTTTCCCAGATTGACACTAGTGCCATCGAGTAGCGTCGCTTCTACAGTAGGAAATTGACTACCTGTTGTTAGTTTTATTGAATTTGTCATAGTTCTCTCTTTAATATTTGTGAATTTTTCGATTGTTAGTACACAAGCTAAGTTCAATAAGTGCAGCGAAACAAAGTGTTTATTTTTTTGTGGGCCAATTAAACATTCCACTGAGCAAAATAAATAGAATGCTAACCGCCACCACACCAGGCCATTGGTACAATGAAAAGGCTTTGACGCCCACAATAGAGCCCAGCGCCCCACCCAGATAATAACCCAACATATAAATGCCATTTATGCGACTTTGTGCTTTGGGATCAATACTGAATACACGCACCTGATTTGCCACTTGGGCACTGAAGATGGCAAAGTCGATTAAAATAATGCCTACAATTAATGATACTAGGTTGCCCGCAAACCACCCTGTTATTGCAAAACCAGCAGCAGCGAGCCCAAGAGCAATCATTACTAAGGTTTTGGAGCCCAAATGATTAACCCACCTTCCAGACACTTTAGCACCTATTACCCCAGCTAATGCAATCACACCAAATAGTCCTGCCTGCTGAGCGTTGTATTCAAAAGGTGCCTCACTGACATAAATTGCCAATGTTGCCCAAAGTACATTAAAAGAGGCAAACCAACATGCTCCTGCAAGGGTGAACTGCTGCAAGGATTTATGTTGAGCAAATAGAGCTAAAGTACTTTTTATAAGTGGCCAGTAACGTAAGCGAGTGTCTGGATTGTTTGTGGGTAAAAACACACCCAGCAAAACGCCAAATACTGCGGCCAACAGCGCTGACATTATAAAGACGCTGCGCCAACCAAACTGCTCACCCACAAATCCACTTAGGGTTCTGGAAAGTAAGATCCCAATAGTTAACCCCATCATTAAAGTACCAAGGGTTGCCCCTTTGTTTTTAGCCGACACCAGTGAAGCGGCAAAGGGAATTAATTGTTGGGTAATATTGGCGCTCACACCTATTAAAAACACGGCCACCAGCAATATCGGCAAGTTAGGCGCTATCACTGCAACCCCACAAGAAACAACTAACAGACACGATAAAATACCGATCACCCGCCGCCGCGCAACCGAATCCCCCAAAGGCGAAATAAATAACAGTGCAAAGGCATAACCTAACTGCGTGAGTGCCGGAATACTGCCTAATTCCGCGTCACTTAAATGAAACTCGTCAGCAATAAGCGGCAATATAGGCTGATTGTAATAAAGGTTGGCAGCAGTGGCGGCAATAGCCGTTGTCATCAGTAATAAAATAAATCGACTTAACGACTGGCTCTGTTCTGGGTTAGACATCTTTTATATCAAGTGAATAAATCATGAGCCGAGCATAAGACTTATTTATAAATAACAAAAATGATAAAATATTACCGAATCTATACACATTGTGTATGCATCTATTATTTTAAGAGTGAAAACGTGGATATAAAAGTATTAAAAAGCTTTATTACCGTGGCTAAACATAAAAGTTTTTCTGAAGCGGCTCGGGAGTTACATACGGTTCAACCCGCTATAAGCCGTCATATTTCTGCATTAGAGCTCGAACTTGGAGTCGTTTTATTTAATCGTAACTCACGAGATGTGGCTATTACCCAAGCAGGTGAACAACTTTTAAAAGATGCCAGCGCCATTTTAGCCCTTACAGAGCAAGCAAAAACACAGGCAAGACGAGCCCATGATGGCAAAGTGGGTAGGCTTAATATTGCCCACTTGAGTGCAGCATGTTTATCTTTTATGGCGTCTTTAGTACGCACTTATAAATCACAGTTTCCCCAAGTACATGTGAGCTTATTTGAAATGACGGTGACCGAACAAATTGAAGCACTTAAAAATGACAAAATTGATATAGGGTTTTCAAGGCAGCTGCCTAACGCAATTGCCGATGAATTTATTAGCCACGATATTTATATTGATAAACTCGTCGCCATCGTAAACCAAAGTCATAAATTTGCAGATAAACAAAGCATCAATTTAGCGCAACTTAAAAAAGAACCCTTTATTATTTTTAATCGTAACGAGGCGCTAGGGCTTTTTGACGAAACCATAATACTTTGCAAGCAAGCAGGATTTTCCCCCAACATCATCAGCCAACCAAAACACATGCAGACATTAGTCACTGAAGTCGCGGCGGGTTTAGGTGTTGCTATTGCTCCTTATTGCGTCAGTAAGTTGTATAGTGAAGGCTGCCACTTTGTGGCGTTAGACAATGTCAGTACACAAATTCCACTACAAATTCAGTATAAACAAACCAGCAATAACGCCAGGGTAGATACCTTTGTAGACATTGCTTTAAAGGCCAAAAGTGCAATACAGCTTAGTATGCTTAATTGAGTCTTTCGGCTAACCGGCTTGCAGTGAAACCAGCGCACTAAACACATTTATATTCAGCTACAGTATTTATGCTTGGTTGACTGTCTAGAGTGAGCTGTTTTTCCTTTCGAGCATAGGTTGATAGAGCTCATCATAATAGCGCTGCGCAATGTTTTTCCAACTGTGCTTTTCTGCAATAACTCTGCCATTTTGAGCCAGGGTTGCCGCTAGATTGGGGTCTTGAATGATAGCCTCGCAATACGCAATTAAACTATCTGTATCACCTACTTTGGCCACTAAGGCGTCCCGTCCATGTTTGATGATGTCTGGCACCATACCCACACTGGTACTCACCAAAGGTATGCCACAAGCTGGCGCTTCTAAACAGGCTTTTGGCCCACCCTCTATGCGTGACGGAATAAGATAAATATCCAGTGCTTGAAAATACGGTGCTACGTCATTGGCATGGGGCAGATAACCCGTGTGATAAAACGCGATGCCGGCGCCTCGCAATCGATTTTTAACATAACCACGCGCCGGTCCACTGAGTAACACAAATAATTTATGTGACTTAGCTAAGGTTTCAAGTACGTCACAGAGTACATCTGGGCCTTTTTCCATTTTTGCCTGTTGGCCATTATTCCAACCTCGGCCATCTTTTTGAAAAGAACCAATAACAACCGCATCTTCGTCGATACCCAGTTGTTGCCTGAATTTCAACTTTTTCTGAGGGGTAGCCACAGTAAAAACCTCAGTGTCCACCCCCAAAGGAATACAGTGAGTTTTGGTTGCTGTAGCACCATGAGCAATTAAAGTATCTAAGGTGCTTTGGCAGGAGGAATGCCAAAAATCTAATTGTTTATCTAAGGCAGGTACAAGTTTGAGGCGTTTATCATTTTTAAGCACATGAAACCAGGTTAGACCACAACCGATACCAACATTTGGCCAACGTACCTTGCCGTGAGACAATGCATCGGCAATGCCACCAAAGTGAAAAATACCCTGATGAACGCCACTGTGGCTAATGGTTAACTCGCCAATTGGCTTAGGCAAATTGGCCATTAAACATTCACCGTCATGGTTGATGGACCAATTCTGCGCTGAGACTAAATAGCGAATTAATTTGTTAGATCTGGCATTAGCTTGAGTTGCACGTTTAAAGGCCATTTGGGCTTTTATCCATTTAAACATACTCGATCTAGCCCCTTGAACAACAGTCAGTGCAGCGTAGTTGCATGTAGCGTCCTGATAACTGGCAGAATTTTGATGCTTCGCAGTCTAAAACATCCATGTGTAATTTATGTGTCACTGAGTGAGTTTCACTTAATCGCTAACTTCAGCATGAGTAGATTAACGGTATAAAGAAGGTTCATTAGGATCTGGGCGAGTTTTAAAACGTTTATGCATCCATAAATATTGCTCTGGCGCTAGCATGATCATTTTTTCAATCATCTGATTCACGCGTGTGACATCATAATTATCATCACCACTGGGGAAATTCTCTAAACCTGGCAACACCTTAATTTTATAACCTGTGGTTGTACGCACAGAAACCATAAACACCGATTCACAATTTGCTTGGCCGGCAAACAATAACGAGCCTGTAGTTGTGGCCACTTGCGGCACTGCAAACAGCGGCGCATATTCACACTTAGTACGGCCGTAATCTTGGTCTGGTAAGTAAAAACACACTTCGCCATCATTCAGGGCACTAAGCAAACCCAATACATCTTTTCTGGGGATCATGTATTTATTCGAACGTGTGCGGCCGTGGTATTGCATGTATTCCATTAATTTATTTTTGTGTTTACGGTAAAACACCACAGATGGATTTTTAAGACCCACCACGCGACACGCAAATTCCAGATTCATATTATGGATCGCAAAAGCCAAGACCCCCTTCCCTTTGGCCAAGATCTCTTCTATCAGCTGATAATTTTCAAATTCGGCTTGTTGAGCCACCCGCCAATTTGGCCACCACCAACCCATGCTAGTTTCAAAAATAGCCATACCAGCATGTTCTAAATTGGCCCGTAACAATCTATCCCGTTGTTCTTGAGTTAGATTTGGAAAACACAATTCGAGATTGCGTTTAGCAATTTGATAGCGCCGGCGAGCAAAGATCTGCAGTAATTTCCCCATGCCTTTGCTTAAGCCTCGCTGTACTTTGTAGGGTAACCAAGAAATGCTATATAGCAGAACTATACTCAACCATACCAGCCAATATGAAGGTAATAAAAAAGACCATTCAAATGGTGGCGCTTTGACTTTTTTGTGTTGCAAAGTACATCTCCTGACGAAAAATCTCGACAGTGTAAACCACCTAACATGACAGAAATATTGCAACACTAGGCTGATGTGTCTGCTTTTATCCCTGAAGTGGGGGCCGCAAATAACATAAAAGTGCCATAAACAGACTATACACTTAGTGCTTTTAGGATTTTGAGTTAGGCATAAGTTCAGATGTTGCAAAACAATTACCGCGGTCACCCAAACTATTATTCTAAAATTGATGGGGTAAAGGGCGCTATTATCAAACAGTTTGCCGGTGGTTTGTTGCCCGCCACACTTTTTTACAAAGGACTCAAACAACCACCAGCAAAGTCGCCCAAAAATGATCAGCAACTCACAATAGAAATTGTGAGCCATTGTTGGCAATACGCTCACCTGTTGCGTTATCAATTATCATCTATTGTTTTACATGCTCCCGCAGACATGATGATCACTATGACAGTGTATTACTGTGAAAGTGATCTCAAAACCCTGCAAATTCTGCGCTATTTTGGGCAAATAAAAAAAGCGCATATCCGCTGGAATTGGCAAAATTTTCCCAAAGAATATTTGTTTCGCCGTGCCATTGGGCGCAATCATGCGGCCTTAAAGACTCAGGCTGATTGGATTTGGTTTACGGATTGTGATTCTATTTTTCACCACAGTTGTTTCAGTTCACTGGCGCAGTGTTTACCGCATACACAGTCACCTTTAGTTTTTCCTTTAATTGAAAACCGCAGTGCCCCACTCCCCGCACAGCACCATCAGCTAAATTTTGATGTAAAGAACACCACCCTAGTGGATATAAATCCAGAGGATTTTGTGGCCACGCCCATCACTCGAGCAACAGGCCCGTTGCAAATTGTGAAGGGTGATGTTGCAAGAGCCTTAGGTTATTGCAAACAGTCTGAGATCTACCAGAAACCCGCTCGTCGCTGGTGTAAAGCACTAGAAGATCGCGTTTATCGCTGGTTTCTAGGCACACAAGGCGAAGGTCTGCCCATTAAAGGTGTGTACCGCATTCAACATCAAGAAAAAGGCCGTTATACCCAAGGCAGCGTTTGGTCGTGGATACGACACTTTGGGCAAAACCTAAAAACCACACACTTTGCTGTTAAACGTTAAATTAATGCAGTTGTCATAATTTGGTAAAACGATCTAGTCACCATAAGGCATGCAACATCAATATGATGGATGTCTTAGACACCCAATTCATAAGCCAACTGGATTGAAAGGTTAACGATGAAAACAACAAGCCAAGCCACAGGGAAACAAGTGACTCATTCTGATGTGTTATTTTTATATCGTACTAAAAAAAAGAAACGCTATTTTAATTTACTCAAAGAACAGTCACTTAGTGCCTTAAGTTGCCATGTACAGTCCTATCACGGTTTACCTAATGCCCCTTCAATCGTCCTCTCAGAGCATGTTTTACAAGGCATAGTACACAAGGCCGAATTAGAGTTGTACAATGCAAAGGCGGATGTTTGGCAGAGTATAAAAGTACTGTCACGGCCCATTTTAGTGGCACAAATTAGACTTTTGTATTCCCGTCTGTTTGATTATCTGCAAGCAAACAAACCTAAGCTTGTTGCCATTTGGAACGGCCACAAATGGCAAGACAATGTCTTTCATGCGGTCAACCAACACTTTGCTATTCCCGTCTGCTATTTTGAAAACGGAGTCTTGCCTAAATCAACCACCATGGATTTTAACGGCATCAATGCCTTAAACAGTGTGCCGCGACAAGCCCATTTTTATGACAGCCAACTATCTCAGGATTTAGAGTCAAAATTTAAAATAAAAGGCCGTAAATACAAAAAAACTAAAAAACCCAAGATCAGTTTTAAGCGCCCCCCAAAATACCTATTAGTACCTTTTCAGAAAGACCGTGATTCGCAAATATTAGACAATTCAGCTTGGATAAAATCCATGGATCAGTTGTTTTCTGTATTAGTTGAAGCCTTAGTATTAAGCCAAAGAGATGACCTGCATATAGTGTTTCGAGAACACCCTAGCGCTAAAACCAAGTATTCATCATTATATAAACTAGCGGCTAAACATCCCCGTCTATGTTTTGATCAACAAAGTGAATTAAGCGAGATCATTAGCCATGCTGAGGCGGTTATTACCATTAACTCCACCGTAGGTTTAGAGTCACTACTGTTGGGCACTAAAGTGATTACCTTAGGCGAAGCCTTTTACAACATCGACTCTATGGTACTGAGGGCGTCTTCAACGTCAGAACTCTCACAGCAAATCAATGCGCTAACTGATTTTTCAACAAACCAACACTTGTTAACGGCCTTTGTTCAATTTTTGCAGAATGACTATGTGATCCCAGGAGATTGGAAAAAACCCAAGGCCTTGCACTTTCAAACAATACAACAACGCATGCTAACCTATTTGGCCACACTACCGCAGTCTCAACACTTAGCTACCTTAGAAGATACACAGCCATTAACCCCTGATTTATTGACCAAAAAGATTGCCTAAACATCACCAAAATTCGTATTGAGGGCACGGTGGACTTATCCGCCTATTCAAAGTGGCTGGCATATGGATGCCTCTGCAACGGGCAATGCCACCAAAAAGCACAAAAAACAAGCATCCTGAGAATTTTAAATAAGCCGTTCAATAGTTCGATTTTAGGCGTCTTTACACAAAAACGTCTTCCACCTTTCGTCGCTTGGAGTACTTCACTTTAGGTGCTTGACCAATTCGCAACATCACTTGTGAAACTCCTCGACTGCTGATGATTTTTGCAAGCTGCGGCCTTAAATGATCAACCTCAATAGCTTGATGCAAAAATGATGCACTGACCCCCTCAGTACATAACTCTAAAAGCACAAAAGACAGTGCTCTGCCTGTATTCAACCATGCTTGTTGTTCATCCACTTTTGTAGTAAAAATACCAATGGCTGGACTACCCTGAAGAATTTTCCGACGATTAAACTTGGCTGAACTCTTACCGCTGTTAAATAAGTCCATGATAAATCTAGCTAGAGGTGTTGGTAAATTTAAGGGAGCAAATCCAAAGCTAGACATCCCTGTTTTGTCTGACGTATGACGTCTTAAACGGGAGGAAAATTCTCGTCGAAACCAAGGTTGGTTATGTTGGTAACGAATGGCTATTTCGCTTAAATTTGCCACCCTTTCTTTTTCTTCATCTGTGGTTAAAAAAGTAAAATCTACCGCACATTCGGCAGCTAAGCTTTTACATTTTTCCAGCAATGGCCTAGCAACAGTTTTATCTGCAAAAAATCGACGATTGGTTTGACGGCGTAAAATAGCCTTGAACAAACTGCTATTATGAGGATCTTCAGGCACTTTCTGACCTAAGGCAATAGTGGCGACTACATCTGAGTCTGCACTATGACTAAAAAGTGTCACTAATGGCTCAAATCCAAAATATTTTGCCGCCACTTCCACATTACCTATGGCAGCGCCGCAACTAATTTTCATCTGTCTAAGGTGGGGATCAATAAAACTCAACATTCTCGTTTTATCGATCAATACATCCATTTGGTCATGGTGAATGCAAAATTTCCAAGGTTGACTGTTATGGTTTGAAGGAGCCAATACCGCATAATTCACTAGAAACCTTAGTTGTTCAGCCCTGCCCTTAGCAAAAGGAAAATCTGACTCGGCAATATTTCTTGAATCTTCTTTCATTGCTATCACCTTCACTACTTACCAAAAACCTATAAGATTGAAATTAGCATAACAAACCTAGAGTTGCTTATGCGCCTATCGAACTTACCCCATTGAGTGCCAATAATGACACACTAAGAAATCGCCAATTGATTTGCATCAATAATTAGCGTGTCTGGTGTGTCCTTCTTCTAAAATTCAGTCCTAGTTTCAAATACCCCCACCACTTTTTTATAAAAATGTACCGTTCTCTTGTGTTTGCTGTTAACAGCAATGTATTTTTAAACGCACTATTGTTATGCACCACAATTCTGCATGCTCTATAAGTGATTAGCATTACTAATTAGACTGAAAATTTACTACAATCTCCATTACTAAAATTTCCATTCTGTATATGTAGAGATAGCAAAATAATGAACCAAGTAAGTCGCAAACCGTTTATTTTATCCCGTGCCATTTACCCTTTATCACTTTCACTTTTAGTTGCTTGCTCGACAATTGGCACTCGCACGACTTCCATAAACAAAGAGATGATGCCTGCCACTCAATTTGATTTATCTCATTGGAAGATCACAGTACCACTAGATTTAGATAATGACGGTAAAATTGACGAGGTGAGCGTAGAAGATATTCAAAACTATGCTCATCCTGATTTTTTCTATCTAGATGAAAACGGCGGTATGGTATTTGTGGCACCTAACAAAGCCATTACCACAGCTAACTCATCGAACACGCGCAGTGAATTACGTCAAATGATCCGGGGCGCCAACAAAAAAATTAAAACCAATTATGCAGGAAACAACTTTGCTTTAGCCGCCCACCCACTGTCTATAAGGTATGGTGCGATTGGAGGCAAAATGCAGGCAACCTTAAAAGTGGATCATGTTGCACTTCGAGCCAAACAACCTGATACCCCTGCCGCCTATTCAGTAGTAGTCGGGCAAATTCATGCAACTAAAGATAAAGAGTTGATAGCCAAGAATCTTGGATTTGGCTGGGGAAATGAGCCCATCAAAATATATTACAAAAAATGGCCAAATCATGAAAAAGGCTCTGTATTTTGGAATTATGAACGTAACTTGCCCAAAGATGATCCTAATCGTACTGACATTACCCATCCGGTATGGGGAAATACCTGGGATAACGCCGCAGAGCCAGGTGATAGCGGCATAGCCTTAGGTGAAGAATTTAGTTACACCATTAATGTGCACAAAAATACTATGTACCTTACTTTCAGTGCTGAAGGTAAAGACGATGTGAAGTATTCAATTAATCTAGCAACTAATGTAGATGCCTATGGCAACGTTGATAAACATGATCACCGCCTTGGTTATACCGCCGACTCCCATTATTTTAAAGCCGGAGCCTATAATCAGTGCAGTACCAAAGAAGAGTCTGGTACAACTTGGTACGCGGGTTGTTTAGGTACAGGGGATTGGAAAACTGACAAGAAAAATGGCGATTACACTCAAGTCACCTTTAGTCAATTGACATTAAGTCCTGCAGAAGCGCCAACGCAATAATGCCAAAAACACAGTTGAGTCAATAATAGCGTTGCGAATATTAGTTGAAATGACACCCGTTTGCTTTAATCGTTTATTGCGTAGGGTGTCTTGTTAATTGCTAATAAGGTTAACTCAGGTAGAATTGTCGGTTAGTTGTTCACTGCCATTAATTTTGGAAATATAAAGTGACCAATCATTCAGTTTTTTGAATCGTTTTTAAAGGTGAAACACAACGTTTTGACTCGTACCATTTTATATTTTATCTGCTTTTTTACTTTTTTTGCCAATAGTGCCCCCGCAAATAGTGCAACATTAAATGTATACATAGCTGAATACCCTCCTTTTCAAATTTTAGATGAAAAAAATGGCCACACTGGGTTTGCTGTTGAATTGTTTAAGGAAATTGTCAAGCTCACAGAAATTCAGGTGGAATATATAGCCGTTCCTTGGGTAAGAGCAAAACGCATAGTGGCTGAGCAACCCAATAGTGTGTTATTTACCATGGCAAAAACCCCTGAAAGAGAAAAATTGTATACCTGGGTGGACACCACTTATTTAGTTAATGAAGGAGTGTTTGCCCTTAATGATAGAAAAGATATCACTATTAATTCCCTAGAAGATGTCTATAACTACTCAATCGCCTTGCCTCGGGGTGATGTATCCGTAACAACCTTGAATATTTTTCCCGACCATACTGAAGGCGCTTTTATAGTCGAACATCAAGAACAGTGCATCAAGATGCTTAATTTAAGCCGAGTAGATTTAAATTATAACAATGACGTTGGATTTTTTGTCGCTGCTAAAATGCTTGGGTTCAGTCCAGACAAATTTAAACAAGTGTTTATAACCAGACAAACCGAATTAGGCATAGTCGCAAACAAAAACATCAACCCTGAAAGTCTCAGAAAAATTCGCCAAGCAATGGTAACCCTTAAAGAAAATGGTGTTTATGCAAGGCTTCAACACACATGGTTTGGTGATAATTAAAGCAACTGAAGCCTCATCAGTTTTACTTAAAATATTGTGGTAAGTTGATTACTTTGTTGTTTAACACTCAGTACCTTGCCATATTCAAGTTAACTACCCACTTGTTAAAAATTGGCTAAATGTGAAGCAAACGCTTGGTTTTTTAAGTCCTGACTCCACATTTCCACAGTTGTAAAAGCCACAATGGGCTGTGCTTGACCGGCATGAACAGTGACGCCTTGCAACCAATCGAAGGTATCCTGAAACGCTGCCTGAGCGTCACTTTCATGCCAATCTGTTTGCTCGCCGTAATCGAGATTTAGGGTGCTGTCAGAAAAACGGAAAGGTTCGCCGCTAAAACTTGCCACTGTCTGGCAAATGGCAAAAGTTTCAGAGGCAATGGTTTGAATAAGTGGCCAAATGGTTGCGGTTTCTCGGCCGTTTAATGATAAGCGTTCGGCACACCACCATGCCGCAACTCCGACTTTGTCATACGATGCCACTTCTGCCCACACTGCCTCCCATAAGTGGGTTTGGTCAAATATGGCATGTGCTTCAAACACAATTGGAGTAGCAGCAAAATGTTCCACATAAGCATTCATAATGGAAAGATAGGCGGCACTTAAGGTGTCTGGTGTATACCCAACAGAGGTAAATGTTTGTTGGTCGATACGACAATGTCCTTCCAAACCATTAGTGGAACACGCGCCTGTAAAATACACGTAGGCCAAAGCCGGATGCTGATCAAAACGTTGCCCCAATTCAGTAATCAAGGCGACTTTTGCTTCAAGGTACTGCTGATCCCAAGGTAAACACATTGAGGCCGGCGCACCTCGAAACTCGAACTCAAAAAGCGTACACCCATCTTTAATTGATTGAGGAAGGTTGTTGCCATCAGATACAGCTAATCCCACCAGCAACCCCAACGATGCAGCACTGTCTAGATTAAGTTGAATAGTATTAAAAAGACACGCCAAGTCTTCACCGCATAAATTCCAATCAACTTTCACTAACACCCCGACTTGCCCAGCAGAACGCGGGGTACTTGCCACAATATCGGTTTCAGGCAAGCGAATGGCCGCAGCACTTTCATAAATACCAGAAGGAAAAGGTTTCACATCTGTTGGTTCAGGAGTGGGATTTTCTGGAGATGAATCGGGGGGCTGAACAACACCCACATTGTTAGACTCTGTGGCATCAGAATCAATGGAGCCACCACAACCCGAGAATAACAACAAAAGCACCAAAGCCGCTAAAACGCATACCTTTAGTGAAAAAAGCAAATCAGTATTGACATGGGTATAAGGCATAATTTCAATATCCTTTCTGAATAATGCTTGGCTTATAAACAGTCTACATCAAAAACAAAGGTAAGTGCCTGTGACTAAGCGCTTCATTTTTAAAGGTGATTGGAAAGGGATGAATTGGTTGTTACCAAAGACTTATCTAAACACCTATTGTAATAAAACCCGCTACCTCAAACATTGATACTAAGGCCGTCCATGTCACTCTCATGTAACGACCTCATTCTGCATGGGCGCGATCTGCCTATGCTTTCAACGAACCTTAATTCCCCCCTATTTGGCGATTATTTCCTCTTTGAATAACTTGCTCAGCAGCACCTGTGGCTGACATTCTTAATATCCTAACCTTAAAAAAATTCCAAAAAAATGAAACCTCCTCAACAACTTAGTTTAGTGAAAGTGGCTCTGCCCCTCTTTATGTTTCTAGGGGTAAGCCCCTATTTTCCTACTGCCCTTAACTTGCAACACTGATGTCACTCAATAGGAAAGCCTAATTATATTTTACTTAAGCAATGGGCCCCTAATTGAACAAATAATTTTCTTACCAATATGTGTTCTTGAACCGAAAGACAATTGATATTGCTGTCTCATTTTTAGTTCTTGGATGCGAATAATAAAAGGTCATTAAAATGAAAAGTACTTTGATATCCAGTGCCATTGCACTCGCACTTGCTTCACCTTTGTTGGTTCTACCTAACCAAATTCAAGCAGCCAGTAGCCAAACAACTGCTGCTACTGCCTTGGCCGACAAAATATTAAACTTTGATGTTGCCGCTGTGCCAACTCTTAATCAATTGCAAAGTGCTGCTTTAAGCAATCTAAAAGCGTTAAATGCCGAACAAACTCAAGCCATAAGCCAGTTTAAAGCCTCTCATCCCAATGCACAGATTTCAGTGAATGAAATGACAGGTACCATAGATGCCATGATTGGTATGGCCGTTCAGGTATCGGGTGATTCGGATGAAAATATCGCCCGTAATTTTATCGCCGATCATCAAGATATTTTTGCCGGACTAAGCAATGATCAATTGCAATACAATCCAAATCGTTCCAAAGCCGCCCTTGGTGGACAACTTGTGCGTTTCGATCAGATTATCAATGGCATTAAAGTCGATGGTAATGGTTTGGGCGTGATTATTGATGCCGACAACCGCGTGCGCGGCGTGATGGGGCCTTATCAGAAGACTTTTACTGAGTCTAGTTATGCAGGTATATCAGCTGATGACGCCGTTTTTTCCGCCACCCAAGACTTAGTACAATTTCAAAAAAACATCCCAGCGTCAGCTTTAGCAGTTTTGACACCGGCATATGCAACCATTGCCGCTGAATTGGGCGTATTTACCACCCCTATGCCAGAATTACGTTTTGTACAAAACGCTGATGGCCATAGCTTAGTTTGGCAGTTTTATTATTATTCAACCAATCCCTTTGGTGTGTTTAAGTATATGGTTGATGCACAAACTGGCGAAGTACTTTATCGTGAAGATCAGGTGCGCACCGCAGAAGAATCTGAGCCAACAGATCAATACGCTGACTATTTCCCTACTTTCCCACCTATTACCCCAGAACTACAAAACAACTGCGAAATTGTGGATACAGATGGCGGCGTAACTGGCACACCAGAGGGTTTATTGCGGATAAAATTAAGAAAATTTGATGACACAAACCGCGTCACAGGTGTTGAAGGAATACTAACGGGTCAACATGCCCATATCCAAAATGCCTTACCTACTAAACTACCATTCGCTCAAGCTGGGTTAGGTACTTATTATTTTGATGAAGACTTCGCACCTATTTATGGTCGACCAGATGAGAAAGATCACACCGCCGAGCCAGCAGAACATTTTGATGGTATTAGTCAGTTTATTTATATTACGACCTTAATGGAATACCTTGATCACATGCACAAAGACGGAGATGCAGTACATGCCCGAGGTTTTGGTGATGGTAGCTTCCCTGATCAATACCCTAACGAGTCCACTCCATTAGTAGGAATAGTGCATATTCCGAATGTGTTAGATGCGCCTACAGATACCAGCGATCCTGAATTTTTAAACAAACTACTCGACTTAGATAACGCTTTTGCAATTCCTCTTTCACAAGATGTCAATGGCCAGGAAGTGGTGGTTAACCCGACGTTTTATGGTCATGGCTATCTGTTCAACGATTTGGCGGTAGATTTTTCTGTGCCTATACATGAAGGCACCCACGCCACTATTACCCCAATTGCTGGCTTTGAAGGTAGCCCTGAAGGTGGTGCCCTTAACGAAGGTCAAGCCGATTTATGGGCTTACACCATAGGTGAAACACCGGATCTGGGAACTTACCCAGTGAATGCCTGTAAGTTAAGACAAGTATTGCGTGAAGCCAATATCGATCCTGATTCTTATGAATATATTCGCAGTGGTCAAAGTCAACTGCGCTATTCACAATTAGGCACAAGAGATAATGCCTTTGAGGAACACAGAGACGGTGAGATCTATGCGGGGGCAATGTGGGATCTACGGGAATTAATGGTCACTATGTATCCGGCCAACTCTTTTACCCGTCCTGATCCAGTGACAGGGGAAGCAACACAGCTTGCCAGTTTAGGCAAAGAAACCTGGGAGCGCATTTTCCTCGGCTCTATGTATGTCTTAGGGGTAAGTGCACCTGATACCTTTGTAAAGGCACGTGATGCGGTATTGGTTGCCGACGCTATGTTATACCCGGCGAACTCCATAGGTGCCGATTCTTTGGGTCAGCACCATGCACTGATTGAACGTGTATTTGCGGCCCGTGAACTAGGCAAAAATGCCCAAGCACCAATAGGTGGCGTGCAAATGATTTCGACAGCGGTGAGTGACTTTACCGCCTCGCAAGATGCACCTGCGACGCCACAAAAAATTGTTGCCGATATTGTTAATCAAAACAGTATTAATGTGAGCTGGGAAGCAGTAGACGATGTGATTGGTTACCAAGTACTAAAACGCAAAGGCGGCAGCCCTGCACGTTTATTTGCTGGGGTACCTGGCCGTGAATATGTTGAAGGAGATCTCAGTTCCAATGGTTATACCCATGTGGAATTTGTGACTGAGCCTAGCTACTTAGATAAAGGGCAAGGGTTTGGACGTGGTGCAGGTCAAGGCATTGATGCCTTTGACTACCAATATGTGGTGCGTGCTATTTCTACCAATGCCTCTGGTCAAGTGGGTTTTTCTAATTTATCTGGTACAGCCAAAACTAAACTCAAAAGCAAAAATGTGACTAAGCAAGTGCAAGCTAAGATCAGCAATGTCTCCTTTAACATCGGCGAATTTGCCTTTGATAATACCTTAACCAACAACGGCTCATTGGAATTATTTGGTCCAATCAATTTTGATATTGTGTCCATCAGCAGCCCTAACGTGACAGTAAACAATGCCGATAATGATGGCAGTGGTCAACGTGGCAATAAAGCTAGATTTGTTTACGATGAGGTTTTAGCACCGGGCATGGATTCAAGCGCCCGTTACTTGAGTTTTACTAATCCTCTGGCCGAAATGTTTACCTTTAAAGCTAAAGTGTACGCAAAAATAGAAGGTCAAACTCGAGCAGCCAATGGTAGCCAAGTGTCAAATGATAGCTCTGCAGCCGCCGAGCGAGAAGTAACTTACCATGCTATATCTGAACATAAAGGTTTAGTGGCCATAGGCACAACTGATATCGAAGTGCTGGAAGGGGTAGATTATGTTGACGTTAACTTTACCGCCTTGAGTAGTGCTAAAAGTGCAGTAGCGACCTTAACCGCAGATGTTGACGTGGGTGGCGCTTATCCGGATCTTGATTTCTCTATGCTAGATCAAGACGGCAACGTACTGGCTACTTCAGGTAATTTAGGCGCGTCGGAGCAGATCGGCAGCACTGTAGTGGCAGGTGAGGACTACATATTAAGGGTGAAGGGGTATGCCAATGGTCCTACTCAATTTACTGTAGTACTTGACCAGTTGGTAACTGATGCATCTGAAGCCAGTGTCAATACTAGTGAAAGCGATATGCCTGAAGACAGCGAAATTGAACTTGTTGAGTTTGTAGTCAATCCAGTGAATGGCACTGTGATCACACTTTAATCATTTCAAAAATTAAAAATAGCCCACTAAGAAATTAGCTGGGCTATTTTTTATCATCAACACCCACCAAAGCTATTACTCCCCTCTAAATAACCTACTCTTCATAGGCTAATATTCCAACTTGGTACTTTTTAGTCTTCAAGGCCTATCATCAAGGGAACTACCATTGATAAAGCGTTATAGTTCCCATGTAATCAAGCCGTTGATTTTGCTACACTTTGGAAAAATCAGCTGCATTTGTGCTTCATGTACTTACCCAAAAACTGCCGTGTTATAACAATTGGCGATGGCGATTTAAGTTTCTCGCGAGCCTTATTAGCACATGTTCCTCCAAACAATCTTATCGCAACGACTTACGATAGTGAGAATGTGCTAAGAGACAAATACACGCGAAATGCACTGGATGATTTGTTAAATGCAGGGGTAATAGTTGAACATAGTGTGGATATAAAGGATATTGCTAGTGTAAAGCGCCTTCCACAACACTTTGCCGACATAGTGATTTTTAATCACCCCTTGGTACCAAGCCAAGATCGCGCTGTTTTACCTCAAAAAGAGCGTAATAAACGCGCTAATCTCGCCAATCGTGATTTACTTTATTACTTTCTAAAACACAGCTTTGCCGCGTTATTAATCCCAGAGGGGCTGCGCCTTTGTTATATCACTAGCAAGTCAGTAAAGCCCTACAGTGATTGGCATATTGAAACAAGTTTAACCTTTAACACGCCTTACCAATTCCTTGGTAATCAAGCCTTTAATTTATCCTTATTTAAACACTACATGGTGCGAAAAGTAGACAGAGATAAGTACCTAAAACATCAAGAAAGTGAGGTGTATGTATATTCGGATAAAAATTCACACCCGATTAATAGCTGTCTCACAACATTTAGTTTTAGTGAAGATAAATGCTGCCCGCTTTGTCGAATAGGTCCATTTACGGATGCCGATGATTACAAAAATCATCTCAACACCCGCCTTCATAAAACACAGCAACACTATCATGATATGTGGTCAGCTCATTGCAATCTAAACTAACATTGCAGTCTTAACTAGACTCATATGGACGCTCTACTTTCGTCAAGGCAATATTCATCTTGCTCTTACACTAGAGGGGGTTTAATTTTTATAAGAAGGATCAATACGATCCAATTTTCTTAGCCAAGCTTGCCACACTATATGACGTTCATGCTCTACTTTCTTAAACTGGGAACTAACATATTGAGCTAATTCATTAGAAATAGTCGACATTTTTGATAGGCTTCCCATTTGCGAAGCAGCCAACTGAATTTCACAGGCGCGATTAAGGTAATACATAATTTGAAATGCATCTGCGACACTTTCACCTACCGTTAATAAACCATGGCTGCGCAGGACTAACCCTATATTATTGCCTAATGAATGTTGAATACGTTTACGCTCTTCAAGGTTCCATGCAACACCTTCATAGTCATGATAACCAAGACGATCATAGAACTCTGTACTGATCTGATTTAACATCAATAAACCATCATCACAAGCCGCTAAAGCCATACCTGCAAGTGTATGGGTATGCATTACACAATGGGCATCATCACGAGCCATATGCACAGCACTATGAATAGTAAAACCAGCGAGATTATAATCTGCGTCACCTTCTAAAATCTTACCTTGTGAATCAACAACAACTAAATCACTGGCACAGATTTCATCAAACATTAGTCCAAAAGGATTGATTAAAAAGCGGGGAATTCCGTCTCCAGGTAAACGAACTGAAAAATGAGTATACAAAGTATCTTCCCAACCTAGCATCGCAGCTAGTCGGTATGCTGCCGCTAAATCACGACGTAAAATTGCTTCTTGTTGTAAATTATCACTGCTCATTGTTTAACTCTCATAAATTCTATCCAGTAAATTAATAATGTTGTGGAATATACTTAAAATGAAGCATAAGTCATTTGATTAATCATCATTAGGTCAATCAAATGTTATAATCATGGCCGCATAATTATCGACTGGGCGGGAAAATAAATGGCGAAGCCTAATAAAAAAGCCCCAGAGTCATCCGTAGACATCTTCTGCAGCCAGTGTAAAACCCAGTTATTTAAATACCGCAAGGGCGGCAAAGGATCGCTACTTAAATGTTTTAAGCAACGCATCACAAAAGATTTCACTTTATCGCCCTGCACTTGCCCAAAGTGCAATAGCATCTTCGCCAGAGATACTTTAATCAGAGGCACTCCCGCATTTAAAATGATCGGTGGTAAAGTGTTTAGTAAATAATGACTATTCTACAGTAGCAAGGCGAGTTAGTGTGGCTGTGTTGCTAATGGTTCCTAAGGGGTCAAATTAACAGGTTAAAGAGACATTTTAAATACTGCTAACGCAGTCTTAATGTGCCAGACGCTATGAAAAGTGAGCGAATTACTCCCATGAATTACCCTAGCCCTTGCAACAACCCACGCAACCCCTTCCCATGACTTAGATTGAACACTTGGGTTTTACCGTATTGTATCAACACAGATTTAATATCATCGGAAAGGTAATTAGTCCAGTTGCAAACAAAGCCCATGCTCCAATTGGGGTAATCTCGCTTTTCTATTATTTCCGAAATAATAACACGCAAATTTTGATGACGAGGATCACGCCTGATTGACTCTAATAGAGTATAAACCTGCTCTTCTGAACCTTCTAAGACCTGAAAAAAATTCTGACCATTGACCACAAGAAAACCAGTTATATCTTGCTCGTAATTATTTTTTGTCGATACGGCAAGAATATCGTCGAAATCTTGTTGATTTAGTTCTCGAGCAAAATCACTGACATAGATTAAATGAATCATAAATCGTCCGTTTTGATCTGATATAGTTTCAATCTACTAATTGGCTACTTAGTACAAAAAAACACCTAGGTAGTATTAGTTAAAATGACTCGTTATTAAAAAGCCCTATTTAAAATATAATACTAAAAAAGACAAAGAATTCAAATAGATGTAAAGCTAGAATCAAAGTCCTAAGTGGCAAAATCAAAAGTCTAGCGTCTCAACTTTCGCAGACTTATAGTAATCTCCCAACAACACTCAAACCACTTTAGAAGTAGGGTTTTAATTCCCAATGACTCAAATGTCGAATCTATCATTAAGTTTGTGGAGGCAAACATATGTAGGGTCTGATCAGGTGAAAAATATACGACATTTGATTTTTGATAAGTTAAACGACTTGGACTTTCTACTAGGCACTGAGCCTGATGGTTTAACTCTTATGGATAACCTATTCGTAAACTGCCCATCACCTAGTACTGATACCTTATTTGTGGCAAGGTCGCAGATAGCTTGATAATTACATTTATGCAACTCAACCGTTTTTAACAAAACTGCCCCCTTGATTTCTGGGTGAAGACAAAAAAACAACGCTCAACAGCAAATGAAACTCGCTATAGAGACCAATTTTAAAAAGTAGAAAATAGATAAATTTATAGAGCTGAAACATGTTTAAAAAAGCACAAGATGCAAAACCTAAAGAGATAACATACGAGCGAGTAAAAGGTTATTTCTTGTGGCTAATTGGCAAATATGGCGATTACACATCAAAAACCTTGCTGCAAAAGGCAAACCTATTATTCAAAGAAAACACCTCTTTTAATGAGGATGCCCTTAACCATCTTATCGAACGAGGAATTGTTGATGATCTTCGGTATGCACAACGCTTGACTCTCAGTTATTCAGAAAAAAATATTGGCCCCAACAAAATAAAACAAAAGCTGTACACCAAAGGCTTCACATCCCAAATAATCAATGAATGTTTAGAATCAATAAATAACACTGAAGATGACTATTTAGATAAAGCACTCACACTCAAAATTAAAAAATTCGGTGAACTTCCAATTGAAGATGAAAAAATCAAACAAAAAGCATTGAGACATTTGATTGGGCAAGGGTTCTCATATTCAGTTGCCAATAAAGCGATTAATCACTCAGTTAAAGAGGAGTAACACAGCTTAGTGTTTACCAAAATACCTGCTGTGAAGTAACAGATCTGCCATACAAATTCACACTGACAATGTCGGTCATCATCCCTACGCCCCGACAAAAAAACACGATAAAATTGTCTAACCTATTGTTTATATAGAACTTAATTATCGAGGTTGTTTTGTTCATTCTATTTACCTACAAATCAGGCAATTAAAGCCCCTGAGCTTCAGCGTTACCTTCTATAGTAGTAATTCTCTTTTTTGCGGATAATTTTCTTTTTTCTAACAACCTTTTTAATCGTAACTTGCTGGTGGCTAGTTCTCTATTATTATTTAAATTATTGTGCTCATTTGGGTCAGTTTCATGGTGATACATTTCTATTCCCGCATGACCTTCTGACCATTCCGTATATCTATAATTTTTAGTTCGAATACTATATCCCATTTGCTCTAGTGACTGTAACTCAGATCTGGTCCACCAAGCTGTACTCATTGCCATTGAAAATGCGCTAGTTCTTATTACGGCGTTAGGGTTGTCTATAATTGGTATTAGACTTTTTCCTGACAGGTATGGCGGTGTGTTAATATCAGCTATTTCGGCAATTGTTGGATAGATATCAACAAACTCAACCAGTGAATCAGTCTTTGTGCCACGTACTTTCTGATTTGGTAAAGATAATATTAATGGCGAACGTACAGAGTTTTCAAACAAATCACCTTTTTGCCACAATCCATGATCTCCTAAATGGAACCCATGGTCTGATAAGAAAACAACAATGGTATTTCTTTTTAAATTTAAGCTTTCAAGTTCATCGAGTAGCAATCCAACTTGATGGTCAATAAAGCTAATACTAGCGTAATAGGCTTGAATCACTTCTTTTTTTTGTTTTAGTGTCATATTAGCTTGCATAGGGCGATCAGCTAGCGCAGCCTCCGGTATATCCTCTCTATCGTTTGCAGGGACAAAGGGGGGATTGATGGAATCTAGAGGGTATAAATCGAAATATTTACTAGGCGCGATTAATGGCACGTGAGGTCTGAAATACCCTACAGCAAGAAATAGCGGTTTTCCTGTTTTTTCAGGATTTTTCTGCCTCAGGATATTTATTGCCTCTGATGTTACTTTTTCGTCAGTATGTTGCTTGTCACTACTTTCAAGATTTAACCAGGTTAAGGTACCGCCTATATCGCCAGTGAAATTAGGTCTAATAGTGTCTACTTTTTTTTCTACTTCCTTGTCTATTCCTATTGGATTAATAACCTTGTCCCAAGATTCAGAATCATCTTGGCCGTTAGTTCCGATTTGTGAAGGTACGTTATAATGAAATATCTTGCCGACTCTCGCACTATAATAACCTTCATTTTTAAACAACTGAGGTAAGGTTACAGCTTTCGGAATATTATCTCGAAAATCACTTCCTATGCCTATTACCCCAGTTTGTTCGGGATATAATCCAGTAAGCAAACTGGCTCGACTGGGAGCACAAACAGGGTATTGTACATACGCTGAGTTAAATTGAATTCCATCCTTAGCCAGCTTGTCTATATTGGGTGACTTTACTATTTCATTGCCATAAGACCCTAGTTCGGTATTAAGGTCATCGACCATTATAAACAGCACGTTTGGCCTATTATCAGCAGCATTTGAATCACTAAATATAAACAATAATATGATAGTTAAAAGTTTATACATATATAACCTCGATTATGTTTTCGTTTTAAACGGTAAACATTTACTTAAGTAATAATTACAAAATTTAAATTTTAACAATTAATGAACAAGCTACAGATATCTTGTGTCTTATACAAGAGTGGACTTAGATGATTATCAAAATTATTTTCTCAGTTTGATAAAAGCATATTGTGGTTTCACGATCGCTGGTATCTTTTTGATCTTTAATGGGTCTTCGATGCTCGATTTAACTTTAACCGCACCACAGCATTGCTCACAGGTTTCTATTTCTATCTCAAAAACCCGTTTAAATCATTGTGCCGAGGTCATCGACTGGTACTTTTGAGAATAAAGGGGTCAGAGTTACTTTGAGAATAAAGGGGTCAGAGTTACTTTAATACTTTTTAATCATTTCT
>TARA_R110000751_G_scaffold35564_2_pt1 | contig 43807 bp, 41 predicted proteins | sample TARA_R110000751 | Tara Oceans TARA_R110000751 (sample SAMEA4398001) | marine metagenome | biome: Polar Biome; feature: [MES] marine water layer (ENVO:01000295) within the mesopelagic zone...; material: water (ENVO:00002006), including particulate matter (ENVO:01000060) such as...... | reverse complement strand
GCCAAAGGCTAAAAATTAGCTATTGACGCCATAGTCTCTTGTTAGTTGTTTGCTCTTGCAAAGCGTACTTTTGCTTTACGTAAAGTATTTAAGAGAACAGACACAGCACAAATGCCAGCACAAATTGCGACCAAATGAGTGCTATCAATAGCTGGCATACTAGATTGTGAAACCATAGCATTGCCTACTAACTTTCCAATGGTATAGACAGCCCAAAGAATTAAAATAGGACAAACAATTAAAGTAAACCAAAACCAAAATTTTCTAACACATTCCACAGATAATTCCTTTGAGTTTATTGAGTACAACTAACAGTGTATTAGACGGATGTCGGGTTAGATACAAACGCTAGTCTCATACTTACCTCGACATTCCGGTTAATTTTTTACAGCATTTCATAAACTTAGGCTTTTGAAAAGGCTAAGTTAGATTTGATATTTTGTGATCAAATCAAGCCCAATAGATATACCAGAACAACATGTTATCAGCTAGCAGAACAAGTCCATTGGTTATGCTAGCAAGAGCCTTCACTCAACAACTTATTAAAGTAAATCGATACCAACATTGTCTAACAAACTGCGATTCACTATCAATTTTTTGGCATTTTCTATGTCAGGAGAAAAATATCTGTCTTTGTCGTAAAAGGGCACTTTGGTGCGTAACAGGGCTTTGACTGATTTGAGTTTGTCGCTGGTTTCTAGTGGTGCTCTAAAGTCGAGTCCTTGACTAGCAGCAAGCCATTCAATCGCTAAAATGCCTGCTACGTTATCGAAAATATCCCATAGACGTCTGCCTGCAAAAGTGGCCATAGAGACATGGTCTTCTTGGTTGGCCGAGGTGGGCAAGGAGTCTATTGAGGCTGGGTGCGCTAGGGTTTTGTTTTCACTGGCAAGGGCAGCACTGGTGACTTGTGCAATCATAAAACCTGAATTTACTCCGCCGTTATCCACTAAAAAGGGGGGTAAACCACTTAGGTGCGAGTCAATCAATAAGGCCATACGCCTTTCCGACAGGGCTCCTATTTCCGCTAAGGCTATAGCTAACATATCTGAAGTCATAGCCACAATTTCAGCGTGAAAATTACCGCCAGACAAAATATCACCACTATCGGCAAACACTAACGGGTTGTCTGATACACCATTGGCTTCTACTACCAGTGTTTGTGCGGCAAAACGCATTTGTTGCAAACAGGCGCCCATCACTTGGGGTTGGCAGCGCAATGAATAAGGGTCTTGGACTTTTGCACAGCCATCGTGAGAGTGACCAATAGACGACTCTTTTAATAAGGCTCTGTAAGCTGCTGCTACATCGGTTTGTGCTTGATGGCCGCGCACTTGATGAATACGTTCATCAAAAGGCACCCGTGAACCCAGAGCCGCTTCGACACTGAGTGCTCCTATTGCAATACTGCTATTAAGGGCGTTTTCAGCACAAAACAGTCCTTTAAGAGAAAACGCAGTAGAGGCTTGGGTACCATTAAGTAAGGCCAATCCCTCTTTGGGTGCTAAGGCAATTTTTTCTAAGCCCGCTATTTTTAGGGCGTGTTCCGCTGAAATACGGGTACCTTGATAAATTACTTCGCCTTCACCTAAGAGCACTACACTCATATGGGCCAAGGGTGCTAAGTCGCCTGATGCGCCTACCGAGCCTTTTTCGGGAATAGCTGGGTAGATTTCTTTGTTGTACAAGGTGATTAGGGCTTCGATGACTTGTAAGCGAATACCTGAATAGCCACGGGACAGCGAGTTAATTTTAAGCAATAACAACAAACGCACCACGTCTTCAGACATAAAATCACCAATACCCGCAGCATGGGATAACACTATGCTTCGTTGTAAAAGCTCTAACTCTGAGACGTCAATTTTGGTATTGGCTAATAAACCAAAACCGGTGTTGATGCCATAAACCGTTCTGTCTTGCGCAATCACATCTAGGACTACTTTTTCAGCTTGGTGGATAACATCATAAGCATCAGGTGATAAAGCAATAGGGATATGTTTACGTTGCACATCTCGTAATTGCGATAGAGTGAGTTGCCCCGGATGTATAACAATATGTGCCATTATTTATCCCCTTCTTTGTCTAACATCGGCAGGTCTAAATTGTGTTTTTGCGCACATTCTTTGGCAATGTCATACCCTGCATCAGCGTGGCGCATCACTCCTGTAGCGGGGTCGTTGTGTAATACTCTGGCGATACGTTTATCGGCTTCTTCGGTGCCATCACACAAAATCACCACGCCAGAATGCTGGCTGAATCCCATGCCAACACCACCACCGTGATGCAGGCTTACCCAAGTTGCGCCACCAGCGGTGTTAAGCATGGCATTGAGTATGGGCCAATCTGATACCGCATCCGAGCCATCTAACATGTCTTCTGTTTCACGGTTAGGTGATGCCACAGAGCCAGAGTCTAAGTGATCGCGACCAATTACAACTGGCGCTGATAACTCACCAGTTCTGACCATTTCGTTAAAGGCTAATCCCAACTTTTGTCTTTCGCCCAAGCCAACCCAGCAAATACGCGCGGGTAAACCTTGGAACTGAATGCGTTCTTTGGCCATATCTAACCATTGGTGTAAATGAGCGTTATCTGGGATCAGTTCTTTAACTTTGGCATCGGTTTTATAGATATCTTCTGGGTCACCAGATAACGCCACCCAACGAAATGGTCCTATGCCTTGGCAGAATAATGGCCTGATATAGGCAGGTACAAAACCCGGGAAATCAAAAGCGTTTTTAATGCCTTCTTCTAAGGCCATTTGCCGAATGTTGTTACCATAATCAAGTGTGACTGCGCCTTTGGATTGTAGATCTAACATGGCATTAACTTGCACTGCCATAGATTGTTTAGCAGCTTTCACTACTGTAGTTTCATTGGAGGCACGCATTTTTATTGCCTGCTCTAAACTCCAACCCTGAGGTAAATAACCATTTAATGGATCGTGTGCACTGGTTTGATCGGTCACCACATCGGGTGTCACATTACGCACTACTAATTCAGGGAAAACATCTGCAGCATTGGCTAACAACCCAATAGACACGGCTTGGTTGGTTGATTTAGCCTCTGCTAACAGCTCTAGCGCATGATCTAAGTTTTCTGCTTTTTTGTCTAAATAACCCGTTTTGATTCGAAAGTCGATACGGCTTTCATCTACCTCAATGGCCAACATTGAAAAGCCCGCCATGGTGGCAGCAAGAGGTTGTGCACCGCCCATGCCACCTAACCCCCCGGTTAATATCCAGCGGCCTGTAGCATCACCATGAAAATGTTGTTTAGCCACGCTGACAAAGGTTTCATAAGTGCCCTGCACTATGCCCTGTGAGCCAATGTAGATCCAAGACCCGGCAGTCATTTGCCCGTACATCATTAGGCCTTGTTTATCTAATTCATTAAAGTGTTCCCAGTTTGCCCAGTGTGGCACTAGGTTTGAGTTGGCAATTAATACTCTTGGCGCATTTTCATGGGTAGGGAACACACCTACAGGTTTACCGCTTTGGATGAGTAAAGTTTCATCCTTGTTTAGGCGTGTTAGTACCTCAACTATTTTGTCATAACTGGGCCAATCTCGAGCAGCGCGCCCAATTCCACCGTACACCACTAAACTATGAGGATGCTCTGCGACTTCAGGATCAAGGTTATTCATTAACATTCTAAGAGGCGCTTCAGTCTGCCAGCTTTTAGCGCTGAGTTGAGTACCTCTTGGAGCACGGATAGTGCGACTGGGATCATAACGGTTCATAAAAAGGTCCTACTTTGATGGGTGAAAATCTAGGTGGCCACCAATTCGATAGCGGTTACCTGGATGATATAAACGGGCGTAACTGACAATGCCTTTACTTGAATAAGTTCGACGACTTAGTTTCAAACAGGGTTGGTCTAAAGCAATGTTCAATAGCTGCGCCAAGCCTTGGTCGGGCAATATAGCTTCAACCGAATGATCTGCCTGAGTCAGTGGGGCCACTTCGCTTAAATAATGATTGGCAGTAGTTTTGCTAAAATCTTGTTTAATATAATCGGGCGCTAAAACAGGATTGACTAAGCGGTCTTCAAATTGAATGGCGAGCCCGTTTTCCATGTGCACAATTTTAGTGTGAAAAACCAGACTATTTTCCGGCACACCTAACCAAGCACTTTGTTGCTCTGAAGCCTGAATCGAATCTACGCTTAACACTTGGTTTGTATATTTGTGTCCACGCTGCGAAATTTCATCATCTATGCTGCGTATTTCAAGAATAGAACTCATGGGCCTGCTATCGGAGACAAAAGTGCCCACACCTTGGGATCGAGCCAAAATCCCCTCATTCACTAATTCGGTCAAAGCACGGCGCGCGGTCATTCTACTTACAGCAAAACTTTCTGCTAATTGGTTTTCAGACAACACTTTGTCACCGGGAGACATCTCGCCACTTTCTATTTTTTCTAAAAGTGCCGATTTAATTTGTACAAATCTGGCTTGCACCGAAGATTTTTTATTCATCATCAACCACTAAGTTAACCTGCCTACTATAGCCATATAATCTATAGCAACATACTTGTATATACAAGTATGTACAAGTAAACTAATTTACATCAAATTCAGTTGGAGTGAGTTGTGACTAAGCAGTGTGATTTAGTGCTAGAGCATGTACGTATTGCATCTATGCAAAAAAATGGGACGCCATACGGCGAACTCACTCAAAGTTCAGTGGCAATAAAAAATGGCGAAGTGTTGGCCATTTTCGATCCGTCCCAAGAAAACTATCAAGGTAATGAAAGTTTTGATGGCGAAAATAAATGGTTATTACCGGGCTTTATTGATTGCCATACCCATCTAGTTTACGGCGGCAATAGAGCCAATGAGTTTGAACAAAGACTGCAAGGTAAAACCTATACAGAAATAGCCCAACAAGGTGGTGGTATTCAAGGCACGGTTAATGCCACTAGAGAGTCTTCAGAGCAAACACTTCTTAGCAGTGCCATTAAACGTGCAGCGAGGTTGGTTGAAGAAGGCGTCACCAGCATAGAAGTAAAGTCGGGTTATGGCTTGAATATGCAGACCGAAATAAAAATGCTCAAGGTAGCCAGGCAAATTGCTGAGCATTTACCAGTGAATATTGTGCCAACTTACCTTGGTGCCCACACTGTGCCTAAAGAATACCGTTCTAACCCTGATGACTATGTGCAATTTGTTTGCGATCAGGTGATACCGGCCGTGGCTAAACAACAATTAGCCAGTTGTGTTGATGTGTTTTGTGAAAGCATTGGGTTTTCGCCCATGCAATGCCGCAAAATATTTACTGCAGCAAAAATGCACAACTTAAATGTGAAAGCCCATGTTGAGCAACTCTCAGACTTAAAAGGTGCCAAATTGGCAGCTGAGTTTGCTGCGCTGTCTGTGGATCATATTGAATATTTAGATCCTAAAGATATCCCCGCATTAAAAAGATCTGATACGGTAGCAGTGTTATTGCCCGGCGCATTTTATTATCTGAATGAAACCCAAAAGCCACCAGTTGCCGAGCTCAGAGCCAACAATGTGCCTATCGCCATTGCCACAGATTTAAATCCCGGTAGTTCACCTATAGCGTCCATTTTAACCATAATGAATATGGCCAGTGTGTTATTTAGTTTAACTCCGGAAGAAGTACTTTACGGAGTCACAGTTCACGCTGCCAAAGCACTCAATTTACCAAACAAAGGCCAAATCAACATCGGAAAGGATGCTGACTTATGTTTATGGGATATCGAACACCCTGCTGAACTGGTTTATGGCATTAACCAACATAGGCCAGTGGCTAAGTGGTTTGCTGGACGGCAGTGTTAAATATCATGACTAACGCTAAACTTGTAAAAACCTACCACTGGCAAGGCCGTGATGATACAGAAGACGGTCAAAATGGGCTGCGATGGCATCAGATAGTCGATACCCAGCCACAAACCACTAGTTGTGCCCTTCTCGGCTTCGAATGTGATTTAGGTGTGGCCTCCAATAAAGGCAGGGTTGGAGCCGTTAAAGGCCCAAATGCCATACGTAAAACCCTTGCTAACTTTGCTTGGCACGCTGATTGTGGTTTGCACGATCGAGGTAATATTGTAGCGGGAACACACTTAGCTGAGGCGCAAACGCACTATGCCCAACAAATAGCCAAAAGTTTAAATGAACATGCATTTGTTATTGGTTTAGGTGGCGGACACGAAATTGCTTGGGGCAGTTACCAAGGCTTAGTGCAACATCTTGCAAAAGATCCAACTAAAAAAATAGCCATCATTAATTTTGACGCCCACTTTGACTTACGTAATCCTTCGCTGGGTGCCAGTTCTGGCACGCCTTTTAGACAAATTTCTGAATATTGCCAGACTCACAACCGAGAGTTTCATTATGCATGTTTAGGTGTGGCTGAATCTTCCAATACCTCTGCGCTTTTTACTTATGCCAAACAAAGCCAAACACGCTATCTGCTGGATATTGATTGCAATCTCAACGCTGCCAAACAATTACTTGAGCCAATGCTGACTGCTGTAGATGAACTTTATGTCACTGTTTGCCTTGATGCATTTCCTGCAAGCGTTGCGCCTGGCGTCAGTGCACCTAGTGCTTTAGGTATTTCAGTAGAGTTTGTCATCAAGATGCTGCATTGGATAGCCAAATCACAAGATGTTTTTGACTTCAATTGGCAACTAACTGACATTGCCGAAATGAATCCTCACTTCGACATCGACAACCGCACGGCCAAGTTAGCAGCTCGGCTAGTTTACGAAGTGGTCAATTCAAAATTTGCGATTTAAAACCAAACAAAAAGGTATTGCACCTCAGAGGCGCCGAGAGCTCGGAGCAAAAATAAAGCCAATGGAATATTCAAATTTTGATCTACAGGTCACCAAAGATATTAACTAGCCAACCAATATTGTAAATTTTCGAACTGCACTCTATATTCATAACTGTTCAAAAATCAGTCAAAGGATCAATGACGTGATTGACTTCCTCGTTCTATATACCCAAAGCGGGCATCCAATATGATAGGCGCAGTTTCAACTTCATTACTCAACGTACGCAGTATGCCAACGCCCAGTAGTGCGATTTTAGGGCAACTCACTGAAGGCATGGTAATCAAAGGGGAAGGCCCTTTTGATAATTGGATACAACTCCATTACAAGGATACTTTTGGTTTTGTTTCAGCCCACTATTTGAGACCGGTTAATGACTTAGCCAGACTAACCGGCACAGTTAACACCAATAAATTAAATGTACGCCAAGCCCCATCAACCAGTGCCAAACACTTAGCAACAATTAGCCGAGGTGCGTCAATTAAAACGCTAGCCTTTTTAAATGACTGGTTAGAGATTGAGTTTAATGGTGAAACTGCCTATGTTGCGGCACGATTTGTCGATCTGGTTTACGTATCAAAAGGCTACTATGCCAAGGTCAGTGCAGACCTCCTGAATGTGCGCTCTGCACCCTACCCAAGCGCAAGTCTGTTTGGCCAAATCACTATGGGCGGACAAGTATGGGTAGAAGGCCAACAACATGATTGGAGTCAGATACGCTTTAATGGCAATAGGGGTTATGTGGCCAGTCGTTTTATCACCCCAATGACCGAAACAGCTATCAATGCGCAACAACAAGATCCTATTGCATTATCTGATCATCAAGACGATGTCATTATTCCTTCTGCTCATATTGAACAAGGATTATCCCGCCTTACCCCTACAACCATATTAACTGTTACTGGATCAAGTGAACAACGTAATGCCGCCGCGACATGGAATCGATGGGGCGCCTTATTAACTGACTTAAGCAACAACAAGCAACTCGACGTAGCCTGTGCCTTGGCGGTTTTGTGCGTAGAAAGCTCTGGCAAAGGATTCGAACAAAACAACAGTGATCGTATGATCATCCGTTTCGAAATTCATAAATTTTGGAAATTTTGGGGTCAACACAACCCGCAACAATTTCGACAACATTTTAGATATAGCAATGACAAAGTATGGCAAGGCCACGAATGGCGCAGGGAACCCATTGGCGAATGGCAGTCTTTTCATGGCCGTCAATCCAATGAATGGCAAATATTTGAATTTGCTCGTCAGTTAGATGAAAACGCAGCCATGTTGTCAATCAGCATGGGGGCACCACAAATTATGGGGTTTCATTTTGAGCGAATTGGGTATCAATCGGTGCTAGAAATGTTTAATGCCTTTGCTGGCAGTATTCAGGGCCAAGTTAACGGATTATTTAATTTTTTCTCACCCAGAATGCTGCAATACCTAAAAGATCTAGCCTTTGAAGATTTTGCTGGTATGTACAACGGTAAAGGTCAGAAAAAAGTCTATGGCGACAAAATACAAAAACACTATGGGGCATTTAAAAAGATGATGCCTAACCCAGAACAACAACATTCCTAGGAGGGAATATGAACGTTTTTTCTTTTATTAGTAACATCTTTGAACCTGCCGTAAAGTTAATTGACGAAATCCACACCAGCGACGAAGAAAAACTCAAACTTCAAGCGCAAATAAAAGCCGTAGAAAACGAATTACTGGCAAAAGTGATTGATTACGAAAGCAAGTTATTAGAGAGCAAAACGGCCATTATCACCGCCGAGGCCACGGGCCAATCGTGGATGCAACGTAACTGGAGGCCTATCACTATGCTTACGTTTTTAGCTTTAGTGGTATTCGATAGTTTTGGGTGGTTACCCAATCCACTAGCGGGTGACGCCTGGACTCTGTTACAAATTGGTTTAGGTGGCTATGTAGCAGGTCGCTCAGCTGAAAAAATGACACAACAATATTTAAAAGCACGACCTGCTGATGCAAAAGGCAACGATATGGCGAAAGGTTAACCTGCTAAACTTTTTAACCTTACTTAAGGGTAGGCACCAAATCTATTGGCGCTTACCCGGTTGATAACGCTCTACTGCCCGCTTCAACACATCGTCTTTATAATAAGCAACGTCTTTAAATTGCCCTTGAGCATAACGCTGCGCTTGATCATAAAAATGAGCAGAGCTGGGATCGCCACTTTGACCGCCTGCCAAAAGAGATTTGGCTTTTACCTTTTCACCAAATTCCACCACAGCTACAAAGCTATTACCTCTGTAACCATAAAGTTTTTTACTCCCATCCACACTTCGGGCACCAAAAGCCGCCAAAGCTCCCCAGCGGCCTGATGCTAAACCAATTGGAATACTTGGTTGCGTGTCGTCCACAGGCAAATCAATATCACCGGTGAGTCTTTGTAGTCGATTAATATCACCCCATGGTGTATCCCACTGGCCAAAATCGGCGATCAGCTTTTCTACTGCCAGTTCAAAGATCTTTAATCTCTCTGAACGCAGCGAATTAGTGCCAAAATGTTCGATAATTTGCATCAAACTTTTACTCTCTGGACGAGCACCCTCTGCCAAGTACTGCATGCCATAAAAATGCGCCAGCGACATGGCGCTAGAATCCACTGATACCCGATAATCCCATTGACGCAGAGCATTAATAGGTTCAGCTAAATTTCTAGGTGGATTGCGGGTTTCGTCATAAGCGTTAATTAGACCGGATATGAGGGTTTTAAAACCGGGTAAATAGGGGTCATAGGCCACCTCTATTAACTTATCTAAAGTAAAATCAGTTTGGTCTTTTAATACTTGTACCCCGTGAATACCTCTATAATTTTCAGGATCTGGGGCCATATAAGTCGGGTAATCTTCAGCTTTGGGACTAAATTCACCCGCGGCTGTGAAAGGCGTAGAATTAGCATTTTGGATCCAACCATTTTCAGGGTTAAGGATGCTAATGGTTTCATCTACTGTGTGCAGACCATTCCAGTCAGTGTTTTTAATAGAACCATTCACCGGCTTAGAATAATCAAAGCTAGGGTCACGCTTGGGGATAAAATTCCCGTGATAATACGCAATGTTACCGTCCGCATCGGCATACACAGTGTTGTTAGAAGAGTTAGTTCGCATATTCATCATGGTACGAAATCCATCATGGCTTGAAGTTTTAGTGCGAATAAACGATTGTTGCAATGCCGTCACCGGATCCCAATTGATACGTGTTGTGACCCATTGCCCATTCACCATATGAGTCACTGGCCCATGATGGGTACGATAAGTAGGGAAGGTTTGATATTTAATAGTGTCCCCATCCCGATACCTCAAGGAAACAAATGAGTTATCCACCTCTAATTCGTCACCGTCATATAGATAATATAAATCATCACCACGCTCGACAATGGTTTCAAGGTATTCATCCATAAAATCCACATGTGTCGAAGTGTGCATCCAGCCATTTTTTTCATTAAATCCCTGATAAACAAAAAACTGCCCCCAGGTCACAGCGCCGTAAGCGTTGAGGCCTTCTTCACTCACCACATGCACTTCTGGTCGAAAGTAGAACGAGGTGTGGGGATTGATCAATAACATGGCATGTCCAGATTTAGTCAACTTGCCAGAAATCGCAAAACCATTGGAACCGCTAGGCTCCGCCATAGCTAAATCTTGTGTATAAGGGCTATCAATTCTGCTGCCATAAAAGGCTTTTATACCTTTCACTGAAATTTGTTCGATATCACCACCAATTGACCCTTCAGAAAAAAACATCGGCATCCAAGGTTCAAAACGCGTCAACAGTGCAGGTTTGACTTCTGGATGTGTAGCCAGATAATAATTGAGCCCGTCCGCGAAGGCATCACATAAGGCTTTAAGTGATTCTGGAGAATTTTCATACGCTAATTTTGCTTGCGCAATAGTCATAAACAAACGGGCCCGCAAATCACTGTATAAGGCTTTTTTACCTTCAACCTCTGCAAGTCTTCCGATAGCCCATATATAATTGCGCTCTACCCGCTTAAAGTCATCTTCAGCTTGTGCATACAACAAACCAAATACGGCGTCTGCGTCTGACTTACCGTAGATATGTGGCACCCCAAAGTCATCGCGAATAATTTCAACCCGTTGAGCGCGAGCCGTCAATCGGTCAATTTCACTAATAGGTGGTGGTGAGGCACATGCGGATACAAAAAGTATCAGCAAAATAACAACAAATGATTTCAAACCAAAAGGAAGAGGCATAAATAATCCATTAAAAATTTAGTGGGCATATTAATGCTAACAAGCAGTTTATAATAAGTACAATAATTGTAACCTGTATAAATAAGCATCAACTCAGCTCGACTTTAGCAGCATATTTCCGTATGATGCGCGGCCTTTGTTTGTCGAGTGTTAGCCCACTTGTTAGGCATATCGATTAATTTTCTTTTTTCTGGACGACCTACTTTTGATTTCTACTGCAAATATCACCATGCAATTTGGCGCTGAGCCTTTGTTTGAAAACATCTCCGCTAAATTTGGCCACGGCAACCGCTACGGACTTATTGGTGCTAACGGCTGTGGTAAATCCACATTTATGAAAATCCTCAGTGGTGATTTAGTGCCGAGCGCTGGCAACATATCTATTACTCCAGGGGATAAACTAGGAACGTTAAGCCAAGACCAATTCGCTTTTGAAGAATACACAGTAGTTGATACTGTTATTATGGGCGACGCAAAACTATGGAAAGTTAAACAAGAACGAGATGCTATCTACTCAAAACCAGAAATGAGTGAAGCAGACGGCATGCATGTAGCTGAATTAGAAACCCAATTCGCCGAAATGGATGGTTACACCGCAGAATCTAGAGCCGGTGAAATATTGCTACAGGCAGGAATTGCTGAGCATTATCATTTTGGACTCATGGCACAGGTTGCTCCTGGTTGGAAATTACGGGTGTTGTTAGCACAGGCGTTGTTTTCTAACCCAGATATATTGTTGTTAGATGAACCCACCAACAACTTGGATATTTATACTATTAATTGGCTTGCTGGCGTGCTTAACGAACGTAAATGCACCATGATCATTATTTCCCATGACAGACACTTCCTAAATTCAGTGTGTACCCATATGGCGGATATCGATTATGGCGAATTACGAATTTACCCAGGAAACTATGAAGCATACCAAGCGGCATCTTCATTAATACAAGAACAGTTACTCACAGAAAATGCCAAGAAAAGCGCCGAAATTGACGAGCTGCAAGCGTTTGTAAATCGTTTCTCAGCGAATGCATCTAAAGCCAAACAAGCCTCTTCTCGTGCTAAGAAGATGGAAAAAATCACCTTAGACGAAGTAAAGTCGTCTAGCCGACGCACCCCTAAAATCATGCTTAAACAGCACAAAAAGCTGCACCGTCAGGCGTTAATCCTTGAACAATTGAGTCATGGGTTTGATGACAAACCACTGTTTAATAACGCAGATTTAATTCTAGAAGCCGGCGCTAAACTCGCAATAATTGGTGAAAATGGCGTGGGTAAAACCACCTTTTTACGCTGTTTAATTGATGACTTGCAAGCTAGTAGTGGTGTAGTCAAATGGTCTGAAAACGCCAGCATTGGTTATTGCCCACAAGACAGTACCGCTGACTTTGATGGCGATCTCACTTTATTTGATTGGATGTCACAATGGCGCACCCCTAAACATGATGACTTAGCAGTACGGGGATTATTAGGCAGCTTATTATTTACCGCTGACGATTTTAATAAAAAAGCCAAGGTCTGCTCGGGTGGCGAAAAAAATCGCTTGTTGTTTGGCAAGTTAATGATGTCAGATATTAATGTGTTAATAATGGACGAACCTACTAACCACATGGATATGGAAGCGATTGAAGCATTAAACAACGCCCTTAAAAAGTTTGATGGCACCTTGATTTTTGTTAGTCACGACAGAGAGTTTGTTTCATCATTAGCCACGCGAGTCATTGAAATTAGCAATCATGAAGTCATTAATTTCCAAGGCACTTACAACGAATACCTATCCAGTCGTGAGGCTTCTCAAAAGGTAGCATAGCGTTAACTTCTGGAAAAAGCTGTCTCAATAAAATACAGTGAGCAAAAAACAAAACGAGACGCCGATGCAACAACATGATGCTTTACCTCTAACTGATTTTATAGAATATCCACCAGCAGAAATGCTGGTGCGCTCTGAGCAATTTTATGCAGATATAAAACGTCGCCATAGCATACGCAAATTTAGTGATCGTCCGGTCGACAAAACTATCATTGAAAACTGCATCAAAGCGGCAGGCACTGCGCCTAATGGCGCCAATCACCAACCTTGGCATTTTGTAGCTATACATTCAAAAGAAATTAAATCACAAGTGCGCCAGCAGGCTGAAGCCCACGAAAAAGGTTTTTACCAAGGTCGCGGAGGGGATGAATGGTTAGGTGCATTAAAACCTTTAGGCACTGATGCTGATAAACCTTATTTAGAGCACGCCCCTTGGCTCATCGCTATTTTCAGTCAAAAGAATACACAACTAGAAGATGGTAATAAACAAACTAACTATTACGTGCATGAGTCTGTAGGCATTGCTACGGGATTTCTTATCAACGCTTTGCATCACAGTGGCCTGGTAACGCTTACCCATACCCCCAAACCTATGAGTTTTTTATCCAAAATATGCGACCGCCCAGATAACGAGCGACCCTATATGTTATTAATTGTGGGTTACCCTGCAGAAGATGCCACTGTGCCACAGCACGCTTTGAGTAAAAAAGAATTAAGTGAAATAGCTAACTTTATTTAAGTCACCTGAAGTGCCGTGTACTTTTATCTTGGTAAACTATTGTTGTAAAAGTAATATCCGCCGCCCTTAGTCATATCATATTTTTCCAGCAATTTATGGTACTCGGCAGTATTACGAAATTTAACAAATTCTCGATTGAATGCTTCTCGCAAATCGGGATCCTGAATCGCTGCGCTGTATTGAGTTGCTGCAAACAGATTATGCACCTGCATTTTTTCCATTTGCCCAGTTCCCGTTAGCAACTTTGCAAAATACTTAAATATGTTGATGTCCATAACAACTACGTCAACTTTGCCAGTTAGCAATAATTCCACTTGATTACGTTGTTCTGGTAACTCGATATACAATGGACTTTGTTTAGTGGCCTCTGCAAAGGCTGATCCTAAGACCCTTTTAGCATTCTGAAAAGCGACCACGACTAAGGATTTCAACTCTTTAAATTCATCCAATTTAATCGATTTTTTTAATAAACTAACAGCAACATTTTGATAGGTAACATAAGGTAGGCTTAATATTTCGGCTTCTACTCCACCTTGCTTAATTTGAGTTAGCCCAATATCTGCCTTCACTTGTTTCATGGTTTCGTAAGTACGTCCATAAGGCACATACAACATAGAAATGTCGTGTCCCAATTTAGCGAAAATACCACGCATAAGATCAACTTCGAAGCCAGAATCTTCTTCAGGAATGACATAGGGAGGTTTTGATAAACCTGCAACCAAAACTAATTCTTTAGAATTAAGGTTCTGTGCAACCAAAATCAAAAGAAACCAACAATATTTTATTATCGAATACAAATGAGAAAATCCTGATCCAAATAGAATAACAATCGCTATTAGACAAACATATATTTCACAGCTAATGGCGATAGTGTACCCTTTATTACTCCACTATTATCAGACTTATTGTGATTAAGGCTTTTATAATTGATAAAATTTTTTAACTTATTGTTATTTTTACCCTTATTCACCAACGCATGCCCGAACTGGCAAGCTGCCGTCGAAAATGGTCAGACCTCTGGGTGGGACTACCAACTTAACCCACATAATATAGCTATCACTAACGATCCACTAGATACCCAATCGCAGGTTATCAAACTGACCCTTGCACCAGACTCAACCTGGCCAAACGGCCACACCAGAACTGAAGTTAAGCACAACGGCTGCACAACCAACGAAGGTGAAAGTACCTTTTTATCTTGGGAATTCTTTTTAGATAAACCTATAAAAACCCTTAACAATATTGCTTATTGGGAAACAGATAACAGCTATCTGCAAAGCATGGGATTTTTTGTAACTCCTAAAATAGAAAACCACAAAATTGCCACCGAATTGTCATTTTTTAGCAGTCTCCCAAAACGCAAGATCCACTGGCAAGAAAGGCTGCAGATTGGCGAATGGCATAAAATTGCAATGGCCATCACATGGTCTGAGTCGCAACAAAGTGGACATATTAGTGTATGGTTTAACCACCACCCTGCCCTTGTCAAACTACCAGTACAAACTAAACCTGATGGGAATAAATTATTTATGCAACTTGGTTTACATCGCAATCAAGCTGAAGCGGCAATAGACAGTATATACCTGCGTAACGTCAAAGAAGTAACAAGCCTAAAACAGTTATTAAATAAGTAAATTTGTGATGATTTGATTTTATAAAATTCATCCCTGAATTTTACTTTATGAAGCTTAGTGCTGATGTGCCAATTTCTCCCCAAATAAAGGAGCAAGACTCAGTAACTTGTAACAATACATTGGTGTAATTGTGATAGCTCAAATACGACTGGCCTTGGTTTTCCTTTAAGGCAGTTCAAAAACTAAAGCCTTAACCAACTCTTCACCAGTTGACGTAAAAACAAGCTCATCTTCATCAGTAATTTTAAGCCCATCCCCAGGTGCCATTACAACACCATTAACTTGCAAAAGACCACTGACTAAGTGCACATATTGATTAGGCAGGTCACTGGTTAAGTGGGTTTGTTTTCCAGAAGATAAAATCAATTGATGGAGATGCATATCTTGTTTGATCTGCAATGTGCCATTTATACCATCAGGACTAATAATATGAATTAAACCTTCGTCTTGACCAAAGTTTTTTTGTTGATAGCCAGGCTTTTGTCCTTTGACCTTAGGTTCGATCCAAATCTGCAACAATTTCAAGACGTCTGTGCTCGAAGGATTATGTTCACTGTGTGAAATACCGCTGCCTGCCGACATCAATTGGAATTCACCTGCTGGCAAAGTTTCAATATTCCCTTGGCTATCTTTGTGGGCGATTGTACCTTCGAGTACATAACTGATAATTTCCATATCACGGTGCCCGTGAGTATCGAACCCCTTACTAGGTTGAATACTATCGTCGTTGATCACCCGTAGCTTCGAAAACCCCATATGCTGAGGATCGTAATAATCGGCAAAAGAAAAAGAAAAACGGCTGTTTAACCAGCCATGATCTGAGCTACCGCGCTGTGATGATTTTCTTAAAACTAACATAATGCTTTCCTCTTTTAAGTTAATGAGGAAAGTATAGGCGCGTTACTTCTGAAAAAATAACGCAACATTCAGCCCAATTTGTTCTATTTTTTAGAACAGTTTATCCTGATGTTATGAAACACTTAAAACCTTAAAAGATTGCCATTTTTTGTACGTCAACGAACGCCACAACCATTCTAAGGGACCAAACTGGTAGTGCTTTAACCACCAGCTAGACAATGGAATTTGTATAATAACTATCGCCAGTACAATTAACATTTGTGATGCCCGAGATACTTCACCATAAAGTCCCCCCGCATAACCATAAAATAGACTAGATAGAATAATAGAATGCATAATGTAATTGGTTAAAGCCATACGCCCCATCGGGGCTAATTTGGCTAACAGCTTTTGCCATTTAGGTGAGTCTAACAGCCTAATCAACAGTCCAAGATAACCTGCAGCCATAAAAAACTGACCGCCATTAAATAGAACATTCCCTACTGCTTGAATAGGTTGTATATGCTCCACTGCAGGGTGCCCTATAATTACTAATCCTCCTACAGTCACAAATAATCCTACACCTAGACCAATACGAGCCATATAACCAAATAGCTTAGGATATTGTGCATGATCTTTGATCGCACCGGATACAACTAGCCAATATCCAAGTAAAAAGATAGGCAATAACAAAGTCAGAGCGAAAATTGGTGTAAATATTAACCACATCATCGAAGCCTTGGCTCTAAACACTGTTGCCTGCCAATAACTGCCATCTCTTAGGGCCGCGATTTCATCTAAAGCTGATTGTTCATGCTCTTGTTCAGATTCAAAGATCTGTTGTGCCTGTTCTTGAGGTGTTAATTCAATCTCTTCTGATTCAACAAGGTCTTCTTCAACTAATTCGGGATCAGCTTGCTCTTGTACCTCATTTGTAAGCTCTTTTGGTAACTCCTCTGATATCTCTGGCTCCACCACTTCTGGTGATAATAACGCCTTAGCCTCAGCATCAGCTTCAAGTTGTGAAACTAATACTCTTATTTCTTGCCTTTCTTGCCATTGCTCAGAAACAGATTGGCGGTCTAAAAACACCCCAAAACCTACCCCAGCAAAACTAGCCATTAGCATGGGAATACTTAACCACCACAAAGCCAACTTTAATATAGAGCTAGGATTGTTGAATTTCTGGAAACGTTTTTTGCGTAACAAATAAATAAAACCCAACATCAGCAAACCAGCAAAAGCGTAGTCATGTAAAATATCGCCTTGCCACAAAAAAAACATATGTAATAAACCAAACACAAATAACACGAACATTCTGCGGGTAAACCATGCTCCAAAGGGTCTGCCTTTGTCCATTGCCTGAGTTAACATTACCGCAAAGCCCATTCCAAACAAAAGCGCAAAAAGTTTATAAAACTTCCCCTCTACAAAACATCTAACAAGCCAACCGGCCGCATGATCAAGACCCGTTAGGTCAGGATTAAAACCACCAAGATTACTAATGGGTCGGCCAAACCACTCAATGTTCATCAATAAAATGCCAAGCAGTGCAAAGCCTCGCAATATGTCTAAGGCGTTTATTCTTTGATTGGGAGCGACGGGAGCAAGAGAAGGGGCTGGTGTGATTATTTCTGAAGATGGAGCAATGTCGTGTTGTTCAGGCTGATCCTTGTCAGACATTATGGTTCCTTATTTATAAATATCGAATAAGAGTAAGCCCAGCTTATTAATTTGTCTAGACAACAATGTTACAGGCTATGTGGAGTGATTAATGCCAAGCCATTTTGTCTATCAACACTAGCCTCTTAAATAAATAGAGATATCAGCAAACAACTGACTAAGCCTATCAATGAAATCAAAGTGGTCATAACTGTCCAGCTCTTTAAGGTGTCTTTTTCGCTCATACCTAAATAACGACTCACCAACCAAAAGCCAGAATCATTGACGTGTGACATAATAGTTGCACCAGACGATATTGCAATGACCAATAAACCTAACATGGCGGCAGACATGGGCTGTAGTTCCAATATTGGGGCGATGAGACCGGCACCAGTAATCATGGCAACTGTTGCCGAACCTTGGGCAATCCGCGTAATAGCCGCCAATAAGAACCCTAAGACCAATACTGAAAATTGCGCTTCGATAAATACCGAAGCCAACATCTGTCCTACCCCGGAATCAATCAATACTTGTTTAAACGCGCCACCCGCACCGGTAATCAAAATAACAACACCTGCAGGCTCTAAACCTTTATTAGCGATTTTAAGCAGTGACTGTTTATTTAAGTCACATTTTTTATGAGCAACCAACAGCGCCAATATTGTCGCCATAGTTAGCGCCACAAATGGATGACCTAAAAAGCTAAGGATCGCTAATAACACACTATCTTGAGGCAGAAAAAAAGGGCTAGTAGTGGCCAACATTATCAGCATTAATGGCAATAAAATAATTGAGGCAACCCATGCAAAACTTGGTGCAGGTACTTCAGAAGGTTTCTCTTGAGTTTTATGCGCATCAGGCACAGTAATGAAAATTCTTTTACTAATAAATTTACCAAACAAGGGACCAGCGATAATCATTGCGGGGATCCCTGTTAATGCGCCAAATAAGATAACCCAGCCCAAATCGGCATGAATCAACTCAGCAACAGCAATAGGGCCGGGCGTAGGGGGGATAAAACTATGGGTGATAGCCAATCCCGCTAATAGGGGGATTGCATAAAATAAAAGTGAGCGCCCAGAACGGTTGGCTAGTCCATATAACAGTGGCGCTAAAATAATAAAGGCCACATCAAAAAATACCGGTATAGCCACAATAAAACCCGTAAAACCTAAACTCCATTGCACTTTTTCTGGCCCAAATGAACGCACTAAACTGCCAGCAATACGTTCAATGCCACCAGAGCTTTCTAGTATTTGCCCCAGAATGGCACCTAATCCAACAACAATGGCCACAAAGCCTAGTGTGCCACCCATACCATTCTTAATAGAGATAATAACTTGTTGTGGTTCTAAACCAGACCCTAGCCCCACCAACAGACTAGTGACTAACAGAGCGAGAAAAGCAGGAACACTTAAAGTGATAACCAGAAACAGTAATAATGCTATCCCTGCTCCAGCCACAAAAAACAAACTCATATCCATGGTAATACCTTATTTTTAAACTTTATTCACACCACTTAATCATGTTGACTATGGGTTTATACATAAGAAAAAATAAAACTGTATTCTGCGAACTGCGCTTCCCAACTGTTAAACTGTGGTTAATAAACATCCTATAACAATTAACATTTAATGTAGTGAAAGTTTCTTGCAAAAGCGGTTATTAAAAAGACATGGCAGTTTCGATCTATCTCATCCCCCCTTTTTTGCTAACAAGTGAATAACCCTTGGAATTTGTTTAGTACTCTAGATTAGACAAAAAAAAGCCTGAATATCTCTGCGACATATTCAGGCAATTAAACACTATTGTTCTTTTAGAAAATCAATTGAGGGTAACAAACTCCTCGCCACTGGTTGGGTGGATCGCCACACAAGAATCAAAATCAGCCTTAGTTGCGCCCATTTTCATTGCTACGCCAAAGCCTTGGAGTATTTCATCCATTCCTGCGCCTATACCGTGCAAACCTACTACTTTTTGGTTTTCGCCTGCACATATCAACTTCATGCGAGTCATTTGGCGATGTTTAGTGACAGCCGTGTACATAGCCGCAAAACCTGAGTTGTAAACAGTGATATTAGCTTCGCCATATTCCTCAATGGCTTCAGCTTCACTCAAGCCAATTGTACCAATAGGTGGATGACTAAAAACAACTGTAGGAATTAGGGAGTAGTCCATATGCGCGTTGGTTTGCCCATTAAATAAACGTTCAGATAACAAACGACCAGACTTAACTGCTACAGGAGTTAATTCAACGTAACCAATGTTATCGCCCACTGCGTAAATGCCGTCGACGTTAGTATTTTGGAATTTATCGACTTTAATGTAGCCACGTTCGTTTAACTCAACACCGGTATTTTCTAAGCCTATTCTATCGTTGGCGGGTTCACGGCCTATTGCCCAAACCACACAATCAGTATCGATTGACTTGCCGCTTTCAAATTCAATAGTTAAAGAGCCATCAGAATTTTTTATCACTTGAGTAGGTGTGGCATGGGTATGTAAAGTTGGACCATCTTGAGCCATAAGCTCTACCAAAGTCTCAGATAACATAGTGTCAAAAGTACGCAGTGGCGCATGTTTACGAACCACTAAGTCGGTTTTTGTGCCCAGCGCGTGCATGACACCTGCTAGTTCAACTGCGATATAACCAGCACCAACGACAACAGCCCGCTTAGGTTGCTCTGTTAGGTCGAAGAAACCATTTGAATCGATGCCCAATTCAGCACCTGGAATTTTAGGCTGCGTAGGGCGTCCACCTGTGGCAATCAATATATGATCTGCGGTGTACTGCTTACCGTTCACTTCGATAGTGTTTTTATTCACAAAAGTGGCGAAACCATTGATTAAGGTCACCCCATTTTTTTCGAAACCACTTCCATAACTACCGTGAATACGTTTTATGTAGGCTTCGCGGCTATCCACTAAGGTTTGCCAATTGAAGTTATTCACTGTGACATCAAAACCATAATCAGGTGCATACAGGTTAATTGCTTCAGCGACATGAGCGCCAAACCACATGACTTTTTTCGGAACACAGCCCACATTGACGCAAGTACCGCCAATCGCATTTGCTTCTACCAATGCTACTTTTTTACCGTGTTTAGCGGCACGATTTGCCGAAGCGATACCGCCACTGCCGCCACCAATACATATATAATCAAAATCTGCCATGAATCTGCCTAATTAAAAATATTTAGTTGAAGATAAAGCTTAACTGACAAAAATGACACCGCAATTTATCTATTAATGCAATCTAGTCAGTCGATGGAATTCTAGGATTAGATAGAACGACAATACTGAAATTAAATTACACAGGCAAAAATTTAATACACCAACAAGCGGTCTGCTATTGAGATTTCGTCTAAGCAACCCAATTTCTTTGAATAACTGTAAAGAGAAGAGTACTTTTATGAGCAACCCTATTACTGACTTATCTGGCCTCCCCAAATTTTCGGCCATCAAACCTGAGCATATTCAACCCGCTATCAAACAAGCTATTGAAGCCTGTAAAACTAAAATTACCGAGTTGTTGAATCAAAACACTTACAGCTGGGATAGCCTAGTGGCGCCTATTGAAGAAATAGACGATCAACTTAGTCGTAAATGGTCTCCTGTTTCGCATATGAACTCAGTGGTCAGCAATGATGAACTTCGAGAAGCCCATGATGCCTGTTTACCTTATTTATCTGAATACGGTACTTGGGTTGGCCAAAACACGGACTTGTACAACGCCTATTGCCAAATCGAAGCTAGTGATAGTTTTGCTGACTTATCAGAAGCGCAACAAAAAGTGATCTCCCATGCTATTCGAGATTTTAAACTATCAGGTGTGGCTTTGGATGACACCAAAAAGGCGCGTTATGCCGAAATACAAAGTCGTTTATCAGACCTAGGGTCAACCTTTAGCAATAATGTAATGGATGCAACCTTAGGCTGGCAAAAGCAAATTACTGATGAATCGCAACTAGCTGGATTACCCGAATCAGCTTTAGAAGCGGCTAAACAATTAGCCGAAAGTAAAAATCTAACTGGCTGGTTATTTACCTTAGACATTCCAAGTTATTTACCCGTTATGACCCATGCAGATAGCGCAAAGTTACGAGAAGAAATGTATCGCGCTTATACGTCTCGAGCATCTGATCAGGGGCCGAATGCAGGTAAATGGGATAATACCGAAATCATCAACGAAACCTTAGGTTTACGGCAGGAACTAGCGCAACTATTAGGCTTTAAACATTTCTCTGAATATTCATTAGCAAGTAAAATGGCCAATTCAAGTGAGCAAGTAAATGGCTTTTTACAAGACTTAGCAAAACGCTCCAAACCACAGGCACAACAAGATATTCAGACTCTTACCGCTTATGCCCAAGAACACTATCAAACAGATAAATTACAAGCTTGGGATTACGCTTATTACAGTGAAAAGTTAAAAGAGCAAACCTACAAAATTTCTGATGAACAATTGCGCCCCTACTTTCCCGAAAATACTGTTGTGAAAGGTTTGTTTGAGGTGATATCACGTTTATACGACTTAACCATAACACCTCGCGACAACGTAGACACATGGCATAAAGATGTGCGTTTTTATGATATTCATGACGAGACTGGTGCACTGCGTGGCAGCTTCTACTTTGATTTATTTGCTCGTGAGAAAAAGCGCGGTGGCGCTTGGATGGACGAATGCCAAGTGCGCAGACAAAAATTAGACGGTAGCCAGCAATATCCAGTTGCCTATTTAACCTGCAACTTTAATGGCCCGGTAGGAAACAAACCCGCGTTATTTACCCACGACGAAGTGGTCACTTTGTTCCATGAATTTGGTCATGGCATCCACCATATGCTGACAAAAATAAACGTAGGTGGCGTGTCGGGCATCAACGGCGTGCCTTGGGATGCAGTAGAATTACCTAGCCAATTTTTAGAAAATTGGAGCTGGCAACCAGAAGCCTTAAGTTTTATTTCTGGGCACTTTGAAACAGGCGAGCCGCTTCCTAAAGTTTTACTTGAGAATATGTTAGCAGCCCGCAACTTTCAATCAGCCATGCAGATGCTCAGGCAGCTAGAATTTAGTTTATTTGATTTTGGTTTGCATGAAAATTTTGTTGCTGGAGAAACCAATGTGCAGCAATGGTTAGACGAGGTACGTAAGCAAGTTGCAGTGCTCATTCCACCTAGTTTTAATCGTTTTCAAAATAGCTTTGGACATATTTTTGCCGGCGGTTATGCTGCGGGTTATTACAGCTACAAATGGGCTGAAGTGCTTTCATCTGACGCTTTCAGTCGTTTTGAAGAAGAAGGGATTTTTAATCGTCAAACAGGCCATGACTTTTTGACTAACATACTAGAAATGGGAGGAAGCAAAGACCCCATGCAGTTGTTTATAGCGTTTAGAGGTAGAGAGCCTGAAGTGGATGCTTTACTCCGTCATTCTGGCATAACCGCTTAAAGCCATTGCTAATAAAGCAGGGCGACTAAAAAGACAAAAGACCTAAAACCACAGAGATCGAAAAGGGCACAGAACAAAGTCGGGGTAATCCTGATTCTCTGTGCCCGTAGCCTCTTTGTAGCTCAGCGCTCGGTGGTTAACCCCTTTTACTTAGAATTATAGTCTTGCCACTTACCTGCGACCACAGATATTAAAAAGTAGAAAACATGCTTAATTTGGAAACCTTTAAACAAATCAATCAACGAGCCTGCGAGCGAAAAGGAGGCCCGCAAGCCTTGTCAGCCATAATCGACACGCCTCTGGACAATCACACACTGAGTCAAATTGGTGACGATAGATTTTTAGCCGAGTTCACTAAAAAAGTATTCCAGTCGGGCTTTGTTTGGCGAGTGGTGAGAAATAAATGGCCTGATTTTGAGCGAGTATTTTTTGATTTTAATATCGAAAAAATACTTTTAATACCTGATGAAATGCTCGAACAAAAGGCCACAGACCCAAGTATTATTCGCAATTATACCAAAGTTCGGACGATCCGAGACAACGCCATAATGATTGATACAGTTGCTCGCGAGCATGGTAGTTTTGCAAAGTTTGTTGCTGATTGGCCAAGTGAAGATATTATTGGCCTTTGGGCTTATTTAAAAAAACATGGCGCTAGACTCGGCGGTAACACTGGCCCTTATGGTTTGCGGGCTATGGGTAAAGATACCTTTTTACTAACTAATGATGTGGTGAGTTATTTTACCAATCGCGATATTATTTCTGGTTCTGTACAATCCAAACGAAGCCTAACTGCCATTCAGCAAAGCTTTAACGAACTGCAACAACAAAGCGGCCTGTCATTACAGGAATTGAGTATGATTATCTCTAAAAGTGTCGGAGATAATTATATCTAGCCAGTGTTCTGGTTATTTTAATCAACAGTAAGATAATTTCTCTATTAGTTCTATTTTAAATATATCGCCTCAAAAAACGCCGAATTTATTGCATTGGCGACTGAATACTACCTACTCAAAATTTAAGTTTTTAGCTACCATCTTGCTAATGTTACATTTACATAAATTTAACAATGAATTGTTTAAATACTGTGCTCTTCATGGACTTTTTAGTGAGTCCTTTATCTTCGGTTGCTGAAAATGCAAAACATCTGCTGTTTTATGCTCGCCACATGGGCCTAAATCAGCGACTTACCTCAGAAGCACTAGCAGCCATTGCAGGTTGGAATGACATTAATCCCATTGACGCTAATTAACGGCTTACCTAGTTTAGGAAATCAATCCCGAGCGCCTATGAATACTTTAGTTTTACGGTATCTACCTGGGATTTTGTTCAATACCAAAGGCAAAGTGTTGCTTCAAGCCATGGGTATTACACATCAATACAATTATGAATTAGCTGCAACTGTTTTGACAAAAATGACTGAAGAGCACACTACTGCTACCAATATTCGTATTCAAGCTTTGGAGTTGTTGAATATAAGGTTTCCCAGTAATCCGATAATTGTTAGCAAAGGCCTTTTAAATAGGCCTTTGCTTGATATAGAAACCACCATATTAGTAGTGGTATTAGCACAAGACGATCAGGATGGTTTGCAAATTTTGTTCGAGTTTTTAGCCTCTGATTCAATCCCATTGCAACAAATCGCACTGGTAAAAATGTCACATTAATTTTAAATCACAACCAAGCTCAACCTATAATTACGTTAACCAAAGGTGAAAACATGAATAAAATTTTACTTTCTTGCTATTTAGCGCTGACTTTAATCGGACTAACGGCTTGCTCTGCCTCACAAAACAACAAAGAAGAAAAAACTATAGCCCCTCCTGTGAGTGTGCAATTATGGTCAGTCAAAGATGCCCTTGAAAAAGACTTTAAAGGCACTTTACAACAGCTCGCAGATATGGGATTTCAAGGTGTAGAGTTTGCCGGAAATTTTGGTGAATTTTCAAATAATCCAGAAGGGTTAAAAGAATATTTAACCTCTTTGGGTCTAAAAGCTAGTGGAGCGCACGTTGGTTTTGAAGGCCTAAGAGGCGACAAATTAGAACCGACACTCAACTTCTTAAAAGTATTAGGCGTTGATTTAGTTGTTGTGCCTATGGATAGTCGAGCCTGGAGTGCCGATGGCGTGGCAAGTTTAACCTCGGAATTAACAGAATTATCTAGCAAACTTGCCCAAAAAGGCATGTTGATTGGTTACCATAATCACGACAAAGAATTCGACGCATATCAAGAATCGACTTATTGGGATTACATTGCCAAAAACACCCCACAAAATGTATTACTTCAGCTAGATGTAGGTTGGGTAAACTTTGCAGACAAAGATGCCGTTGAATACGTTAAACGTTACGCCGGACGCACATTAACTACTCATATCAAGATACGTAACTATCATGGTAAAAATAGAACTCCTCAAGGTGCAAGCCCTATTCTAGGAGAAGACCAGTACGACTGGGCAACTTTGATTAAAACTCAAGCTCAAGTAGGGGGTACACGTTGGTTAGTCTTAGAGCAAGAAGAATATCCAGATGGGCTATCTTCGATGCAAGCAGTTAAAAAATCCAAACAAGGTTTAGATAAAATAATTGCCTCACTTTAACTTTTAATACGCCCTCTCCTCAGTCGATTACAATATTATCGGCTGAGGTTATGCTATTAATATCCTCCAATACTCTTGTTAACCAAACCACCTCATTCAAAAAGCTACAAACATTCACTGTTGGCGCACGCTTTAATTGGGTAAACTAGCTGCAATTGATATCCAAGGAACACTCATGAGCGCGTCTGAAACACCTGAAACTAAAACACCAGAAGAACAAACCACTCACTTTGGCTTTAAGCAGGTAGAGTCCAGCCAAAAAGTGAATATGGTTAAAGAAGTGTTTCAGTCGGTCGCAGCCAAATACGACATTATGAATGACTTGATGTCTTTGGGTGTGCATCGTTTATGGAAACGTTACACCATAGATTGCAGCGGTGCCCGTGCTGGACACAAAGTGTTGGATTTAGCCGGAGGCACAGGGGATTTAACCGCTAAGTTTTCGCGTATTGTTGGCGAGTCAGGGCAGGTGATATTGGCGGATATCAATGATGCCATGTTAAAAGTGGGCCGGGATAAATTGCGTGATAAAGGCATAGTAGGCAATGTGCAATATGTGCAAGCGAATGCCGAAGCACTCCCCTTCCCAGATAACAGTTTTGATATTATTACTATTGCGTTTGGACTGAGAAACGTCACAGATAAAGACAAAGCGTTAGCGTCAATGTATCGAGTATTAAAACCTGGCGGTCGTTTGTTGGTGTTGGAATTTTCAAAACCCACAAACGAAATGTTAAATAAGGCCTACGATATGTATTCGTTCCATTTGTTGCCTAAAATTGGTCAGCTTGTGGCTAATGACGCAGATAGTTATCAATATTTAGCCGAGTCTATTCGCATGCACCCAGAGCAAGAAGTACTCAAAACTATGATGGATACCGCAGGATTTGAACACACCACATACCATAACTTAACAGGTGGTATAGTCGCGCTGCATAGAGGCTTTAAATTTTAGTATGCCTTTTGCTCAATTAATGACTTCAGGTATCGAGTTGGCGATAAATCAATTGCTTAAGCTCGATGAAGATAGCCAAGAACGCTTGAAAAAATTAGCCGGAAAATCTTTGCAAGTAACAGTCAAAGAATTGCCTTGGCCATTACTCTTTACTTTTTCAGAGCAAATAGATGTGCGCACAGTTATTGGTGCTGAAGAAGGTTTAGAACCCTCTGAAATGGTAGATTGTTTAATTGAGTTAAATTTAGAGACCTTGCCCAAGCTCAAAGATAGCAGCCAACTCACCCAACTTATTCAGCAAAAGCAGCTCAATCTAATCGGCGATATTTATGTGGCACAAACCTTTAGTACCTTACTCAAAGAGTTAGACATTGATTGGGAAGAGCAGCTCTCTGGGTACACTGGCGATGTGGTGGCTCACCAAACCTTTGCTAGCATGAGAGCCTTGTTCGATTCCGCTAAAATGCAATTAGAACAAGGAGCGATTGAACTGAGTGAACGTTTAACCCAAAGTGATTCAATTGCGGTCAAACCAAAGGAAGTATACGAATTTAGCCTAGGTGTGAATGAAGTACGAAGTGCAGCAGAACGATTGTCAGCCAGGATCGCTTTATTAGAGCAAGGCAAAAAAGTCGAAACAGGAACAGATAGCTAACGTGAGAATTCTACGCTTTTATCAGATTAACAAGGTGATGTTGCAACACGGGCTAGATGAGCTCATTCCCAGTAAATGGCTACCTTGGTATGCAAAACTAGGCCGAATTAGTTTTTTTTGGTTGCGAAATAAACACCCAGATAAATCTCAAGGCACACGTGTTAGGTTGGCGTTACAAACATTAGGCCCAGTATTTATCAAGTTTGGGCAGATGTTATCTACTCGCAAAGATTTGTTACCTGCGGATTTGGCGACTGAGTTGTCTATACTGCAAGACCAAGTTGAGCCATTTGACCCTGAAGTTGCAAAACAAATTATTCGCCAAGCCTTAGGTTTGGCGGAGCTCGAAGAGGTGTTTAGTGAATTTGAAACTAAACCATTAGCCTCAGCATCAATCGCACAAGTACATGCCGCCAAACTAAAAGATGGCAATCAAGATGTGATTGTTAAAGTTATTCGCCCCAACATTAAACACACTATTCAATCTGATATTGAATTGATGCGCACCGTAGCCAGTGCATTGCAGAACTTATTACCCGATGGCAAACGTTTACGCCCAGTTGAAGTGGTCGAAGAATACGAACGCACTATAATCGATGAATTAGATTTAACTCACGAAGCCGCTAATGGCATTCAGTTTAAGCGCAATTTTGAAAACTCAACGGCTTTGTATGTTCCGACCATCTATAGCGACTACAGCCATAAAAACGTGATGGTAATGGAACGCATTTACGGTACACCTATTTCTGATGTCAAACAATTAGTGGCTCGTGATACCAATATGAAAAAATTGGCTGAACGTGGTGTTGAAGTATTTTTTACGCAAGTTTTTAGAGACAGTTTTTTCCATGCGGATATGCATCCCGGCAATATTTTTGTATCCACGGTTAACCCTAATGATCCCCAATATATCACCATAGATTTTGGCATAGTTGGCACCCTAAATAGTGAAGACAAACGTTATTTAGCAGAAAATTTTATCGCTTTTTTTAATCGAAACTATCGTAAAGTAGCTGAATTACATGTGGACTCAGGATGGGTACCCTCGAATACCGATATCGACGACTTTGAAGCTTCGATTCGCAAAGTGTGCGAGCCTATTTTTCAGAAGCCTTTAGCTGAAATTGAATTTAGTAACGTTTTACTGCAACTGTTTAACACCGCTAGACGTTTTAATATGGTGATCCAACCACAACTGGTATTGCTACAAAAAACCCTACTGTACATTGAAGGCTTAGGCCGTCAGTTATACCCACAGCTTGATTTGTGGAAAACCGCCAAACCATTTTTAGAGAACTGGATGAAAGAACAAATTGGGTTAAAAGCCATGTATCAAAAGATTTCAACTAATCTGCCTTACTGGTCTGAGAAATTACCCGAAATACCGGACTTAGTGTTTGACACCTTAAAACAAGTTAAAAAATTACCTGAGCAGCAAAAACTACAATTTGAATTGCAACAACAACAATTAAGACAGCAACACCGTAGCTCACAGTTACTTTTGGTGGGCGCCACCTTTATTGTTTGCGCAGCGATATTGCCAATTTATCAACCACATTGGTGGCCAAGTGTTTGCAGTTTAACCGTGGGATGGGTGAGTTGGATCCTTGCTTGGCGTTTTAAAACTTCTTAGGTTTGTCATAAACTGTCATAGCTGCGAATCACTAGCTATCGCCAAAATAACCTTCAAGTCTCAAAGCAATGCCGTAAGAAGCTTTAAAATCTTCGTCGCGGCGCCACAAAATAAAAGGCTCAACCTCATAAAATAGCCACTTACGTAGGGCATTTTTACGCCACCTAAGACTCACTAAATATTCATCCAAATGGTAATTTGGTCGACTTAGGCCTTCAATATAAAAACCTGCAATCAAGGCATTTTTTTCATCGAATTGTGTCAGTTTTTGCAAGCTATGTTGCCATAACCAATCGTTACTATTATCTCTATAATAGAAATTATTATTCCACCTGAATATTGAGTTTTTAGTGGCACTATGGGCTAATTGCCAAGAAAAATTTGCCCCTAATCCGTCACTACTATACATGTAGGCCGAGGTCTCCCAATGTAGGTTAGTTTTTTCAGACAACAAATGAGTGTTGCGGTAGCGACTTTTAACAAACGCCTGTAGTCGACGCCCCACGCCAATACGATGGGATAAGCCACTCTCAGGACTGCTTCGCCAGCGCAGGGCTAAACTGAATCGATTTCTTTCTTCAAAGGCATTATTACCCGACGCTTGGATGTCATTATTTGGTCTGTCATCGTCGTAGTCAGAAAAAACTAAATCCACACGATTTTTTAGGTTGGGCAATTTCACTCTAATTTTAAAACGAGTTTCAAATTCATTGAAATGCCGACTTCTGGGCTCCCAACCTAAGCGAATGCGTGCCTCACCATAGGCCTGTTCATTATGAGTAAACTCCTTAAGCGCAAAAAAATCATCAAACCACATAGCACTAGAGTTGACCGATGAGGCAATGCTTTGATGCATGGTATCTAACCATGGATAATCTTCTTTTGTCTCTTGCGCATGACTATTTGTTATAAGCGCGATACTGACAAAAAACAATAAAGGAGCTTTTTTCACACTTTTCCTTACTAATATCCGCAAGCAATGGGTGTTGGCAGAATTAAGATTACCGCAATTAGTGTTCAAAAAGTCAAACATCTGAGATTTGCCTATCAAATCCAGTGACCTTTCCAATAAGCTAAGTATAATGAATTCCATACAGTTTCTAGGAGTATTTTATGTTTGGTATTAGCCCGATGCAGTTGCTGATTATTTTAGTTATCGTAGTGTTACTTTTTGGCACTAAGAAATTACGTGGTTTAGGTGGAGATTTAGGCTCTGCAATGAAAGGTTTTAAAAAAGCCATGAGTGACGATGATAAAGAAACGGACGCTGATTTTGTTGCTAAAGAGAAAGTCGAAGATAAATCCGCTGTCGACGCAGAAAAGCCTGTTCAGCAAACCAAGAGCGAAAAAAAAGAGCATAATTAATGTTTGATATCGGCTTTTTCGAACTGTTGATTATTGCGGTTGTCGGTTTAGTGGTATTGGGACCTGAAAGGTTACCCGGTGCTATTCGCTCTACCATGAAAACAGTTCGCAGCATTAAAGGTATGGCAAGTGGTTTTCGCCAGGAAGTGGAGCAACAATTCAAAATTCATGAATTACATGAAAATTTGAAAAAAGCCGAACAACAAAACTTAGAAAACCTGTCTCCTGAATTACAAAAATCTGTCGATGAACTTCGCGATGCTGCTAAGTCCGTTCAAAAACCTTATTCTAAAGAGTAGATATGGCTGATCCAAATAGCTTAATTGCTCATTTAATAGAGCTCAGAGGCCGTGTCTTAAAGGCCGTGGTTAGTGTGTTTGTGGTGTTTTTATGCTTGGTTTATTTTGCCCAAGATTTGTATCACTGGTTAGCAACGCCTTTATTAGACACTCTGCCAGAAGACGCACAAATGATTGCCACTGACGTAGCCTCTCCTTTCTTTGCTCCTTTTAAACTGACTATGGTGTTGTCGTTTTTTATTGCTATTCCAGTAATACTGTATCAAATATGGGGTTTTGTAGCGCCGGGGTTATATAAAAACGAAAAACGCTTGGTGGCGCCGCTATTGCTCTCAAGCACACTATTGTTTTATTTAGGTATGGCCTTTGCTTATTATGTGGTTTTCCCCTTGGCCTTTGCATTCTTCTCTAGCGTGGCGCCAGAAGGCGTAGTTATTAATACCGATATTAGTAGTTACCTTAATTTTGTACTGAAAATATTTTTCGCTTTTGGTTTGGCTTTTGAAATCCCTGTGGCGGTTGTTTTAATGTGCTGGACAGGCATGACCACACCAGATGCGCTTCGAGCAAAACGCCCCTATGTTATTGTCGGCGTGTTTGTAGTGGGCATGTTGCTCACACCACCGGATATTATCTCTCAGACATTACTCGCCATACCTATGTGGATTTTGTATGAGTTTGGCATAGTAGTTGGCAGTATTTATTCTCGTAATAAATCAGATCAAGAGCAGCAGGATGTTCCTTGAACGATGTTCCTAAATGTAGTGTGACGATCTTTGTTGGGCTAGGCTCAAACTCGAAAAATCTATTAGTTAAAATCGAGCCTTGTTTTTTTGTGTATTGAACGAATGAGGTAAACACATGTCTTGGTGTGATATAGGCGTTAATTTTACTGACCAACGTTTGTCTTTCAAGACAGTATTTGAACGCGCTTTAGCGGCACAAGTGTCCCATATCATTATTACAGGTACTAACTTAGAAAAGAGTCAGAAAGCCCTTCACTTAGCAGAACAACATCCCAATCACTTATCCACAACAATAGGCATTCATCCACATGACGCCAGCCAATTTACCCTTGAAACAATCAACACCCTAAAAACCTTAGCCAAATCGAAACAAGTTGTGGCTATAGGTGAATGTGGTTTAGATTTTAATCGAAACTTTTCTAGCCCCCAAGAACAACTCTTTGCCTTTGAGGAGCAACTTAAATTAGCTTGTGAACTAGGTTTACCGGTATTTTTGCATGAGCGCGACGCATTTGATGCGCAGATTCAACTACTGTCAAAATATCGCAATGAGTTAAAGGGGGGCGTTGTTCACTGTTTTACCGGCACGATTGAACAAATGCATAGTTACTTAGATTTGGACCTATATATTGGAATAACGGGTTGGGTTTGTGACCTTAAACGCGGCCAAGACTTACGTGAAGCGGTCAAGTCTCTGCCATTAAATCGTATCTTATTGGAAACTGACGCACCTTACTTGCGCCCCAAAGGTCTCGCCAACAACCGTAAGCTAGATAAGGGTAATAACGAGCCTGCCTACCTGCCTTTTATAGCTGCAGAAGTGGCTGCATTAATGGCAACTGATATACACACATTGCAAGTGTCTAGCCAAGCCAATTCAAGGGCGTTGTTCAATATTCTGAATAAAAGAGCTGATCATGGGAAATAGCTCTTTTAAGCATGTATTAAACAATGACTGGCTGTTATTTGTCTTTATTATGGGCATCTTAGGTACAGCGGCAATTTTTGTTACTACAAGTGTTTTCGATCCACTGCGTCCAAGTAATACACAAGTACAGAATATTTCACATTTGGTTGATCCAGAAAGTGAGTTGTCGATTACTGATATTCTGAATCTCCCCAACAATAGTTGGCAGCAATATAACCAGAATCTAGCGTCACTAGAAATGTCTAATGACCTACATTGGTTTAAATTCACACTCAATAATGTCACCCCAACAAACGCCCGGTTAGTAGAAATAGACTACCCATTATTAGACAAAGTTAAGCTTTGGTTTGTGCAGCACAATAAAGTGCTCTCCCAATATACAATTGGCGACACCTTGGTTTTCCCAGAACGTATAGTTGAACATGAAAATTTCATTTTTCCGGTACCAATAAGTGAGTACCCTGTTGATGTGTATATCAGTGTTTATACAAAAGGCGCGATGCGAATACCGTTAAATGTATGGCAACAACAAGACTACTTAGCCTATACCAGTAAAAACAGTTTAGTCATGGGCGGTTTCTTTGGGCTGATGTTAGCAATGGGATTAAGTAATCTATTCTTTTTCATCACGACCCGCTCCCCAATATTTTTAATCTACAGTGGCTATGTCATTTGCATAGCGTTAACTTTATCGGCCATACAAGGATTAGGCTATCGCTACATTTGGCCTAATTATCCATGGCTACAACAACATGCCGTAGGCATTTTTGCCAACTTGACTGTGTGGTTATCGATTATATTTTGTCTTGGGTTACTTAACGTCAAAGCTTTTAATAACAAACTAAGTACACTTCTCAGAATAATAGCCGCTGTTTTTTTACTGGGTGTGATCTTCAGTTTGTTTGTACCACTTCCTGTATTTCTAAAAACCTTTTTAGTGATTTTATGTGTCAGTGAGCTCGTTATCTTGGCTGTGGTTATTGGGTTGTGGATCAAGGGTTTAAAAGTTGCTGGATACTATACTTTGGCTTCCGCTGTACTTTTCTGCAGTGGTTTTGCCGTCAGTCTAGACGCACTTAACCTTGTAAACTTTAGCTTACCTTCATACTATTTATTGATGTTAGGTGCAGGAATCGAAACCCTGCTTTTAGCACTCATTCTGGCCATTAGTCACAATGAACAACGCCAAGCCCTGATTAATACACAAGCAGAGTTATTAAACAAAGAAAGACAAGCTCAACATGCCCAAAAGGACTTATTGTTATTACAAGAAAGCGCGACCGAAGAGCTTGAATATAAAGTGCAGGAACGTACTTTAGAATTAGAAATTGCGCTGCGTGAGTTATCTGAAACTAATCGTGAACTAAAAGAAAAAAATACTTTAGATGCCTTAACTGGGATCCGTAACCGCAGTTATTTCGACAAAAAATACCAAGCAGAAGTACGTAGAAGTCGACGAGAACAGACCCAATTGTCTATTGTCATGATGGATATCGACCACTTTAAAAAGGTGAATGACCAATATGGTCATTTAGTTGGCGACGAGTGCATTAAGTCTGTAGCGCGCACCCTAGAAAAAGCCTTAAAAAGACCCAGTGATGACGTGTGCCGATACGGTGGCGAAGAGTTTGCGCTTATTTTACCCAGTACCGACCTAGAAGGTGCGATGATCTTAGTAGAGCAACTTAGATCTGAAATAGAAAAAACCACCATACAAGCAGAAGATGAGTCCGTAAACCTCACTATTAGCGCCGGAATAGGTACCGCAATAGCTGAGTTAAACCAACCAGAAGACAGTATTTTAGCGTTGGCAGATAAACAACTTTACAATGCAAAGAATGCAGGTCGAAATAATGTACAAGGCAGCCAATTGAATGTTATTCAACATCAGGATTAATTATGATTGAACAATTCCCTAACACTCGTATGCGTAGATTACGTAAACAGGATTTTACCCGTAGATTAGTGGCAGAAAACCAACTTACAGCCAGCGACTTAATCTACCCTTTGTTTGTATTAGAAGGCGAAAATCAACAGCAAGCCGTACCTTCTATGCCTGGTGTTAACCGATTGTCTATTGATCTATTAGTCAAAGAAGCACATGAGCTGGTTGAACTAGGTATCCCAGCGATAGCGCTCTTTCCCGTGACACCGATGCACGCCAAATCATTATGTGCCAGTGAAGCATTTAATCCAGACGGTTTAGCACAAAAAGCAGTCCGCGCCATCAAACAAGCGGTACCTGATATTGCAGTGATCACAGACGTAGCCCTCGACCCTTTCACTTCTCACGGACAAGATGGCTTAATTGATGAGCATGGTTATGTGTTAAATGATGAAACAATAGAGGTATTAGTTAAACAAGCATTATCTCATGCCGAAGCAGGCGCTGACATTGTGGCACCTTCAGACATGATGGATGGCCGCATTGGCGCTATTCGCCATGTCTTAGAAAGCAAGGGTTTTATCAATACCTGCATCATGGCTTATTCAGCTAAATACGCCTCGAGTTATTATGGCCCTTTCAGAGACGCAGTCGGCTCAGCCAGTAATATCAAAGGTGGCAATAAGAAGAACTACCAAATGGATCCCGCAAACTCTGATGAAGCCTTGCGCGAAATCGCATTGGATTTACAAGAAGGAGCTGACATGGTTATGGTCAAACCTGGCATGCCTTACTTAGATATTGTTAGGCGCTGTAAAGACGAATTCAAAGTACCCACTTTTGCTTACCAAGTCAGTGGCGAATATGCCATGCACAAAGCAGCGTTTATCAATGGCTGGTTAAAAGAAGATGAGGTTATTTTAGAATCATTAATGGCGTTTAAACGTGCTGGAGCAGATGGAATTTTAACTTATTTTGCTAAGCAGGCGGCGCAACTTTTACGCAAAGGGTAAGGAGATTACCCTCTAAATAAAACACTTATAATTATTTGGAGTGTTATAAAACCATTGTGTTAAAAATTTAAAAACACTCCAACAGCCAGCCCACTTTATGCTGCTGCCATTTTTCGTTGGCTAGTTCTGCGTCTATCAAAGGGTGTGACTTCAGCCAGCCTTTTGGAAAAGTAAGCACCCACTTTTCATCTGACACTTGAAGCGTAAAATCCGCCAGTAAATTGTCTTTACGGCGAATAGAAAGTAAGCAAGATAAACGTAAGATTCTCACTAATACCAAAAGTGCTTGGCGTACCTCTGGATGGAAGCTATCAAACAGGCCGAGCTTTATTTCTTGCCTATGACATTGTACTAGGGTCTTAATGCCAGCGCGTTGCTGTTGTGTATAACCCACCATAGGCAGGTGGCTAAGAATGTAGGCGCCATGTTGATGATGTAACTTATATTCGATATGCAAACCAATTTCATGCAACATAGCCGCAGCCATTAACATCGCTTCGCAATCCACTTTGCCTAACATCATCTGGTGTTGTACTTGCTTAAACAAGCTAAGAGCAATGCTTTTAACACGATTAGCGTGTTCAGGATCCATGTGGAAACGCTCAATACATTGCTCCAGCGTCTGCAATCTACGGTCATTTTGTTGCATGTTGTCTAACATGCCATAAATAAGCCCTTCCCGTAATGCGCCACCCGATATCTGCATTTCTTGAATATTGAGCTGCTCAAACAGTGCAATCAATATGGCCAAACCACTAGGAAAGATGGCCCTTCTGGACTCGATTAGGCCTTCTATTTGTAATAAATCTATAGTCACACAATCAATACATTGCTGTTTCAAATTATGCAGATAATCAATGCGGATGGAGTCACTGATACCTTGTGTCACCAAAATTTCAGTAATGGCTTGGGGGGTGCCTGATGCGCCTAAACATTGTTGCCAATCAAAACTGATAAAGTCATCTTTCACCGGTTCTAATAATGACTTTGCTGCCTGTATTGCCTGCTGAAAACTCTCTTCTGATATAGTTCCATCAGCAAAAAAGCGCTCTTTAAAGGTGACACATCCCATATTCATACTGATTAAATGAATCGGAGTCATATCATTGCCCACTATAACTTCCGTGCTAGCGCCACCTATATCAATTACCAAGGAATTACCTTGATTTGCTGAGGTGTAAGCCACACCTAAATAGATTTGACGCGCTTCTTCCTCTCCATCAATCACATTTAATTTATGATTGAGAATTTTTTCAGCTTTTTTGATAAACACATCTGCATTGGCGGCCAATCGTAAAGTAGCAGTACCAACAATTTTAATATTTGAAAGGGGAATATCCTGCAAGCGTTCAGCAAAGGTTTCAAGGCAACTCCAACCTCTTTCAAGGCTTTGCTGGTCAAGTATCATGTTTTCATCTAAGCCAGCGGCAAGACGCACTTTTTGCTTTACTTTACCGATAATATGCACACTACCTGCCACAACCCGCACAATGACCATATGAAAGCTATTAGAGCCTAAATCTACGGCGGCATACAATTGCTCAGGTTGAGAAAAGGGTGCAATAATTTCGGTTTGATTATTCATCTATTTCGATTTGGGCGTGGACCTGAAGGTCGTTTTTGATGACTTTTACCACTTTGCATGCGTTTTTTAAATCGCGCTTTGGGTGGAGTTACATCACGCAGTAGGTCATTTGGATTGTACTCTGTCACTGGGATTGAATGTTGCACGTATTCTTCAATCGCCGGTAAATTCAAAGCATATTTTTCACAAGCAAAACTTATTGAACTGCCGCTTTCACCTGCTCGACCTGTTCTACCAATTCGGTGCACATAGTCTTCAGCATCATCAGGTAAGTCGTAATTAAAGACATGACTTACCATTGGAATATGTAAACCTCTGGCTGCAACATCTGTAGCCACCAATACATCAATAACACCACTGGTGAAGTTCTCTAAGATTTTTAAACGTTTATTTTGAGGTACATCACCGCTTAACAAGCCTACCCTATGATTATCAGCTTCTAGCCAATCGGAGACTCTCTCACAGCCGTGTTTAGTATTGGCAAACACAATCGCTTTATCTGGCCATTCTTCTTCCATTAAAGTGAGAAGCAAATAAGGTTTATCTTCGTCAGAAGGGTAAAACAGCTCTTCTTTTACCCGTTCTGCGGTTTTCCTTTCTGGCTCAATCTGCACATGAGTAGGATTGTCCATATGGTCGTACGCTAATTCCTGAACGCGATAAGACAAAGTAGCAGAGAACAACATACTCAGTCGCTCGCTAGATTTTGGCATTCTGTTAAACAAAAAGCGGATATCTTTAATAAAGCCAAGATCAAACATGCGATCAGCTTCATCTAGGACTGCAACCTGAATAGCAGCTAATGAAAAAATATTTTGTTTGTAATAATCAATAATACGACCTGTAGTGCCGATAATAATATCTACACCACCTTGTAACTTTTCCCGTTGACTTTGGTAACCCTCGCCCCCATAAATCAACCCAAGGGTTAAACCCGTGTGTTGGCTAAGTAATTCTGCATCGTTAAAAATTTGCACCGCTAACTCACGGGTAGGTGCCATGATGATTGCCCTAGGCTGACGTTTTGAGTCTTGAGGGTTAGTCAACAAATAGTGGAAAGTGGCGACCAAAAATGCGATGGTTTTACCTGTTCCTGTTTGCGCTTGTCCGGCAATATCATTGCCTTCAAGTAGCTGTGGTAAACTCAACGCTTGAATAGGTGTGCAAAGGCTGAAATTGGCCGCAGTTAGGGCTTCTACAACCTTTGCATTTATGGGTAAGTCTGAAAATTTTGTATCGGTTAAATGTGTAGTTGGCATAGCTTATAGCTTATCATTGCTTGCATTAAAAACCAGTTTCTATATAACAATCATAACCGCGCTGAGTCATGTCAGCCAGAGAAAAAATTACGGAGAAAAGAATGAGCGACAAAATTATCCAGTTATCTGATGATAGTTTCGAGGCCGATGTTATCAATGCTGCTGGTCCTGTGTTAGTTGATTTTTGGGCAGAATGGTGTGGTCCATGTAAAATGATCGCACCGATACTGCATGAAGTGGCTGATGAATTCGACGGCAAAGTAACAGTTGGTAAGCTGAATGTCGATGAAAATAACGAAACACCCCCTAAGTATGGCATAAGAGGCATACCTACATTGTTGTTATTTAAAGGCGGAAATGTAGCGGCAACTAAAGTGGGGGCGTTGTCAAAAGCGCAACTTTTAGAGTTTTTGAACGAAAATATCTAATCTTTGTTATTACAAAATGAAATATAAAAGCTCAGCAAATGCTGAGCTTCTTTTTATATGCAATTACCAGCAACATGCCTACAGCGCCCATTCCTATTGTAAATTAATTGTTATTCAGTTTTTTGAAAAATTGACCGATACTTTAAACAAGCAAGGTGTAATGCAGTTAAATCGGCTAACAAGCAGACAATTCACTGGACGCAGGAATTATTTGGTGCTAACTTTTATAGTGTTCACACCTGAACACCCCTATACTTCGCTCAAATCAGAGATGTAAATAAGTAAAAAACCTTTGAATCACTCAATCAAACTGGCTTTAAAAACAAGCTTCAGCATAAAGACCCACCAATTATGAACCTAACGGAACTCAAGAACAAACCGATCAGTGAACTAGTTAGCCTAGCGGAAGAAATGAAGCTAGAAAACATGGCCCGCGCTCGTAAACAAGACATTATTTTTTCAATCCTTAAATCACACGCTAAAAGCGGTGAGGATATTTTTGGAAATGGCGTACTGGAAATTCTTCAAGATGGTTTTGGATTCTTGCGTTCCAACGACTCTTCATACTTAGCGGGACCAGATGACATTTATGTTTCACCAAGTCAGATCAGGCGTTTCAACCTACGTACTGGTGATACGATAGCTGGGAAAATACGCCCACCTAAAGATACAGAGCGTTACTTCGCGTTATTAAAAATAAGCGAGGTCAATTACGACCGTCCCGAAAATGCTCGTAATAAAATATTATTCGAAAACTTAACACCTTTGCATGCCAATCAGCGATTAGTCATGGAGCGTGGAAATGGTAGTAGTGAAGATATCACTGCTCGTGTTTTAGATTTAGCCTCTCCAATTGGTCGTGGTCAACGTGGTTTGATCGTTGCACCACCTAAGGCAGGTAAAACCTTATTATTGCAGAACATCGCTCAATCCATTGCGGCGAATCACCCTGAATGTTTATTGATGGTGTTGTTGATTGATGAACGTCCTGAAGAAGTGACCGAAATGCAGCGCTTGGTGCGCGGTGAAGTAGTTGCTTCTACATTTGATGAGCCAGCCAGTCGCCACGTACAGGTGGCTGAAATGGTGATTGAGAAAGCCAAACGTTTAGTTGAGCATAAAAAAGACGTGGTTATTTTACTCGACTCCATTACCCGATTAGCGCGAGCCTACAACACTGTTATACCTTCATCAGGCAAAGTATTAACAGGTGGTGTAGATGCCAATGCATTACACAAACCTAAACGTTTCTTTGGTGCGGCACGTAACATTGAAGAAGGTGGAAGCCTAACCATCATTGCCACTGCATTGATTGATACTGGCTCTAAAATGGATGAAGTGATCTACGAAGAATTTAAAGGTACAGGTAATATGGAATTACACCTGAACCGTAAAATTGCTGAAAAACGTGTCTTCCCAGCGATAGATTACAATCGTTCTGGTACTCGTCGAGAAGAGTTATTAACCACTCAAGACGAATTACAAAAAATGTGGATATTACGCAAGATAGTCCATGAGATGTCTGAGATAGACGCCATGGAATTTCTTATTGGTAAGTTGTCTATGACAAAAACCAACAATGAGTTCTTTACTGCTATGCGCAGGCAGAAAAGTTAATCATATTTATGTTTACAAAAATCCGCTTTCAGGGAACTGTTAGCGGATTTTTTTTAACTTTTTTGACGCATCTTTGCTTAAAATTTGACAAGCCCATGTGCTTTTAAGATATTAGATATCCGTTCACTTACAGTCGATGTTTTATGAAACCCTTCATACCCGCCGTATTGTTAATATTAATGTTTACCCCTCGAATAATCGCTGCTGCTAGTCTTGAACAAATGCTTGCGGATATCGAACCTGAGGTCATCAAATGGCGTCATCATTTACATCAAAATCCTGAACTCTCTAACCGCGAGTTTAAAACAGCAAAATACATCACTAAACACCTTGAAAGCCTAGGGCTAGAAGTACAAACGGGTGTAGCGATAACAGGTGTAGTAGCAGTACTTGACAGTGGTAAACCTGGTCCGGTAGTGGCTCTACGGGCGGATATGGATGGACTGCCGGTACTTGAACAAAATGACTTACCCTGGAAGTCGACTCAACGTGGAGAGCTTGAAGGTAAGGATGTGCCAGTCATGCACGCTTGTGGACATGATACCCATGTTGCTATGTTAATGGGAGCTGCAGAAATTTTAGTGAAGATGAAGAACAAATTACGGGGCAAAGTGAAGTTTATTTTTCAACCCGCCGAAGAAGGCGCTCCTAGAGGTGAACAAGGAGGGGCTGAGATGATGGTTAAAGAAGGTGTACTTAAAAACCCTGACGTGGACGTGATTTTTGGCTTACATATCAGCTCAGAGACGGATGTAGGTAAAATACGCTACAAAGAAGGCGGCGCGATGGCGGCCGTTGACCCTTTTAAAATTGTGATTAAGGGCAAACAAGCCCACGGTGCTTACCCATGGTTAAGTGTTGATCCTATTACCACTGCAGCACAGATTATTATGAGCTTACAAACTATAGTCAGTCGAGAAATCAAACTCATTGATGAAGCAGCTGTGGTAACTATTGGTTCTATTCATGGTGGTAACCGTTCAAATATTATTCCCAGTGAAGTAGAATTGGTTGGCACCATACGTACTTTAAACAAAGCGGCTCGCGAACATATGTATGAAGCCCTGCCCAGAAAAGTACAAGGCATTGCAGATAGTATGCGCGCCGAGGTGACAGTCACATTACCATTAGATTATTATTATCCCATTACCTACAATGACCCTGCATTAACAGAAAAGATGGTGCCTACGCTGATTAAAAGTGCCGGACGGGACAATGTTATTTACAGCAAAGCAGTCACTGGCGCTGAAGACTTTTCATTTTTTCAGGAACAAATACCGGGACTCTATTTGTGGGTTGGAGGTAAACCATTAGATACTCCAGCAGACAAAGCCCCTGCCCACCATACCCCTGAATTTTATGTTGACGATTCAGGTATGAAAACCGGCGTAAAACTGCTCACAGACTTAACCATGGATTACATGGATCTGCATTAAAATAGACTTATTCAAACCACCAATTCAGGTGGTTTCTATGCTCGAAGGGATAGGCTACAATACGCGTCCAAAATTTTAGGGGATGATTCCCCGAACCACCAAATGAGATTTAAGAGAGAAAGTTATGCCAAACGTGGCGATAGTAATGGGATCAAAATCTGATTGGCCCACCATGCAAAACGCAGCTCACATGTTAGAAAAGCTTGGCGTCAGTTATACGGCCAAAGTTATCTCTGCTCATCGAACCCCCAATTTACTCACTGACTTTTCTGAACAAGCGGCGAGTCAGGGTTACCAAGTAATTATTGGTGGCGCGGGTGGTGCAGCACATTTACCCGGCATGATTGCAGCGCATACCCATTTGCCTGTTTTTGGAGTACCAGTACGCTCTAGCCAACTCAATGGCATTGATTCTTTACTTTCTATAGTGCAAATGCCCAAAGGGGTTGCTGTAGGCACTTTAGCGATTGGCGAAGCAGGTGCAGCAAATGCAGGATTACTGGCAGCGCAGGTTATTGCCCTGCAAAACCCAGAGGTACAACAAGCAATCAAAGATTTTCGTGCTGAGCAAACCGCTACTGTGCTGGCACAAGATGAATTGGTCCTCCCCTCCTTATGATAAAAACCAACGTGAGAATGTCTAAATGAGCATATTAGTTCTTGGGTCAGGTCAATTAGCAAGAATGATGGCTTTAGCAGGCTATCCACTTGGAATAAGTGTTCAAGCAGTAGACGTTGCAGATAACAAAATTGTCGATCCTGTCACTAAACAGGTTATCAATAACTCCCTAGATAGGCTGATAGAGGAAGTCAACGCTATCACAGTTGAGTTTGAGCATATACCAGAAGATCTGCTCGAGTTAGTTCATGGAAGCGGTAAGCTTAAACCTAGTGTAGAAGCTATTTTGGCAGGCGCTGATAGACTTCGAGAAAAGAAGTTACTAGAAAAACTGGCTATTGCTAACTGTCCATTTGAGATAGTCACAGACGTTGAACAATTGGACGCAGCAGTTGAAAAACTCGGCGAAAAATTGATTATTAAAGCCAGTCGCGATGGTTATGATGGGTACGGCCAATGGCGCCTACAAAACAAAAACGATTTGCCAGAATTAAAAGAGAAATTATCGCAACTAGACTTACACAAAGTACCTTTAGTGGTAGAGAAAATGCTCAACTTTGATCGTGAGCTTTCATTGGTTGCAGTGCGCAGCAGCAATGGTGAGATTGCCTATTACCCTCTCGCCGAAAACTTACACCATCAAGGGCAACTGCATGTTTCTATTGCTCCCGCTCCACAAGTTGATGAAACACTTAATCAACAAGCACAACAAATTTTCAATAAATTAGCGGAATCCCTAGATTACGTAGGGGTATTAGCGGTTGAGTTTTTCCAGATTGGACAACAATTATTAGTGAATGAAATAGCACCTCGAGTACATAATTCAGGGCACTGGACTATGCAAGGCGCAGACACTTGTCAGTTTGAAAACCACCTCAGAGCCGTAAGGGGATTACCTTTAGGCTCAACTAAAGTCACTTCACCAACAGCTATGATCAACATCATTGGCTGTAAAGCATTCAATCGAGATATGCTTAGTATTCCCGGTTGCCATTTACATTGGTACGGTAAAAGCCCAAGGCAAAAGCGCAAGATGGGTCACTTTAATTTATGTGCAGATAATTATGCTGAACTTGGTAAAACAATGCAGGCTTTGAGCGAATACGTGCCTATTGAAAATTTCCCTTTGCTAGAGGCTGAAGCAGTAAGATTGATTAAACTTTAGACGTTCGATTGAAATTTTTTTTTATTTGATTGACAACATTTAAATTATGCATACAATGGCGCTCGCTTTCGGGATTAGCTGCTACCAAGCAGTTTACCAACAACCCAAAAGTGGCGTCACCCAGAAAGATTTACCCTGTGTGCCGACTTAGCTCAGTTGGTAGAGCAACTGACTTGTAATCAGTAGGTCACCAGTTCGACTCCGGTAGTCGGCACCATTTTCTCGTGCAACTTCATCGAAACAAAAAGCAAAGCGTAGCGATTTCTGATTATTGAGATGACATTTGCGCAACCCACCACTAAGAACAGCCATAAGTAATCAGGTTTATTCCGTGAAAAATCTTATAATCAGTAGCTAAGCCTCATAGCAGTTCGACTCCGGTAGTCGGCACCATTCTTTCCGTGCAACATTCATCGAAACAAAATACTGAGCGAAGCGACTTCC
>TARA_R110000751_G_scaffold69425_1_pt1 | contig 44788 bp, 34 predicted proteins | sample TARA_R110000751 | Tara Oceans TARA_R110000751 (sample SAMEA4398001) | marine metagenome | biome: Polar Biome; feature: [MES] marine water layer (ENVO:01000295) within the mesopelagic zone...; material: water (ENVO:00002006), including particulate matter (ENVO:01000060) such as...... | reverse complement strand
AGTGGTTGCCTAGGGCGGCGTAAGTTTCAAGAAAAAAGCTCCTTTGAGTTTATTTGCTTATTAAGTAAAAATAGCATAATCAGAAGTTTGTTTCTAGAGACTAGTAGAATAGAGGGTTATATTTGCTTAGTAAAACCTTTGTTACATTTTAGAAACATATAAAACAAGTAAAGTATTAACTTTTAGTTTTTCCTGTTAATTATATAAAATCAACATAGTATCTTAACATTAAATTGTTAAGGTAATTATAATGCTACATTATTTTAAAATCTTGTTTTTTGCACTTTTTTAGTGCGCCGTAGCATTGTTTTGATTTTATTCGGTGCGTTATTTTATTTAAATAAATGCTTCTAAATATTCTAACGTTATATTGTTGACAAGTTGTTACCACTCGCTATTATACACCCCACAAAAATTCAAATTACTTTTTATTCAAGTGAAAATAAAACATGTTTGATATAAATAATGGAATTAAATAAGTGAAAACGGAGCAGTTAAGGAAACCTTACGGTTTTACCCTTGTTGAATTAATGATAGTAATTGCAATTATAGGTATTTTATACTCAGTTGCACTTCCAAGTTATACGAGTTACATACAGAAAAGCCGAAGAGCTGATGTTCAACAGATTTTGCTACAGCAAACGGCTGTACTCGAAAGACAATACACGCGCGTTGGTGGTTATCCAAGTACATTTACTTTTCCTACCTCAGATTATTACTCCTTTAACTATACAACCGATGCAACTACAGGCGCTTCAAATGGGTCTGAATTTACAATACAAGTTACACCTAAAGGTGCTCAGAAAAGTGATGAGTGTGGCAAGTTGTCTGTAAATCAAAGTGGTACTAAGTCAGCAGATAAATCGCAATGTTGGTAAAAAAAAGCCTTGGTTTTACTTTACTCGAAGTTTTAATCACGATGACCATCATTGGTATTTTAACTGCTGTTGCGGCTCCTTCGTTTATTACTTTTATAAAGCGGGATAGATTAGTTACAAATTCGAATCAACTGCACAGTGTTTTTAAATTTGCGCGTAGTGAAGCCATTAAAAGAAATCAAAGTGTTTCTCTCAAAACGTCGAATAAACAATGGCTAGTAAAAACTGCTATTAATTCAACGCAAACCACGTTAAATATTTTTGAAACTACACATAGCAGCATTTCTGTAGATTTAAAGAATATTAATATTTCAAGTACGGGTGAATTAGGCCAAATGTATCAAATCTTGGTGAGTGATAATGACAGAACAACTGTCGACTTTACTTTATGTATTTTACAAAGTGGGCAAAGTTGGTTAGTTGAGGCCCCAGAGACATGCTAATAAATTACAGCAAAGGGTTTTCTCTTTTAGAAGTTATGGTTGCTTTAATTGTCGCGACGGTTGCATTGTTAGGGCTTGCTTCAGGCCAACTAAAATCATTGCAATATATTACAAACAGCTTTAATTATACGGTGTCAATAATTGAGGCAAATAATGTTTTAGAGCGTATTTGGCCTCATTTATGCGAGCTACAACAAACAGATCCAAGTTTGTACAACGATGCTGACTTTAGAAATTATTTATCCCCACAAATTGATGCATATACACTCACTCTACCTGCTAACTTTTCAAATGATTTATCGGTTGAAGTAACTTGGCAAGATAAGCGTTTGACTGACAACTTAGAAAATCGCGTTGTAATTACAGGAAGCTTCCCAACACTACCTGATGGTTGCACGCCATGAAACATCTAATACATAAACATAAAGGCTTTACTTTAATAGAGCTTATGGTTGCACTTGCTGCAGGCATGTTTCTATTAGGCGGGGTGAGTCTGGCTTATTCTTCAATTAATAGCAGTACCAGCACAGCTAAAGATTTAGAAAATGCATTAGATGTAATCCGATTTAGCAGTAAAGTATTTACACGAAGTCTAAAACAAACCAACTCAGTCCCTACTTACACAAATAATATTCTAAGTGTTGAGCAAGAGGCGGGGGCAGCTGCTTGTACTGGCTTAACTATTAGTACGCAATTCATCGAAAAATATAGCCATGAAGATGACTCATTATTTTGTGATGTAGGGAATGGAAAAGTAAAAATATTAAAAGGTGTTAATGCAATTAGCTACGTAATTGATAACAACGTAGTGAGTGTCCTTGTAGAACCTACAAACTTACCAAGCCAATTCAATAACAGCTTAGTGATTGATATATCTTTGTCGCAAATGGTAATGAATAAGGCATTTCAATAAATGAAAAATACATCTGGTTTTACACTTGTTACTGTACTTATTTTAACATCTATGGCTTCAATTGTTGTACTTAGTACTCTTAGAGATAGTGTGATTCAGGAGCGCTTGAGTGGTAATTTTCAGAAAAAATTGAACGCAAGGCTGATGTCTGAGAAAGGGGTATTTTCAAGTATTGAAAAATTAGAAACAGCAATGCTTGCAGACCCGACTATAAATATTAACGATTTAATAGCCCATAATAGTGAAGTTTCTGGCACAAGCTCGCTTGAATCTAGTATATACAATGCAACCATTGAGATTGACAGTAATGGCGATATTTTAATTTCTAGCGAAGGTACTCGCTTTGAAGGTGAGAACCAAATGCAAGCTATATTCGAATATGTAGCTGGTGGGGGCGGAACGACCAGCAGTGCCTCAGTTTTTTCGAATGGAATTACAGGATGTTCTGGTGTTGCAATTAGTGGAAGTGGCTTAATTGATAGCTATGATTCGTCTTTAGGGGATTATAACGACACACTAGCTGATGGTAACAAAAATACATCAGAAGAATCTTTTGTTAATACAGTTAACGACTCTGGTGATATTACGCTAAATGGTAGCGGTACAATTGAAGGTAATGTTTTATCCTCAAGTAATTTATCAATTGTTCAAGGCGCTGATATTACAGGCAATATTCATAGTAATGGAAATTTAATACTCTCTGGTGGCGTGGTCGTTGGAGGGGATGCATCGGCATATTTAAGTTTCACACAAAGTAGTGGTACTGTTTCAGGTAGTATTTCAGCAAACCAATCTGTATCAGTAAAGCAAACTCAAGTTGGTGGTGATATTAGTTCATCAGGTCCAATTTCTATTACAGGTAAAGCAGTCCAAGGAACAATTCGTTCATATGATTTAGTCGCTCTTAATCAAACAACAATATGGCACGGCGTGTATACCTCCGGTAATTATGAGCAAACAGGGGGAAGTGTATACGGTGGAGTGCGTGTTCAAGGTAATGTGACGCTTAAACAGTGGGGCAGTACTATTGATAGTAAAGACCTTAGATACGCAGGTAATGGCTCTTTTAAGGGTGACACACTAGAGTATGCTTTCTCACCTTATAAAGTATCAAGTACAGCCATATCAATACCAACTATTGAGCCAGTTGAAAAAATAACACCAGAGAGTGAAAATAATAGAGGGTTAACTGCGTGTGATCCACTTGATATTGCAACAGCAATTGATAACGTGTCAGTTAATACGGCAAGCCCTGATCTTTTTATAAACAATAATAGCAGAGCAGGTGACTTACTCGAATTAGAAACTAATGAGGCTAACTTTTTAGTAGACTTTGGAAGCACTCCAGATAGTGCCATCACTGCTAAAGCTGCAACTTTCCTTGATTCAGCAACTCAAATATTTTATTTTAATGATGTAACAATTAAAGGGCGAATGCAGGTAAAAAGTAATCACAATGCAGTTATGTTTGTAGATGGCGATTTTACAATGAATGGCGCAAGTTCGCTAACAATCCCTGATAACAGCAGCTTAACTATCATAATTAAAGGAAAGCTTAAGATAGGAAATGGGGCACAAGTTTACGCACCTGACAATGGGATTACAAATGAAGGCAGGCCCGTTTTTAGTATTTATAGTTCTTACAGTGGAAATGATACTGGAATAGAGTTTTCAGGTGGTACACGAGAGCTTTATGCTGTTATATACGCACCACTTTCACAAGTTAAAGTTACTTCAGCAGTTGGTTTTAAAGGGTCTATTTTAGGAGATACTGTTATTGTAAGCGGCGCCGGTGGTATTCACTTTGACACGGCGTTAAATGAAGCCAGTTTTGGTGGTTCTTCATCTGGTGGTAATGGATCTGCAAGCAAGTTAGTTTTCAAAGGATGGCGCTTTACCCCCGTTGAAAAAAGCAATGAATAACAAAGCTATTAGGTCATTATTCAAAGCTCAATTCTATAAGGGAATTTATCAAGTTTATTGAATTAATTGCTTTGACCAATATTTGCATACTTAAAACTCAAATGTAAAACCAAACTCTCTTAGTTTTTCGTATACGTTTATATCAAAACGGTACAAAGTAGCAGCTCTATGTGCCACATTTGTTTGCTTTTCTTTGCAGTTTATTAGCAAGTTCATTTTTTATAAAACTTAGTGATAGTAATACCTTAGGTTATTTGTTAAAACTATATAAAGCAGACAAATGAGCGTTAAGTCGGCAGAAATATGTGCGATAAGCGCATTATTAAATTTTTATATACCTAAGGATAGCCCGAGTTAAATGGATGTATTGAGCAAGCTTCAAGAAAAAAACAAAACCCACTCTAAGCATCAGCGTAATGCTAGCTGGAGCACTGTTTGGGCGTTTTGTCTATTGAGTCCTTTGCTATTTAGCTATAGCTATGAATTTTATTTTTCAGTGATAGAAAATATTAAAATTGAGACTCTTCACCCATCTATAGTCTTATTTGGTTCGCTAGGTTTTGGTTTGCCTTTAGCGGCTATGGGTGGCTTAATGCTTTTTAAGCGTGTTAGGAAATTATTCCTATTAACTATCGCAGAAGCTTGGTTTATCTGGTTTTGGGTTGTTACTCCGTTATCGTGGCTAGCTTTTTTACCATTGATTCCTGCATTTGTTATATTGCAAGTGCAACTGCCTAAAATAAAGGCAGGTAAGTAAAAGGTATATAACAAGAGTCTAAGGTTGCGACAGTTCGCTCATGACTTCATAGCCGAAGTTGACGTTAAAGCCAAACGTTCAGCTAGCCCAATATAAAGCGGATTAAACCTGCTCTACAGAATAACTTGCGAAGTTAAAACCTCAGTAATTAGCGAGTACTCCCTTTATTTCAGTTTGAGATACCCAAGTTAGTAATACTTATTTCTGATATACTCAGTCAGCACTTTTACTCAAAAGGTAATAGTCTTCAGCTTGCAACTCAATGCAAGTTAACTCACTGCTCTTCATTATTTATTGTCAAAATTACACCTTTGTAAAATAGAGTTGGTTCATCCGAGCCAAAAACGTACAGAAAAAACACCGCCTAAGTTTATTGGCGAAGTACGATTATTCGTTGATGAACTCAAGCGTACTTACTTTATAAACAGGACTTAGCATGAGTGAATTAACTATCGGCGTTATCGGAACATCCCGCAAGACAGATGAAAGACGGTATCCTATTCACCCAGAGCATTTATTACGAATTCCCGAAAATCTTAGAAAACAAATGGTGTTTGAACAAGGCTATGGCACCGCTTTTAATGTTAGCGATGAATATATTGCAACGTTAACGGGTGGCATTGCATCGCGCAGCGAAATACTTACCCATATTGGCACGGCCATTATCGCAAAGCCTGTACTTGCTGACTTAGAAGAAATGCGCGAAGGAGGCACTATTTGGGGCTATGCCCACTGCGTTCAACAGCATGAAATAACACAAGCGGCGATAGAGCGTAAACTTACCTTAATTGCTTTTGAAGATATGTATGTGTGGTCACCAAACGGAAATGTAGGGCGCCATACTTTTTATAAAAACAATGAAATGGCAGGGTATTGCGCTGTAATACATGCATTGCAACTTAAGGGTATTGATGGTCATTATGGCGATCAACGTAAAACGATTATATTTAGTTTTGGTGCAGTGAGTAGAGGCGCTATTTACGCTCTTAAAGCGCATGGCTTTAGAGATATTACAATTTGTATTCAGCGCCCTGATCACGAAGTGCGTGAAGAAATATTAGATTGTCACTATGTTAAGGTACGAGAAGGTGTTGAAGGGGAAGCTCGCATGATGGTTGTTGAACATGATGGGACTAATCGACCACTTAGCGATCTTATTAGCGAAGCCGATATTATCGTGAACGGGACTTATCAAGAAACAGCTCATCCGGTTAACTTTGTAATTGAATCAGAGGCCGACTGCTTAAAACCAAACAGCTTAATTATTGATGTTAGCTGTGATGAGGGGATGGGATTCTTTTTCGCAAAGCCGACAACGTTTAAAAAACCTTTATTTCGATATAACAACACGGATTATTATGGCGTTGATCATACACCGAGTTATTTATGGGAAAGCGCGACGCGTTCAATCTCTGCGGCGCTCATTGTATATTTACAAACGATACTTAAAGGTGCTTTGCAGTGGCAAAAAGATGAAACCATTCGCCGTGCAATAAACATTGAGCAAGGAATAATTAAAAATACGGCTATTTTGGCATTCCAAAACCGTGAAAATATTTACCCTTATAACGTAATAACACAATGATTAAATCTATCTCTAATCTAATTTTACATTAGATTAATTAGGGGGGCACTTCGTCTTAATGCTAGTAATTTTAAGGCGAAGTGTTTATTGACTGATATAAAAACGAAAGGGCTTAGACTCTAAAAGTTTTGCTGAATAATTGCATATAATTTATAAGCTTACCAAATATTCCAACGACTGGGTGGATTAAAACTACAGACTTTTGGAGTGTAGCTCACACACTGTAAATATAATTTATCTAGTTACTTGTTAGAGATATTTATAGATTTTCCCAACCTATTGAGGCTAACTAGGCTTTAAAGTCGTAGTTCTCAATTACAGCCCGATTGTATAAAACATCTAATAAACACCGTATTTATATCAAATGACTGAAGCCTTTATTACCTCACTTCATAAAAACTATTCAACGCAATTAGTGAGTTAACTAAGCTACATAGTTACTTCTAGTTTCACTACAGACACCTTTAAGGTAAGATATAACTATCTCATACAAAAGGATCGTTGATGAAGAATGTACTACTAATAGTTACTGGTGCAAGCCCACAAGTATTAACCGAAACTCTTTTTGCGCTTTATCAGCAAGGTAAGCCTATTCCCGAAGAGATTTTTGTTATTACTACAAAAAGCACAAAGACTATGCTTACTGATGGATTATTTGAGCAAGGTCATTTAGCTAAATTAATAGCAGATTATAAACTTCCCAACATTAAACTTCCCGATGAAAACATATGGCTAATAGAAGATGACAAAGGCCAACCTATTAATGATGCTAAATCTGAAATAGAACAAACCTACATGGCTGACTTTATTACGCGTAAAGTGTTTGAACTCACCAATAAAAACGATATTAGTATTCATGCATCGATTGCGGGTGGGCGTAAAACAATGGCGTTTTATTTAGGCTATGCCATGTCATTATTAGGCCGCGAGCAAGATTCGCTCAGTCATGTATTTGTGAATAACGAATTTGAATTTGTTAGAGACTTTTACTACCCAACACCTTACGACCACATTATTGATGGTAAAAATGGCACGCAAGTAAACTGTATTAATGCAAAAGTAACCCTTGCCGAAATACCCTTTGTACGAATGCGCCAATCTATCGACGAAACCCTCATTGCCAATATGCAAAGTGCATCATTTAGCCAAACAGTAGCAAGCTTAAATTCAGCTCATAAAAAAGATTTAACCCTTGAAGTAAACGCAAAAGCAAAAACGCTCACCTTTGCAGGTATCGAAATTAAACTTACCGCAAAAGAAACCGCCTTTTATTTATGGTTAAACCAATACAGCCAAAGTGAACATAAAAAGCTAGTTGTGGGTCGTGATTTTGAAGAGTCTTTGCGTTACAGCAAAGAATATCTCATGCTTTTACAGCAAAATAGTAGTGATTTACGTATATTCCGCGATACGTTTGGCATAGAGCCCGAAGATTTTAGAGATGGTTTGCACAGTAATTTAAAGGTAATGGAAAAAACCTTTGTGCAGCAAACTTGCAGCCGCATAAAGAGTAAAATAAATAAGGTGTTACCCAACGAGCTTGCTAAAAAAATAGCGATTTACTCCAATAACCAAAGCTTTGAAACAAGCTACTGGTTAAGTGCAGTAACACATAATATAAAAATAAATATAACGGCTTAATATTCGCAAGCTTGCAAACGCATAAAAATAATAACGCATGGTAAATTAGTTGATAAGGAAGTAATCAGGAATGAAGCAATCAATGAACTTTGAACACATTCAATCTAAGTGGCCAGAGCTACACCAGTTAGCCGCTTTTGCAGAAGACTATGCGATTACCGATCCACAAAGCTCACTGGTTAAGCTGCGTTGCTTTGCCGAAAAAGTAGTAGGCTACTTATACAAAGAACTTAGTTTACCTGTTTTACCAACGTCTAATATTTTCGATAAACTCACCGCCGACGACTTTACCAGTGCAGTCCCACGTTTAATTACCGATAAGCTCCATGCCATACGTAAAAGCGGCAACCAAGCCGCGCATGAAGGCAAAGTTGATCAACAACAAGCTATTTGGATATTAAAAGAAAGCTACTTTGTAGCCTCTTATTTGTTTATGGCTTATGCCAATGGCACGCAACAAGAATGCCCAGAGTTTAAAGCACCTGAGCAAACACAGCCAACTAATCAAAGTGATGCCCAGTTTGCTAAAAAGAACAAACAACTCACTCAGCAGCTAGCCGAAAATCAAGCTCGTTTAAAACGCGCACTTGACGAACTAGAAGATGCAGAGCTTGCACAAAAACAAGCGCAGCAGCAAGCTGCAAAACTAAAACAAACTATTGATGCAGAAAAGCTTAACCAGGTTAAAACGCGAAATGAGCAAATTGTTAACTCAAGTTTTAACTTTAACGAAGATGAAACCCGTAAACGCATTATCGACTTAGATTTACGCAATGCAGGTTGGAATGTAGCACTTGACGACAAATCAACAGAAGACGTAGGCAAAGAAGTAAAAGTAACCGACCAACCTACAACAACAGGCGTAGGCTATGTTGATTACGTATTATGGGATGACGACGGAAAGCCACTTGCTGTAATAGAAGCCAAACGCACCCGCGAAAATATCGAAAAAGGCCGCCAGCAAGCAACGCTTTATGCCAACGCGCTCGAAAAGCAATATGGTCAACGGCCCGTTATTTTTTACTCTAACGGCTGGGATATAAAAATTCTCGACGACGCGCAAGGTTATAACAGCCGTGGTTTATACGGTTACTACTCAAAAGACTCCCTGCAATACTTAATAAAACAGCGCACACTCAAAAAAGATTTAAATAAAACGCCAATAGATACTGCCGTGGCAGGGCGTTTGTATCAAATGGAAACCATAACTCGTGTGTGTGAGCGTTTTAGTGATAAACACCGCAAAGCGCTTATTGTGCAAGCAACCGGCACGGGTAAAACACGCGTATCTATCGCCCTTGCAAAACGGCTGCTTGATGCAGGTTGGGCTAAGCGCGTACTATTTTTATGTGACCGAAAAGAGCTACGTAAACAAGCGGGTAATGCCTTTACTGAACACACCAAAGAGCCAGTACACATTGTAGGCAAAAGCGCTAAAAATACCGCAGCCAGTGCGCGTGTATTTATAGCAACCTACCCAGGCATGCTGCGTATAATGAATAAGTACGACGTAGGTCACTTTGACCTAATAGTAGCCGATGAATCGCACCGTTCAATTTACAATATTTATGGCGATATTTTTAAATACTTTGACGCGCTAGAAGTGGGCTTAACCGCCACACCGGTAGAAATGGTATCGCGCTCAACCTGTGATTTGTTTAGCTGTGATTACAAAATGCCAACAGCCAATTACCCACTTGAAGACGCCATAGAACAAGGCAACTTAGTCCCTTACAAAATTGTAAGTTACACCACACAATTTTTACGCGAAGGCATTAAAAAAGACAACCTAACCGATGAGCAAATAGCCCAACTAGAAGAGCAAGGGATTGATCCGAACGAGCTCGACTTTGACGCAAAACAAATAGACGAAGCCATTAAAAATAAAGACACCAATAGGCTAATACTACGTAACTTAATGGAAAAGGGCCTGCGCGATAAAGACGGCCAGCTACCTGGTAAAACAATCGTATTTGCCCGTAACATAGCCCACGCCGAATTAATGGCGCAGCTGTTTAGCGAGCTTTACCCGCAGCATGGTGCTAATTTTTGCCGCGTAATTCACTCAAAGTACGAACGCGCTGAAGAGCTAATAGACGACTTTAAATCAAGCGACGAAAACAGCGTACGCATAGCCGTATCGGTCGATATGCTCGACACCGGCATAGACGTACCTGAATGTGTAAACCTTGTATTTGCCAAACCCATAAAATCAAAAGTAAAGTTTTGGCAAATGATTGGTCGTGGCACACGCTTATGCGAAAACCTATATGGCCCAGGTAAGCACAAAACTCACTTTTTAATATTCGACCACTGGGCAAATTTTGAATACTTTGATGAAAATCCAGAAGAAGAAGACGTAAAACAAGCTAAATCGTTACTGCAAAAGCTATTTGAAGCGCGAGTAACCCTTGCACAAACCGCCCTCAAAAAAGCCAATATGGATGTGTTTGACCAAACAATTAAATTAATTCACGACGATATTTGCTTACTGCCAATGGAATCAATATCGGTGCGCGACAACTGGCTAGTGGTCGAAACCTTTAAAGACCTAAAACGCCTTAATCAGTTTATTCCTGATGATATACAAACGTTACTAGAAGAAGTAGCGCCGCTTATGCAATGGCGTAACATTATGGGGCAAAGTGAAGCCTATAAATTTGATTCTGAGCTAACCACCATTCAAACGCTGTTACTAACCGATGAAAGCCAAATTGATTTAGCCAAGCAAAATGTAATGAACAAAGTTGAGTCGCTTCAAATGCATTTAAACGAAGTGCGTAGCAAAGCACCTGCAATAGCTGAAATACAAACCGAGCAATATTGGCAGTATTTAACCCATGCAGCGCTTGAGCAAAGCCGCATTAATTTACGCAGTATTATACACCTGCGTAATAAGGACATAACACCGCCAAAAAGTGACTTTGTGCTTGATATAAAAGAAGACGCAAACCAAATACACGAAGCCGACAGGCTTACAAAAATAGTCTCTATTGATTATCAAATATACCGCCAAGAGGTTGAAAAAACACTCACCCCGTTATTTGAAACCGACAACGTACTTAAAAAAATTCGCAATGGCGAACAAGTAACCGAAGCCGACTTAGCGCAATTAAGCTCGTTAGTGCATACGCAAAACCCAAGTGTTGATTTAAATACATTAAAAGAGTTTTTTCCCGAATCAACCGCGACGCTCGACAAAATATTGCGTACCATAGTCGGTATGGACAAAAACGTCATAGAGCAGAGCTTTACTACCTTTGTGCAGCAAATACACACCCATGTAAATGCCAAACAACAGCGCTTTATTGGTATGTTAAAAAACCACCTAATTCGCCACGGCTCTATCGAAATAGCCCAGCTTTACGATGCGCCTTTTACCCAAATACACGACATGGGGCTCGATGGCGTATTTAGCCAGCAACAAGCCGACGTAATAGAACAATTTATTAAGCAGTTTGACGTAAAACTAGGCGATAAAGCCCAAAGCGTTGAAAAGCAAATACACCTTTAATTTTATAAGCGCATAATTTACACCGCGCTTAAACAGCATTAACTAGGATACACATTAATGATAACCGGACCTTTAAAAAGTAAAATAGACAAACTATGGGAAGAATTTTGGACCGGCGGTATCACTAACCCGCTAACCGTAGTAGAGCAAATTACTTTTTTAATGTACGCCCGCATGCTCGACATGAACGAGCAAGCCGACGAAAAACGAAGCGCACGTATTAAGCAGCCATTTAACCGCCGCTTTACCGACGCCGAGCAACATATTCGTTGGCAAAACCTGCGCCATTTAGGCTCAGAAGAGTTATACAAACTAGTTAAAGATGAGCTGTTTCCGTTTTTTTCAAAAACCTCAGACGACGTATCGCCAGAAGGCGCGGTATTTAACGAGTTTATGAAAGACGCGCAATTAATGATTCAAAAGCAAAGCTTGTTGGTAAAAGCCGTTGAAATGGTAAACGACCTACCGCTTGAAAACTCAGACACCAAAGGCGATTTGTACGAATACCTATTAAGTAAACTCACCACCGCAGGCATTAACGGCCAGTTTAGAACGCCGCGCCATATTATACGCGCTATGGTCGAAATGATGGACCCAAGCACCACCAGCCAAATTTGTGACCCATCTACCGGCACCGGTGGCTTTTTGTCGGTAAGTTACGAATACCTGTTACAAAAATACACATCAGCCGAGGGAATAGAGCGCGAACCCGTGCTTGACGTAAATGGTAATATACAGCTTGATGACAGCGGCAAACAGCTTGAAAACTTACTTTACTCAGGTGATTTAATTACCCCAGAGCAGCGCACCCATATAGATACAAACATGTTCAACGGTTTTGATTTTGACGCCACCATGCTTCGCGTAGCCGCCATGAACTTAGTAATGCACGGTATTAAACAACCGGGCATTCATTACCAAGATACCCTAAGCCAAAACTTTAAAGAGCACTACCCGCAAAAAGCAAAAGAAGGCTACGACATAATACTCGCCAACCCGCCATTTAAAGGCAGCCTAGACGAAGAAGATGTATGCCCCGAGTTATTACGCAAAGTAAAAACTAAAAAAACTGAGCTGCTGTTTGTTGCCCTTATAGAGCGCATGTTAAAAGTGGGCGGGCAGTCGGCAACAATCGTGCCTGATGGCGTTTTATTTGGCTCATCAAAAGCGCACGTACAACTGCGCCAATTATTGGTAGACAACAACCAACTTGAAGCGGTAATTTCACTGCCAAGCGGCGTGTTTAAACCCTACGCCGGTGTTTCAACCGCCATACTCATATTCACTAAAGGCGGCAGCACCGATCACGTCTGGTTTTACGACGTACAAGCCGATGGCTTTAGCCTTGACGATAAGCGCACCCCAATAAAAGCCAACGACTTACCCAGCCTAATCAGCGAATTTAAAGCCCGTGATAAAGCAACCGCGACAAGTGATGCTAACGATAAAACCCAGAAAGCGTTTTGGGTAAGTAAAGAAGAGATAGCCAGCAATAAATACGACCTTTCAATCAACCGCTATAAAGAAGTGGTATACGAGGAAGAAACATACGATCCGCCAAAAGAAATCCTAGGTAAATTAGTGAGCTTAGAAAACGAAATACTAGCTGATTTAAAAGAGCTGGAGGGGATGCTGTGAGTTGGCCGTTAGTTAAGCTTGGTAATATTGTTGAAAATTGCAACTCTAAACGAATTCCTTTGAAACAGGCTGATAGAGCCCAGAGAAATGGTAGTTACAGATATTATGGCGCCTCAGGTGTTATCGATTATGTAGATGATTATTTATTCGATGGAGATTATCTTTTAATAGGTGAAGATGGTAATAATTTAATATCTCGCTCAACCGATATAGCCTTTCACGCAAACGGTAAATTTTGGGTAAATAATCATGCACATGTTCTGACTTCAAACGGTAATGCAGATTTAGGTTTTCTTGTTCACTATATAAATAGTATAAATCTTGAACCATTTATAACAGGCTCTGCACAACCTAAATTAAACAAAAAAAACTTAGATGCTATAGAAATCCCACTCCCACCACTTGACGAGCAAAAACGCATTGCCGCGATTTTAGATAAAGCCGACGTCATCCGCCGCAAACGCCAACAAGCCATAAAACTCGCCGATGACTTCCTACGCAGCGTATTCCTAGACATGTTCGGCGATCTTGAGACGAAAGGTTGGGAAATTACTACTGTTGAAAAAGTAGCTGAAAGTACAAAAGGGAGTATGAGAACAGGGCCATTCGGTAGCCAGTTATTGCATAGTGAGTTTGTTGAAAAAGGTATTGCAGTATTAGGTATTGATAACGCAGTTGAAAATAAGTTTAAGTGGGGAAAGCAGCGCTTCATCACAGAAGAAAAGTATCAGCAGTTAAAGCGATATACAGTCAAACCTGATGATGTAATTATAACTATTATGGGAACTTGTGGCCGGTGTGCGGTTGTACCTGAAGGTATACCAACTTCAATTAATACTAAACACATATGCTGTATCACTTTAGATAAAGATAAATGCTTATCTAGTTTTCTACATTCATATTTTTTATATCATCCAGATTGTCAGAAATATTTAGCCACTAATACAAAAGGTGCGATAATGGCCGGTTTAAATATGGGGATTGTAAAAGGTATTCCAGTTCCCTTAGTACCTTTAAGTCTGCAAGTTAAATACGATTTTATAGTAAAGCAATTGAATGAATTGTCTGAAGGTTTATCAGAGCACAAAGAAAATGGAAATTCATTATTTAACTCACTAAGCCAAAAAGTCTTTGCGGGCGAACTATAACGCGATTTATAAGAATAATAACAAGGATGTTAAATGACCCAACGTGAATTAAATAACAACATAATCAACGTAGAGCTTACAAAACAAGCTGCTTACTTCACGCGTAAGGATAAATAAAAATGCAGGCACAAATAACACGCATGAACGAAGTGGGCGATACGATATTTTTAACACCCACGGCATTACTCAGCTACGAGGCATTGGTGTTAAAAAGCTTAGGCTCAAATACCTATCGCGGCTTTCATCGTAAAGATAATAATTGCTTAGGCGCATCACACACGTTTAGAGATGTGTTAACTAAAAAGAAAGACTATTTAATACACGCACTAAATAATCTCACCTCTGAAATGCAGTTAAACGAACTTGCAAACGAGTTATGTAGTGAGCTAAAAATTGAACTGAGTAAAAACATTAAACCTTCGCAGTTGCAGTCGTTTAATAAAGTACGAAAGCCCGTTGATATTGTATTTGAGCACTTTGTAGCTATGGGGGAAGACTTTGCACCTGCAAGAAAAACCGCCACACCATGGCTGTTTTTACCCCTTGATAGCCAAATGTTTCAGTCAGAATTTATATTCACCGCCCAAGAAGCGAAGGCTCAAGGCATTAAACGCAGTTTTACTTATAAAGATATTAAAACAGCCCAGCACTACGCAGATATACAAAACTTTTTAAAAGATAAAGCGGCAAATATAGGTTTAAACCACCGTATTTATTTTGATTTGGTTTGGAATAACCGCTTTGAAAGCAACGGCACCAACTTGTTTTTAACTAACCCAAGCAGGAATCGCTAAAGAGTTAAGTGTTCATATATTAAAATTAAAACTAACAGCTGATAGATATTTGTTTATTAATGACTTTAATTATTAAGTAAAAAATAAACTATTAACCACTTATTAAGTAATTACTACCCGTAAACTAAGGGATTAGGAGTAAGGCATGTTTGAAGGATTGTTATTAAACGCTGATTTATTATGGCCAAATGCATGGTTAGGGCGTTCATTTATAGTTATTATGGTACTACTTTTTGTATTTGCTGTTGGTTGGGTGCTTTTACTAAAACATAACAGTAAAAAAACGATTAAAAAGGTTGAAGAAATTGTAGTAAAACAAACTACAGAGTCTCTTTACGATAATATTGCTGATATTAGAGATAAAGCTAAATCATCAAACGATGACGTAGTTAAAAACCTTTGGCGTGAGTTTGATGAAAGCTTGGTTTTAGATCACCGAGAAAAAGGCGTATATAACACCTTAGATGCAGAGCACTTTTTTAACCCAAGAACACTTGCCTCGGGTATTACCTCAAATAGATTACTAGCAGCAGCGCCTTCATTTTTAACTGCAATTGGTGTACTCGGTACTTTTTTAGGCTTAACTATGGGCTTAAAAGGGCTACATATGGAAAGCAACGAAATAGAGGCGCTTAAGGGGGGTATTGCAAGCATGATTAACGGTGCCGCAATGGCATTTGTAACTTCTGTTTGGGGTGTAGGGCTTAGTTTATTGCTTAATATTTATGAAAAAAACACAGAACGTCGAATAATTAAAAAGGTAGTTAAAATCCAGCAGAAAATTGACTTTTTATTCCCTCGTTTACCTGCTGAAAAGTCACTTGTTGATATTTCTAAAAACACCAGTGAAAGTAGTGAAGCGCTGCAAGAATTGCATGAGCGCATTGGCGACCGCCTACAAGAAACTATTTCAGGCATGAACAAAGACATGCAAGAGGCCTTTACCAACGCACTTAATAATGTAATGGCACCTGCGATGCAATCGTTAGTCAGTAATGCCAGCCAACAAACTAGCGGCGTGTTGGAGCATTTAATTAGTAACTTTACTGAGAGTATGCAAGCGGCCGGCAGAGGCCAAGGCGAGCTTATACAAAAGTCGACTGAACAAATGCATGAGGCTGTAAGTAGCTTGAACGGGCAAATGAGTGCAGTGCTTGAACAAAGTAGTAAACAAGCTGAGTTAATGGCCCAGCAACAAGCTGGGGCATCATCGCAATTTAACCAGCAACTCGAAGCGATGCTTAGCAAAAGCGAAGAGCGCCAACAGCTTATGGAGCAAAAGTTGTTTTCAGCGATTGAATCGCAACAGCAATCGCAAGCGACGCGTGAAGCAAACCATGTAGATAATTTACAGTCGGTATTAGGTGGTTGGTTAACTGAGCAATCGCAAACTCTTAATAAGCTTTCTGACTCTATGGCCGAAGTACAAAGCGCGATGGGCGAATCGAACCGTGGATTTGTTAATGAGCTTTCTAGCCAAAACGAAAAAACAACGGCGCAGCAACAGGCGTTTACTAGTGGCCTTGAAACAAGTTTACAAAGCTTTATGCAAAGCTCTGAGCAGCGCCAAAAGACGCTTGAAGAAACGTTCGGCTCATTAATTAACAGCCAGCAGCTTGAAGCCTCTAAGCGAGACTCAGAATATCGTGAGCAATTACAATCGCAGTTAGGTCAGTGGCTAGCACAACAAGACCAAATGCTTACCTCGATGACTGATGCTGTAAAACGTACGCAAACGCATATGGATTCGGTTATTGCACAGCATAAAGATGTTATTGGGGAGCTTAAAACGGTTGCAGAGTCATCTGCTACAAGTAGCCAAAACCTGAGCAATAGCGCCAACCAAATTGGGGTGCTATCGGGTAATTTATTAAAAGCAACAGAGTTGTTCGATACGCGCTTAGCTGATATGACCGACACAATCAAAGGTATTTCTGCGCAAAACGATGCATTAGCAAGCCACGTAATTGAGCAAGCTAAAGTGCTAAGAGGGCTTGAAACGTCGCTTGTTGCTACAACAGAGCAGTTCGGCAGTACGGCAAAATTAGCTCAAAGCGGCTTTAGCGAAATGAAAACACACCAAAGTGAGTTTATACGTGGTGTTGAGGCATCTTTTGAGGGGCTAAGTAATACGTTAGCTAAGCAAGTGTCTGATATTGAAAAGCAAACGAATGAGTGGCTACGCAGCTATTCATCAGAAGTAAATACGCAAGTTAAAGAGCGTATGGAGACCTGGAACACCACAACCCTTGAGTTTGGTGACCAGATGCGCCGTACAGTAAGTTCTATTTCTGATTTAGTGGATGAATTGGAGCGTAGCTAATGCGAGTATTTAAAAGCAACCAAGTAAGTGTTGATGAAGAAAACCCTTACTGGATGTCGTTTTCGGATATTTTGTCGGGCTTACTTATTTTATTTGTTTTAGCATCTGTTGTGTTAATGGTTGAGCTTATGGAGGCCAAAGAAGAGCTTGAAAATAAACAACAAGCATTTACCCAAGAGCTAGAAATGCTGCACATGGCTGAGGGTGTTCGCAAAACGATATTACATGAAGCTGCTGAGTTACTGCGTAAGCGAGGCATACAAGTTACGGTTAGCGAAAATGAAACTGTATTAAGTATTCCTAACGATATTTTAGGGTTTGATAGCGCTGCATTTAATATAAGTCCGCAGTTTGAAGGCACTGCACTTGAAATTGGTGAGGTGCTAGCTGAGGTTATAAATAAAGATAACCGTGAGCAATTCCTCGATACTATTTTTATTGAAGGGCACACCGACAGTAAAAACTTTAACGGCATGCTGGGTAAAGGTAATTGGGGGTTATCGACCTTTAGGGCGATTTCGTTATGGGAGCTTTGGAGTAAGTTACTGCCAAGCCAACATGATTTAGCAGGTATTACTAATAAAGAAGGTAATCCGCTTTTTTCGGTTAGCGGCTATGCGGCAACACGTAGAATGGTAGTTGAAGAGTTAACAGAAGGTGATTTTAGATCTAACAGGCGAATAGACATACGCTTTACTATTCGCAGGCCTACTAGTGCGGAATATGAAACGGTGAGAAGCCGTTTGGAGATGCCTTAATTATGTTGCTTTTACCTCCTATTCCTCAGCTTTCAGAATTTAGCTGGGAGCGATTTTCACAGCAGTGGAATAGCCTGACTTCACAAACAAAGAAAATTGCCGACGGTGCAGGACAAGGCGAAGAATTTAAAGCCCTTGAGCAACAGGTAAGGCAATGTGTATTAAGCAGAGATATTACACAATTAAAAAACACACTACTTAAACGCAAAGGCGTGCGTGTTTTAACTCAGTTATGGATTGATAAAGAAGACGTAAGAAAAGGCTCATTAAACGAAGAAACAATAGATTACATTCAAGCTAAACATCCCAAACTTGGTATGTCGTCGTTAATGAATTTAATTTCGTTAGTTTATCGTTATTTTGATGCACTGGTTGATGGCAATATTTTTAATCGATTAACGCAGTGGCTTAACCAGCAAATAGAGCAACGTTTAAAAGATCGCAAAAATACAAGCGACACAATTTTGTCTGTGCTTAATCAGGCTAAATGGCTGTTTGATTTAACCGCTCCAAAGGCTTTGGTTAACCTTGCCAAACAAAACCACTTAGACTTAAGCGAACAATTAAAAAAACTACGCTTAAACGAGCTGCCGCAAGGGCGTTTTTTAGATATTTGCCACGCGCAATATTACCTGGATACACTGAAAGAAATTCCCGTTGGTGAGCAACATGATGTGCTGCATGAGCTACTAAAACAAGATGTTGCCACTATGCCTTTTGAAGAAGGTAAACGAATAGGGCACATAGCGCTTGAAATTATTATTGACCGCTCTGCTGGTGCACCAAGTGAAATATGGCAAAACTTTGTACTGAATTTAGCTGGCGATCCGCGTATTGCTAATACAGCTACAAATTACCGCCAGTGGTGGAAGCCCATTGGTGAGAATAGAGTAAAAGCAGTGACAAGCTGGCTTGCCAAAGAAGACTTGCGGTTATTTTTAGGCGCTATTGAAGAGTACGCAAATTACACCGGTGATGAAGCGTTAAATAGAATGTTCCCTGCACGTAAGCGCTTTTTAGAAGGGCTTTATGAACATGGATTTGTGCGTAATACCCGCTTAATGCTCGGTACTAATGCTGCGAAGACAGTAAAGACTGTATTGGGGAATGACCTTAAAATAAATTATATAAATTTAAGTGGATCTCAAGAAACTCACACTTCTATTATCTATCTAGATTGTGGAGACTTTCACATAGTAGAAGGTTCACATGAGTTTAAACTTTGGATTTATATGGGCCTACCTAGTGAAAAGCTAATAGATTATTCACTCAGTGAATTTACCCGCTCCGATTTAATACATCGCTTTCCTAAAGATTTTAGAGAACTTTATCCTAATGGTAATTTTAAGGATATAACTCACTCACCTACAACTTGGCAAAACAGGGCCATAGAGTTTTTAACTCAAAACGGTATTGAACTCGATTTAGAAAAACTGTTTTATAAAGACGAATACAGAAGATATATAAGTCGGTATGGATTACCTGTTTTAGGAAGTAAAGAAAAAGTAGAAATAGAAGTAGAAGCAAAAACGGAAGCCACTCAATCGCTGGGGTCTTTAATTTTGCATGTACTAGATGTACATCAACCTATAAATAGTAACTCAATTACTAATATCTTAGCGCAGGAGTTTGAGCTTCGCAAAAGTGTTCACCAGGTAAATTTTGCACTTTACTCTTTACGTACAAAAGGTAGGGTCACTTTAAACTCTGAAGATTTATGGAGCCGTTCGCTGTAGCCCACTTCAGAGAAAAGCATGAGCTTTAGGAATATTAAAAAGGGATTTAAAAATACATGTCACTTGTTAGTTTGATAAAAGGGCTTTTGCCTAATAATAAAAATAGTCATTTAGCGGACGATAAATACTCCTTAGTATATGACTCGTATGGCGTTAATTTTGCCACTAATGAAGCTACATTTCATTGCCTAAACAAAGGTGAGGGTACAAGTAGTCAGCTTATTCAGCATGTAGTACTTAAAATGCTTGAAGAAAGACATATTGCTGAAACACTGCCTAATGGCTTTAGGCTTGATAGTGAGCAAGCATGTTTATTAGACCCCGAAGATGCAGACGTTTTAGGGTTACCGCCTTTTTTTAATAACGACTTTGACGTTGATATTCAAGGTAGAACAACTAAAAGTAGCTTTTCGCTGCAGTTGTTTGCAAAATTTGAGAAGCAAAAATATCCAGTAAAAAGAAAAGGACCTATACTTTTTTTTAGTGAGCAGACTCAGTATTTAATGACGCCTGAGCAGCTTAATGCAGTTATAGCCGTAGAAGAACATTCGTCGCTTACGCCTGATGAACACACTGAGCTAAATAATGTGTTGGCAGTTGCTAAGTTACAGCAAGCAGCTAAAGATGGATTGGTACTTGATTTAAAACATTTTGATAAATTTGATTTAGTACAACCAGAACAAATTACAGTAACAGCAAATCAACAGCTTGATGGTAGCCTAGAGCTTAGCCCTAGCTTTGGTGATGGAACATCATCTGAAGACTTACAAAATCGCTTAGCTCAGTTACAGGGCGATGGGCAAGTAATGCGAATAAAAGACCGCATTGTTTTACTTACTGACGATAAAAAGCAAGCTGTTAAAGAAGTACTGCAAAATAGAACCATTCCTGCACACAAAGTCGCAGAATTTATTAAAACCCCTTCAGCTTTTTTAGATGCGTCTATTCTTAACCTCGATCTTGGATTTTCTCTGAGAGTTGCTGGTATTGGCAAAATGGTACACATTCCTTTTGGTCAAGACAGCGATGGCAGTAATGGCTGGTTTTCGACAAATACAGAAAGTGAGCCACCAGAGCGCTTAGTTAAGTTGCTTGAATGCGAGGAAGATGTTGTATCGTTTGAGCAAAGTTACCAGCAAGCTAAAGGGCAAAATGCAGATAGTGTTGTTGTTGATGATGAGTTAATTGACATACGCGATGAGCAGCGAGTTAGTGAAACACTCGCAGAGGTAAGAGAAAATTTAGCAAACCCTTCTGATGACTCAGATACACCTGAAGTTGAAGATACTCAGGTTCGTAAAGAGCAAGTTTCTTTGTTACTAAAAGATGCGGAAGAACATAATCAAGACATTGTAAATAAAGTTGCGCAGTTAGACCGATCTATTAGTTTTGACAGAACTAATTTAGCGCGAACACCTTTCCCTCATCAAGAGTCTGGCATTAGCTGGATGATGTCGTTACTTAAGTCAGCGCAATTAGATAACCATGATGATATGTATAGAGTACAGGGGGCTTTACTAGCCGATGATATGGGGCTTGGTAAAACCTATATGACGTTAGTTATGCTGGCTGAGTACTTGTCAATGCAGCAGCAAAGCAATAAATCCGAAAAGCCTATATTAATAGTCGCTCCACTTAGTTTACTGGAAAATTGGGAGCAAGAGGTTGAAGCTACATTTAAAAATTCCCCATTTAGAGATATTAAAGTCCTGCAGTCATCAAGGGATTTAAAAGAGTTTAAAGTTCAAGGGGCTGAACGAGAGTCTATGCAGCTTGCGACGGTAATGAATGATTCGCATGCTGATCATAAATCTATTCGTTACGCTTTGCATGTGGGGGCTGATGCAGCAACAAAGCGTTTAGATATGGATAGACGTGTTGTTATTACGACTTATCAAACATTACGGGATTACCAATTTTCTTTATGTGTTATTGACTGGGGAATTGTAATATTTGATGAAGCTCAAAATATTAAAAACCCAAATACTCAAGCAACGCGTGCAGCTAAAGCACTAAAAGCTGATTTTAAATTACTAGCTACAGGTACCCCTGTCGAAAATAGTTTAAGCGAGTTTTGGTGTTTAATGGATACAGCGCAACCAGGACTATTAGGCGATTGGGGCTATTTTAGAGAGCGCTGGATTAAGCCAATAAGTAGTGCTAATGAGGAAGAAAAAGTAGAGGTGCGTTTAGAAGTTGGTAACGATTTACGTAATGCTGCTGGGCAGTTTATGTTACGCCGAACCAAGGAAGACGAGCTTACCGGAATGCCTACTAAAACAATAAAAACAGGTATTCATAAAGACTTGGCTGACAATATGGCATTTGCTCCAGAGTTAGCTCGTAATATGACCGGAGGTCAGTTGCTTAGCTACAACCAAATTGTTGAAGATTACAGAAAGGAGAAAGCAAAAGAGCAGGGCGGCGGCCATGCTTTAACAGTATTACAGCAATTAAGGGCTGTTAGTTTGCATCCAAGGCTTGATGAGGTTTTTAAACAGCCACCTAATAATGCCAAAGAGGCACAGCGTAATTTACAAGAGTCTGAAAAGTTACGCATGTTGTTAGATATATTGTCAGATATAAAAAACAAACAAGAGAAGGTAATTATTTTTGCGACAACTAAAAAGCTCCAGGCTGTTCTTAAAATATGCTTAGACAAAATTTATGAACTAAACATTCATGTTATTAACGGAGACAGCAAAGCGATTGCTACAAAAAAAGATCAGCTGTCTCGTAAAGGGATGATCACTGACTTTGAAGCAGAAGAAGGCTTTAACGTTATAATTATGTCGCCTGTAGCGGCAGGCGTTGGCTTAACGGTTGTTGGTGCAAACCATGTAGTTCATTTAGAGCGCCACTGGAATCCTGCAAAAGAAGCGCAAGCTACAGACCGTGTTTATCGTATTGGTCAAAAAAAGCCTGTGTTTATTCACTTACCCTGCCTTTTACACCCAGAATATGATTCTTTTGATGTGAACCTAGACAAACTACTCGCAAAGAAAACCATGCTAAGGGATGCGGTAGTAACGCCTGAAGTTGTTAGTGAGCATGAGCTAATGTCGTCAATGGGGTTATGAGGTTAAATCCATGGAATTTCAAGTCTGTGCTTCAAACGCACTCAATAAATACCTAAAAGCCGATTTTCCTCGCTTGCCACATGAGCCAGGTAAACAAGCAGGGGTAAATACCCTTATTAGCGATAGTAATGTTTTTAACTGGCAATTGCAGATAATTGATAACAGCTATAAATCACGTGAAAAAACAATCATTGTTTGTGAAGCGAATAGCCGTTTTACGTTTTTTATACCGGTTAATTTAAAGCTGTCGCAAGAGGAGTTAACTCAGCGCTTAGCACATGAATGGCAATTAATATTAGCTCAAACACTTGAGGTGTATCTGCTAATACCACGCAGCGATATTGCCGTACTGTTAAGTGAACTAGCTAAAATAGAATTTACTCCGCACTGGGTTAAAAATACCGATTTAAGTATAAGCGGCCACATTAGCGACGCCGCAATTTGGGTTACCCAAACACTAAAGGACGAGCGACTCTATGACTTACCTAAAGAGCTTGCCATTGAATTAGCCGTTCACTTAAACACACAGCCTAAACGTATTACTAATAAAGCAACTGGTCGTAAAGAGAGGTTTATACCGATAGAGCGTTTATTACATTATTGCCAATCGCTTATCACTGCACAGCAACGAGGTGCTAAACCGCCAAACGATATAATTGATAACAGTAATATCATTAATTTTAGTGATTACAAAAAAAGCTAAAACAAAATAAACTAAGTTTTCGCAAGCTTGTGAAATTATATTTTTATAACTTTTTGTATAGCATTACAAAAAATAAAGCTGTACTAACAAACACCTAATTGTTAGTTAAATATTTAAGGAAGAAAATGACCCTATCATTACAAAACTTCAATAGAGCCCTATCTGAAGCTGAGCAACTATTAGCATGCTTTGAAACGCTAAATAACCACCCAGAATTATGCTCATATGATGTTTTAAAAAAAGCGAGCTTAATAATGACGCTAACAGCGTGGGAAACCTATGTTGAAGATGTGGTAACTGAAATTTTTGATGCCAAGTTTAGCTTAATTAAAGGCTCTCAATTTGGCCACTTTGCAGAAAAACAATTACATGAGCGTTTAAAGTTTTTTCATAATCCAAATTCAAATAAAACTAAAAAGCTTTTTGAAGAGTTTTTTGGTGTAGATATTACAGAGCAGTGGATATGGCCAAACGTGTTACCAAAAGATGCCAGAGAGCAGCTGAATAAATGGATTTCTAAACGGGGGGAGGCCGTACACCGTGCACAGCTTGATACTACTCAACCACAAATAATTAAAAAAGATGAGCTTGAAAAGTGTTTGCGTTTTTTTAAAGCGCTTGCACAAGCAACAGACAAAGCATTAGCAGTAATTTAAAGGAATAAGTAATGAGTTTACAGACAAGAATAAAAAATTGTTCTGATATCTTTTAAAGTTATGTGCCTGATATTCATTTTTCAAGCTTGTGAGAATCAACGCAGCAATTAATTTCATTCTTGCTGGTTTTTAAGTGCCTATTTTTATTGAATTAAATGTTAAATATTTACCGGAAGTCTAGTAGCTTCAAGAATACCCCAAATGGGTTAAGGGAAATGCTAGGCTACAAAAATTATCTTTTTATGCTACATGGATTAGTATGGATTTCAAAAAACAAATAACACTTGCTGTGAAAGCAGGCGCACCGATTGTACAGATTATAAGCCATGATACTCTGCGAATAAGGGCAACGATTAACTCAATTGCAGATACTTTGAGTCTAGAAACTTTCATTTGGGATAGCTGTAAAGGTTTAAGAAAAGGGATTAGTCAACAAGAACTAATGGAAGATGTAGATACTCCCTCCGAAGTACTTGAGTGGGTAATTGGTGATAATCAAGATGACTTACCCACTCCAGTTAACTGTATTTTACTCCTTGAGGACTTTCATCCACACATAGGCACATTCGATCATAAAAATATTTCGCGTTTACGAAGTTTTGCTGTAGCAGTTGCTGGTCGACGAATAGATAAAGTGACTATAATCATGTCACAACCCGTTTTTGATTTACCTACTGAGTTGGTAAAAGATACCCAAGTTTTTGAAATGCCTTTGCCTAATCTATCAGAACTAAAAAAGCTCGCAGAACAAGCTAAACAAAAGTTTGAGTTAGATGAGCGAGATTGCTCTTTCAGTACTGAGTTTCTTAATTCAGCATTGGGGTTATCTACAAGTGAAGCGCAGTTAGCATTTGCGAAAATTGCTTGTGAGAAGGAGCGATTAAATGAACTTGATATTTCAAGCATTGTTCGAGAAAAAGAACAAGTCATAAGAAAGCAAGGCCACTTAGAGTATTTTCATCCAAGTGCTACGTTGGATGATATTGGTGGTCTGGACAGCCTAAAAAAATGGCTTAAACGAAGAAAGCTTGCCTTTGGTGAAAGCGCAAAAGAGTTTGGTTTAGAGGAGCCAAGAGGCTTACTTTTATTAGGTTTGCCTGGTACAGGTAAAAGCTTAGCAGCTAAAGCAATAGCGAATGCCTGGCAATTACCTTTACTACGATTAGACATTGGCAAAATATTTGGCGGTATCGTAGGTCAATCAGAATCGAATATGCGTGAAGCATTGCAGTTAGCAGAGACATTATCTCCCAGTATTCTATGGATAGATGAAATTGAAAAAGGGTTATCAGGTATTCAAAGTTCAGGTTCATCAGATGGAGGCACTACAGCGCGAGTACTTGGTAGCTTCTTGACTTGGATGCAAGAAAAGAAAAAGCCTGTATTTGTTGTTGCGACAGCTAACAATATTGCGCAGTTGCCCCCAGAGTTACTTAGAAAAGGACGTGTTGATGAAATTTTCTTTGTTGATCTACCTACTGAGCAAGAGCGGGAAGATATCCTTAATGTTCATTTAAAAAAACGAAGCAGAGAAGATAATTTAAGTGCAGTGGAAATAAAAGAAGTGGCTCAACTAACACTCGGCTTTACTGGGGCTGAGTTAGAAGAAGTGATTAAAGAGGCTTTGTTTATGGCCTTTGACGATGGCATTGATATTAACTTTGAACATATTAAATCAGCAATTGCAGTAACTACACCTATATCAATGACTATGCACGAATTGATCGATAAAACACGTTCATGGGTCAAAGGGCGAGCAGTACGAGCAAGCTCACAAAAACCAGAAGTAATCACTGATAAATTAAAATCAATGACACGCTTAAAATCTGAAATAGAAAATCCTTTCGAGTAATCTACTATGAATCCATTTTATCTATCACTTTGCGGTGATGAGTCTGAGTCGGCAAAATTACAGGATAACGTGAGTGATGGTCTAACCCCTTTTCGCAATTATTTATCTAACAGTATTACTGCGTTTAAAGATAAAGAAGTTACATGTGAATGGGAAGCTCTTGCCCAACAGCAATTTAATATCAAACCAAAGCAAAATATATATCAAATAGTACCTCTTACTCGTATTCGTTTAATCAACCCAGATAAAGATTGGTATAGATTAAACAACGCTGACTTGGATGATGACTTTGAGGTCGACCTTGATGAGCCCGTAACAGTCGGTAAAGGTAAAAAAAGTCGAAAAATTAAAGTAACTGATTCCAGAGTGCATAATGATTTTTATGAAATTAAAATAGAATATAGTGAAGTTATTACTTCTATGGTTTGGCTAGGCTATACCATTACATTAGTACCCTTGAGCCTTACTGTTATAAACACAGATGTAGTGATAGTGGATGAAAAAAGTTACAGTATCGATACTTGTAATGATTTAGTTATTGATCTGTTTGGGCAATTAAATGAAAAAAAGGGTACAGCCAAACTCAATAATTTAACCGTAAAGTTTGAGACCATAAAAACTTTTTCGGATTCCAAATTGGCAACTCATGTAAAAAAGGACGTTGCTAACTGGTTAGTGCTTTCAACGAAGAAGCCTAATTATGATTGCGCTAAAATTGAAGATATCACCGCACGTGAACTTAAGAATTTAACGGTTGAGAGCTTATTTGATAGTAATGGGAAACCATTAAAACAAAGTGATTGGGAGTTCTCTCTAAACAATAACAATGTCACTATTACCGCTCAACATAGCAATGTAACAAAATTAAGCCACTGCAGTTTAGGTACTCATCCAGAGCTTGAATTTGATATTAAGGAAGAAAATAAACAAGAGCAGTGGATACAATTAATTGAACCTAAAAATAACGATGATAGCGGCCTATCTGCACTCGATTATTTTTTTAGTGAGAACGCGATTATTTTGGAATCTAACCAGAATAATAACCGCGAGTCATTTCACGTAATAAAAAGTAATAGTGAAGAGAAACAGTTATTACTGGCTAAATCAAAACAAACTAAACAGCAAAGCGTTTTACCTATATATAAAACTATAAAGGCCAAAGCTGATATTTCTCAATTGCGCAAGCAACAAGATGCTATAGCAGCTTTAGCGTCTGCTCCTCACTCAGGACAGCATGGGTTACTGAATTTATTTAAATACCAAGCAAGTAAACCTTGGCAGCATTTAAAGTTTGTACCTCTTCAAGAGGGGGAATGGAAAATTCTGACTGATAATAGTTTTAAAGGGTGCTTAGAACAGAGAGAGTTTGTTGAGAAAGCATTGGCTACCCCTGATTTTGCAATTCTTGATGGCCCGCCTGGAACAGGGAAAACAACATCCATTTTAGAACTTATTGTTCAGTTAGTTCGTCAAGGTAAAAAAATACTTTTGACAGCTTCAACTCATGCTGCAATAAATAATGTTCTAGAGCGTATAGACAGTAAACAACTTACTAATGAAGTGTTTGCACTTAGAATAGGTGATGCTCATAACGCTCAAGGACTTGAACACTACCAATTTGATAATTTGATTCAAAGTGAAAATATCAGTAAACAAATATTAGTTGATAGCGCTAATCTCATATGTGGGACCACCATAGGTATAATGAGGTTATTTAACGATAAAGAGGTCAATTTACCTCTTTATGATCCAGCTTTCGATGTGATGATTATAGACGAGTGCAGTAAAACCCCTTTTCAGGAATTTTTGGTCCCTGCTCGCTATGCGGCTAAACATATCTTAGTTGGAGATATCCGCCAACTTTCCCCATTTACTGATAGAGAACAGATAGTTGCAAACCTCGAAAACCTTATATTAAAGCCTGGGAGAAGAGGGCATGCTTCGCAAACGTTAGATAAAAACTTGCAAACAGCATGTTTTTTACTAGAAGCGTTAAGAGCCGGGCAGAAAAGCCATCATGCCTATTCAAATCAATTAATAAAAACGGTTTCACCACAAGAAGCTAAAGCCTTAAAGGGCGAGCTTGCGCAAAGAGTAAAAATAGACGAAGAATATAAACGTATCCTAGTGATAGACTCATCAAATATAGAGGAGTACGCTTCGAGTCCAATTTTACTTTGGGAGTATAACCTATGTTTTATTGCTGATAATTGTTTGCAAAACATTAATGATTCTATACCCGCTGATGGCATTTGGTTATCAGATGACTGGCATTCGAGTGCTCATGCATTTTCACATAAAGCATCATTTAATAACGACCAAAAACTTCATAGTCGTGGCGTTAATATCAACGGAACATCAGAGGTGGCAGCACATTTTAATAAACAATTAAAGGAAAAATCTTGGGCTGAAGAGGTATGTTGGCGACTAGAAAGATTATATTGGTTACGTTTATCACACAACTTTGGTAACAAAACTAAAAACTATAAGGAAACTATAGAGCGCCTCTTACCGAAGAGTATAAATTGTGAAGGGCGAGTTTTTCAGCTGCAACAAGTGGCATTTCCTTCAGTGCTAGAAGCATTATCAGGTAATGGTTTACAAAAACGTAAACAAGATATCTCGCATACGCTTAACTCAGGTTTCACTCCGAGTATTAAAGAGCAACGCCATACAACGCTAAGCTACCAACATCGAATGCATCCAGCTATTTCTAAATTTCCAGGGCAGCAGTTCTATCATGGTGAGTCACTTAAAAATGGTGATAGTGTTGCTGTTGAAAGAGAGTGGGATTACTTGGGGTTTGGGTCACATGCCATTTGGTTAGATATTCCTAAAAATAGTAAATATGCACAAGTAAGTCAAAACAAAAATAAAGCCGAAGTCGATAAGATCCTTAAAGAATTAAAACAGTTCTGTGATTGGGGGGAAGGTCGTGTAAATGATGAAGGGCAGCCTTATAGTATCGCTATTTTGACCTTTTATAAGGGACAAGAAACAGCATTGAGAAAAGAATTACAAAAACTGCCGGGTAACAATAAAAAATATAGTCAATTTGAATATAAAGGGCAGCCTATTAAATTAGCTACTGTTGATTATTTTCAAGGACAAGAAGCTGATTTGGTTTTTTTATCTATGGTGAATAATTATCGAGATGGTTTTTTAGATTCACCTAACCGGCTGAATGTAGCTATTACACGAGCCCGATATCAGCTAGCGATTGTCGGTTGTTATGATTATTTTGCTAATAATAGCCGAACTACGGAGCTTAAAAATCTGGCTAAAGCGCTCTTACCAAGGAAAGTTAAATGAATTCGTCACTGCAAGAACAATTACAGAAAACAAAACCAGACATTACCAAGGATAGATCTAGAACAGGTAATCCTGAAAACATGCGACAACCTTCTAAAAAAGTACGTAGTAATGGTAACGGTCCTTTGTTTACATTAAACCGAAAGGTTAATTTAGTGTGCTTGCCTTTGTTGGGAACGCTAGAGGTTTATGTTAAGCGTCAAGATATTGTTGATGCGCTTGGAAAAGTAGCTGAACTTTCAATTAGGCTGCTTGAGTATTTAAAAAAACTAGCCTTAATCGACTGCAATAAGGAGCTCACAGCTAGGGGAAAGGAGTTTTTAAAAACGGGACTTTTACCTACTCTCGAAAGAGGTTTGTTTCATATTTGGTTTGCAGAAAATGATCAATTATTATTAAAAAGTCCAATTTTAATACAGCGTATTAATGCCTTTGCCACAAAAGACCTTGATCAATATAGATCTTATCGTGGCGATATCAATCAATATTTAACTGAGCAGGTTATTACTACCAACTTAGCGATAGAAAATAATAAATCTATCTCAATTGAGTCGGTTAAAGTTACGATTAAAAGCATTGAAGTGCTTTGCGATATTCATAATAAAGCAAGTGCATCTTTAAATTGGCAGTTAACAGCGCACAGTAAAGCTACTCTTAATGGGAAATTAAATATTGAAGTTCCCAGTAAGGGAAGGGGTAATAAGTCGTCATCTGTTGGAAAAGAATTCTCTTTCAATTTACCAACTAACCACAACCAATATATAGAATTAATGGACAGTATAGGTAAGCAGTTAAATGGCAAGTGGAACAATCAATATCAATATTTCTCTCTTCCTTTTAGTGAAACAATTGATGAGAAAAAAACGCTTAACAGCTTATCGTTAGAAACACTCCCTTTTAAAACAGTTAATTCAACTAGTTTTGGCTCATTTGAGGTGGAAGATCATCAGCCGTTGTCAATTTCACCTATGGATTCAAGTGATGGAGAAAAGTGGTTAGAAGCATGGTGCAAACATTATTACCAGCAAAAGCATAATGCGTTAATACATGCAGAAAAAGCGCAATTGGACTGGCTTTCTCAGCCAGGATTAACCCCACATGATATTACACCTATACAGACTGACAAGATGTTAGCGATATTAGGCACAGAAGGTAAAGCTACTAGCTATTGGCAAGCGGCTGCAGGTTTCGATTTAATGCCACATCTAGCAGCTGATTTTGGCGTTGCTTTAACATTAGATGATGGCGCCGAGTTCGAATTTCCAAAACTTATAAACCATTTAACTAATGCTAGACACATAGAAAATATTATTATCTCAGATCGTTATTTTACATCCGATCATCAACAAGCCTTTTTGACTAGAATCGCCATTAAAGTAGGTGTATCAAAAGGTTTGTTTGTAACACTTAAACAAATGTACAAAAAGAAATTACCTGAAAGTTGGCAGCCTAAATTTATTGATAAATCTCCAGATAATCATGATCGTTACTGGTTGTTTTTTACATCGGCAGGTTTAAAGTGTTGGAAAGTCAGTGCAAGTTTAGACTTTGCTCGCGAGCACAATAGGCAGTGGGTCGTGCATGGCACACCGACTTTTACCCCTTTAGATAAGAGGGATTTACCACAATATCTTCAAGACATCGTTGAAGAATATAACAGGGAATGTGTGTAATGACGACATTAGCACCCAAAAAAATTAAATTCGAAAAAGATTACAGTGAACAAAAGCTTAGCAGTAAATTTGTATCTAAAAATGCTAATACTGAATCGGCTTATGATTGTGATGTTGTTACTGTATTTAACAAAGCTAAATTGATACAGCAGATAGAAGAAACCAAACATACTTTAATTATTTCTGTAGATATTCTGTTTGATAGTGAAACTATCAAAACAATACAGTTACTAGTTGATAACCAACCGTCCATACGGGTTTACTTATGCTTAGGTGATGATGTACAAAACAAAACAGCGATAGATCGGCTTAAATCACGTTGTTTAGTTCGCACTGGTGTTGCTCAGGCTGGTGCGATATTTTTAAGTGATCATCAGTACTTTAATAAACGCGGTGTTGTTATTACGGAGTTAGATGAAAGTGGCTATTGTTTGGATCTTACACTAGATCAAATTGATGATAGTTACCGAAGCTTCTGTAAACACTTTTGGGATAATACACAGTACGAATATATAGGGGAATCAAGGCGTCAGGCACAACCAACAGATGTTAGGATTATCTTAAATGATGAATATCAATTAGATGGTTATTTTAATAGGAAATCATTTAAAACAACAATAGCAACAGTTAACGCATCAGCTTTAGCAAATAAAATTGAGATAACAGATGACGCTATGCTGATTTCAAATCGGCAACTTGCCGAGCTAAATAGTATCGCAAAAGAAAATTCAGTAAATATAGTTTTAACTGACTTTAACTATCCTAATATTGTTTATGAAGCTAAAGATGATGAAAGAAGTGAAGAGGTGGTTTGGTTACTCCCGAAGGGGTTTTCTGCAGGTAAAGTAAATTGGGCTATTCAGCTTGATGAAGCTCAAAAAAATAATGTAACTGCATCTATTAATAAGGTTACTGAGCAGGCTTGTTGGGTACTGGCGTTAAAACCAAATGTATCTGAGCTTGTTAATGTTAAATTTGTGTCTGCTAATAATACAAATGAAGAATTAATGACCATAGAGCAACGCAAAACTATTACTTTGGAAGAGCACTATTGCCAATCAATCGAAGAATTTTTGAATGAAACTCCAGAAGCTTTGTTTTCGAAACAAACAAATTGGTCTGATAAATTTGCTGCGCAACATGTTTCATTCACTGGAATAATTCATCCTCCTTATTGCCCAAAAAACGCAACCGCTGATGAATTGGTAAATAAGTGGGAGAAAGTAAATAACTTGTGGCAGCAATCACTCTCCGTAGCGGAAAGCACGCTAAATAACTCAAGTAAACAACTTACTGAAAGTAGGACTCGCTCGTTTGCAAGTTTATTGAGTCAATTTATTCTGGGACAAAATCAGACACATAGAAAATTGATTGGAAGAATAGATGCGCTCAAAAAGTTTAACCTTTTACACTCAACACCTGCTGAGAGAAAAAAGGCAGAAGATGATTTTTCTCAAATTGTATTAGAAGTAAATCAGAATAAAACGCAAATATCTCAGCAGATCAATTTGGCTGAAAAAGAACATATTTGGGATAAAAAAATTAAGCAATTATCAGCGGATAAAGAGCAAGCTAAGAACGATGTGAGTAAAGCGAAAGAACTTATTAAAAATAAGCGACCAAAACTAGAAACGTTACTTAAAGAAATAGAAAGCAAGTACCGTGAGGAAGTTAAAACTTACAGAAGTGAGAAAACAGAAGGCGATACAGCGACATTACCAAAGGAGGCAGAAGAGTTAAACAGCACCAAACAATTCTTTGCAAAGAAAGAAAATCGAAAGAAACACGCTAAATTATATCAAGTCTACAACCATTTAGTTACTGAACATAGCAAAGCCCATAAAGAGCTGTTAGATATTGAGAGCAATACTGATAATCATGAAAAGAGTTTAGCAACCATCAATGATGAGCTTGACCGGCATGAACGCAGCAAACCAAAAGCAGAAAGCTTAGATGAGTCGTTAGATCAACAACTCGGACTTAAAAGTAAAAAACAGTTAAAAATTATTTGGCCTTCAGAATCTTTACCAGATGATGATTTTTCATTAATGCAAGATAAAGGTAAACGGTATCTAGTGATTGAATCATTAGATAAATATGAGATTGCGAATAAAGAGGCGTCTCGATTAAAAGCAATAGTTTGTACCTTTAAAAATGGTGATATTTATGCCTGAACAGCAAATTATTATAACGATTGATGAGCAAGGCCAAGTCAATGCCAAAACAGAAGGGTTTCAAGGTGATTCTTGTATAACTGCTGTTGTTGAGCTTCTTGGTGAGCAGATTAACATTAAAAATTTAAAAAAGTCTGATGAATACTATCAATCACAAACTGTAAAAGCAGTTAATATTGTCGAAAATAAGCGAGGCGGTTAATGAGTGCTGTTATTAAAACTACCACGCCTTTTGTACTAGAGACTGCCCTTTTTCAGGCGCTTATTAAGTTAGGATATGAACCAAAATATATAACTGTAAAAAATATACGTGACTTTCAGGGAAATAATAGTGTTAAGTGTGGTGACATAGTCACTAATAGGGTTGATTACAATGGACATCAGCACTTTAGAAAGCAAGGTGAGCTTTGGGTATTAAGGCATGATGCAGATCAATATAATGCACGAGTACTAGGTTTAAAGCATTATAAAAAAGTCGCTGACTTCTTATCGGAGCTAGAGCAAGAGTATTTGTGTGAGTATGAGCGTCATTTAGCAGAACTCGCCGAGATAGAAAGAAAAGAAATTGAAGAGCAAAGAAAGGCGAGGGTGGAAGCGACTCGACAACAAGCAATAGCAAAAGCTCAAGCTCAAGGTTATACCGTAAAAGAAAAGCACATTAATGGCAAAATTCAGCTTGTTTGTATTAGGCATATTTAATTTATGACTAATATAGGTGAAGGTAATTCTTTTTTTAATCTAGCTCATATCGAAGAACATACTCATATATATGGTCCAGGTTCTCGTTTTACAATTTGGCTACAAGGATGTAGCTTGGGTTGCAAAGGCTGTTGGAATACTCAAATGTGGCCGCATAGAGAGAGAACCCTTATACACAGAGAAAAACTTTATCAGCAAATTTTGGATACACCCGAAATTAGTGGTATTACCTTTTTAGGAGGTGAACCGCTTGAGCAAGCAGATAATACGCTTTGGCTAATCAAAATGATAAAAGACAATACTAGTTTGACTAATGTTGTTTATACAGGCTTTGAACAAAGAGAACTCGAGCTCAAAGGTTATTGGTCAGCTTTATATGAAAATAGTGACCTAATTATATCGGGGCGCTATCAGCAATCATTACGAAACACATATTTAAGACTTCGAGGTTCAACAAATCAAAAGCTTATATATCCGCATGGCTCTAGACTTATAGAAGAAAGTGATGAAGGTAATGAAATTGAAATAGTAATTGATAGTTTAGGCTCAATTACAACTCTTGGTTATCCAGATTAAATATCAATAGTCTTCCAGAATTGTATATGTAATTAGGTTAGCTTGGAACTAACATAACGAAACTGGATCATTGCGTATAATAACTATTTTTTAGTTGGTACGACTAAGTGGACTCGAATCGCTGACCTTTGGAGCGAGCTTGCAAGAGTAGGGTGTGCTTTTTCTTTAGATTTTTTATTTTGAATTGGTACGACTGAGTGGATTCGAACCACCGACCCCTACCATGTCAAGACGTTAGTTTAACTGATTCTATAAATAATCATCTCCAGTAAATATAATGAATCACATATTATTACAATGACTTAGATAAAATTTAGTTAACATTCAAATCTGTTTTTGAGTGTTTTACGAGCATTTAAAGCTTGATCTGGGCACTATTTAGGCACATTATAGAAATGTCAAAAATGACTACTTATTGTTCTGGTGCTGAATATGATTGATGAGAATGTTGAAGGCAAATTAAAAAAGATCGATGAATTATTAGACAGGTCTACATTTGAGTATATTGTCGCAGAAAATATTACCCTTGAAAAAACCATAGATAATTTAATCAGTAATATAAATTTATTTTCGTTTTTAAAACCAAGTTCAAACGACAGCTTTGATACAATTACTACTTGGAAACTTGATGCTTATCAAGCCCCGATAATTGGATATAAAACTGATAATGAAAAGTTAAAACTAGTCTCTGGCTTATTTACATTTCATAAAGTTTGTCGACTTCAAGATCAGTCAAATCAACTTGTCCCATGTTTGATCCTTCCTAATCGTCCGACACCCGATCTTAGACGTTTAATTTTTCTTAATGATATTGTTCGGCTACTTTTCAAGCAGTACTTTAATGCATCCGGCCCTTTAATATCAGAGTTACTTATTGGCTTATTCAAAGGTGAACAATCAGTAATTGATTCAACAGAATGGCGTACCTTATTTCCAGCTATTAAAACAAAAACAGAATTATGTAAATGGCTTAAAATTAGTACAAAAGTGATTAAATTATGACGGGTACGCTAAAAGTTAAGCTTCTTGAGCATATTGAGTTGTATTGTAAAGGGGTAAACTTGGAAATCAGTATCGAGGATATAAAATCTGACTTTGATGATTTTACTTCTCGCATAAGTGCCCCTGAAGATTTGAGTGGTTTATCACAAGTTTTTTTATTATTAAAAAGGATGAATGATGCGTCACAGAAGCTATGGGAGTTTACTAAAAGTGAGCTATGTCTTCCTGAGTATATTTATTATGCCTTTAATGAGTATGGAGTTGAGCTAGATGCAAGCTCAAGAGAGAGTTTTAATCGCAGCACATATAAAAATGGTTGGTGCAATGAGATACCATTCTATGTATTACTTATTAAATCATATGAGTATAAGCAAGATTCAAAATCATTAAATCTTCTTGCTAATTTTATTGGTAATTATTTTAAAACAATACATACACTCATCGATCCTGAATTAGCTACAAGCTCATCAACAAGAGAAGCTGAGGTTTGTAATAAGTTTCGCTTATTAATGAAAAAGTCCAATATAGCCTTCGAACCAGATAAAGATAAAATATTAACAAACTACCTTGATTCAGCTTCGTCAATCGCGAGTAAGTTAGAGTCAATTATTAATAATGATATATATACTAATAATGTAACGGATAGAGGTTATTTAAATACTTTAATTCATTTTTATAAGAATGACTGGCAACCAGCTCGGCTGTATAAAAGAGGAGGCCGTTACAGAGGCTCCATCGCTAAATGGTATAAAAAACCTAATACTTTACCTATTACTGGGGCTGTTGATAATTTGTCAGTTTTAATACCATCTTTAAACTTTTTATCAGATACAGAGGGACTTAACCCTGAAGATTCTGAGGTTCAGATGCCTTTTGTAATTGATAACAATGAAAGCAATACTGAAAGAGATAAAACCGATCATCAAAGCATTGAAATGATTTTTAGTCCCGCCTCTAAGAAGAAAAAACAAATAGATATAACTCGCAATGTGCACCGAGCTCATAATATTGCTTACCAAGATACGCGATTATTAAAGGCGCCAGAACTGGGCTTATTATTTGATACATTAAATAAGTATGGCCGTTCCGATAAAAATATTGAGCTAGCAATATTGGGATGGCTGATGTTTTTATTGGGTAAGACGTTACATGAGATAGAAAACTTACAGATATTTAATAAAATAGATGACAAAACACGAGGTTTGTTTCTAGATGGAAATGGTCGAGGCTGGTGGTATTTCCCTATAACTCAAACCGCTAAACCAACGATTAAAAAAGTTGGTCTTATTAAAACAGCGAATGGTGTATTTACTGCTTGTCCTACATTTTTAACAGATTTAATAATTAAATATTTAAAGGGCAGAAAAGAAGGTTTACTTATTAACGTAGACAATTTTGCAGCACTTGAAAGCAGTTTAGCCAAAAAATTAAAAAAGGTATCAGATAGAGCTTATAGCGGAAGACTAAGTATCAATAGCATTAGTAATTTTATTGGGAATTATATTAATGCAACAGGTGTGATAGACCCTATTTATATAGACTTTAGTTACGATGTAAAAATGTATTCTACTCGAGTATCTAGAAGCTATAGCAATATTGATGATGTTACGCGGTGTGAAAGGCTATTTGAGTTTTGGCAAGAAGTTGAGTCTGATTACTATGATTATTGTAAAGAAAAATTCCCTATAAAACTTTTTGAATTAGTGTGTTTTGATAAGCGTAATTGTATGCTTGGTTCTAAATTTACACCAGAGAATATGACAGTTAAGAGCCTCATAGCAGCTTTGGTATTAGAAGTTAAAAACACTAAGTTAAACTCTTTAAAACAACTTGATGCAATCTTAAAATACCATAACGCGTTTACAGTCTATACGGCATGGATGTTAATGTTTGGAACGGGTTATCGGGCTGTTTGGAACCCGTTACCAACTTTTTCTCTGTATTTTCCAACGCTAAACCTCATGGGGATAAGTGATAAAGATGATAGTGATTTTACGCATTCTAGATTAGTTTGTTTACCGTCTATTTTAAATGCGCAAATCACAGCTTATCAAGAGCACCTTAGTTGTTTGAGAGGGTTAATAAGAGTATTAAAGCCCAAGTTATGCCAGTCAATAGATGACTTTTTAAATGCCGCCTCTAAAAGCTTAAATCTCGATTACAAAGAATCTTGTCAGTGGTTTAAGCTAATTAGAAATTCACGTATAAATCATGGACCTTTATTCATATTTCAAAGACAAAGAGCAGGAATTGTTACTAAAGGTATTTCTCCTACAGAGTTAGTTCTCAGGTTACCTAAGGAACATAAAATACCTGCAAATGCAGGAAGGCATTGGCTTAAAAGTAATTTGCTTTTTAACAACGTCAATTCAGAGCTAATAAACTTTCAAATGGGCCATTGGCAGTCTGGTGAGGTTCCTTTAGCTAATTATTCGACACTAAATTACATAGATTCTGTAAATGAATTATTACCTATTCTAGATAAGTTATTTAAGGGGGTAGGGTGGCAAACTCTAAAGTCCGATCTTATTTAAATGAACTGAAGAAGCAAGGTAAGTTCCATCAATGTTTTCAACAGATTGTAAATGCTTATAGAAACGGCTCAGATAATGATTTTGGAATTAGATTTAGCGATGATGATTTTTTAAACGAATATAAAAAGCTATGCATGCTAATGCTTAGGTATTTTAAAAAATCCGATGAGAATGTTCTTTCTAGTGAAATGAACATTTTAAAGTCACGGTTAAAAGAAGACTTAACGATTAAACACCTTCAGCTCATGCTTATTGATGCTATATTAAATTATGGATTAAAGCATTATGGTATTGAATCTTCAAAAGTCCCTCAAATCGTCGTACTAAAACGCGATAAACCTATGTTATCACCAGTAGAATTAATAAAACTACCGATAGCACTCCAAATTAAGTCAATATTAAGTAAAGAGCTACAAACACCAACTGCTAATTTATCAAAAGAAGCTAGTTATGGTCGGTTGGTTTTATTTTTATATATGACAACAGGTGTTCAGTTTGACGAGCTTATTACAATCATAAATGCCCCGGATGCTTTAATGTATTTAGGTGGTCAAGTATTTTGGTTTGGGAAAAGCGAAAAAGAGGAACGACGATACGTACTATGTGATGCTGTTGTCCTTTTATTATTACATCATAAAAACTTCATTAAGCCGTCTGAGAAAATACGAGTAAATAAAAATAGATTAAGTGAATTTATAATAACGTTTTTAACAGAAGTTAGTGGTACAAACTGGCAAAGCTTGTCACTTTTAAAATTACGAACACTTAGAAAAATAGATACTATAATCAACCTCAGCCCTATCGACTATCAGATGTATTTACGGTCTAGTACCTGTACCGAGCTACCTCAAACAGCTTTTTTAAGGTTAATAAGTAATAAGGCATTAGTTGCAGACGAAATAGCAAAACAACCTAAGAAATTTAATGAGCTTAATAAGCTATTGTCATTTGATAGTGACAGCTTTGATTATATTGAGCCTAAATTAATAAAAGCCAAGTTAGAGTATACCTATAAAAACTTGAGGGAACTGAATGGCCAAAGAGCTTCAAGGGCACAGTGCATTAAATTTGTTGAACAAGAATTGAAAAATGATAAAAATAGTGTTTATTTCAATATTTTGTGTGGTTGGCTTTATTACCTTTTGAAAGAGGGAGGGGTAACTAAAAAGAAGTTAAAAGTAGACACAGTAATTGATTATGTGAAAAGTATCAGTGAACCTTTTTTAAATGTTTTTACTCGAACTGATCTAGCAGTAATATCAGCGTCAGATTGGGCAATAAAGTTAAATGATACGAGTGAATATTTTAATTCTGCCCAACGTAAAAAGTATTTATATTATTTCTCTGTGTTTTTAATAGAGTCTGAAATTGTCAAAGACTTGTGTATTGACGATATTGATATAGCTCCTGTCCAAAGTAAAGTTGATGCTAATTTAGTTTCAGCTAGTCATGTAAGCGCAATTCTTGAATATTTAAGTGACAGCCTCAATAACAGTCCGGTTGAGTTATATGCATATTTATTAATGTGTTTTTGTTTTTATAGTGGCTTGCGCCGTAATGAAGCCGCTAAGCTGTACTTTGGTGATATTCAGGTTTCACCTATAAAGCCAAATGAAGGCGAATATGATTGGGTTCTACTATCAATCAGACCAAATAAAATAAGGGGTTTAAAAACACCTTCAGCTAGAAGAGAACTACCCCTAGATGCGTTATGGCCAAAAGAGCATTTAACCAAGCTAAGAAGCTTTTATGACGTTCAAAAAAACACTGAAAATAAGCCATCAAATTCATTGTTATTTAACTGCTCTATTAGCGTAAATAAAGCATACGAGCTATTAACGCAATTACTGCATTACTATACTAAGGATCATACTCTAAGAATTCATCACCTAAGACATAGCTTTGCTAATTGGACTTGGTACAGATTAAATTCAAACTTGGTATTAACGGGAAGGCAGTATTTATCTATATTTGAAAATGACTTATTTGATCAAAGTTTTATTACTCACTTTAACAAAAGATTAAAAGTTAAAGACAATACTCGCTCAAAAATGTTTTTTTTGTCTCATTTACTTGGTCATAAAGTCACTGTGTCGACACTAAATAGCTATTTACACTTAAAGGACATACAGCATTGCGCTCAAATGAATCAGACATATACAGTATCTAAGTATTTTTTATCTGAATGTATAGGGAGAGCTAATTTTAAGGAGTTTATGCTAGGTGAAAGTTTAATTGAAAGAATTGAATTTTATAGTAAAAAACAAGAGCAAGACTATTCGATCCAATATGCGGGTAAGGTTAGTGATTTAATCACACCATCATTTAAAGGTTTTAAACAAAAGTTTGAAGCTGATGGGCAAATAAGAATGTTAGATTATGCAAATGCTCTTAAATCGCTAGAACTAAACTCAATACACGATACAGCATCGAGTTACTCACTCCCTGTGGAGCAAGTTCAAAAATTACATGATAATGCTCTGAGTGTAAGCAGAGAATATCCTAGGAAAGGTAAAAAGCTGCCCTTAATTCCTAACTTCCCAAGTTTAGATAATACTAAAGATGACTTAAAAAGAGTTTCTTCACAAAAAGCATTTTATTATTTATGTCAGAAATTTGATACTTTATTAAGTCAGAAAAATGTAACGCTTAGTGAAGCATTTGATGCCCTGCAAATATTAAAATATGCTGCTGCAGGGAAAAATTTCGCTCTTCGTTGTCCTGAAGAGCAAGTAATACGCAACTTTTTGAATTTATGTATAAAATTTAAATTAAAGTCGAGCCACTTCAAATTTCGTTTTCATCAAGTAGATTTACAAAATCAAAATGTTACTCAAGCGAGGTCTTACTGGGAGCAATTAGTTTCTTCATTTGGATTAAGCGATAGTCACATCGAAAGCGCCTCAATTGAGGAGGGCAAGTTTCTAGGTAAACATAATGGCAATGGCTTTTTGGAAGTTGGATTATTAATTACAGTAAAGGGTAGTAAAGGCACATATAAAAAGTCGAGGCGCCACCATAGCTTAATGAGTTTTCTTCATTTGCTGCTTATTATAAGTTATAGGGCCGGCGAAGACCCTTAAAAGCTTCAAATTAAGTTTAGGTATTTTAAAACTTTAACTCATTCTTTTAAGAACTTTATCGCCAACTTTACAAAAATGGTAGTAATCAGGAAGCTCTTGAAATTTAGCATGTATAAAAGCTGATTCAGAAGAGCATCGGTCAGCTTGTTGCACAATATGCTCAATTGCATATCTCGCTTTATAGCCAGATGGCTTGGCAGCTAATAAACTGCTTAATAACTCCAGTAATTGCCTATTCCGACTGCCTAGCTTCGCTAAAGGTTCAGCTAAGATAGCAAAGTTATAACCTTCGTGTGGTCCTGGTATATAGCGATCGTTGGCTTGATGTAGCATGACAAATATTTTACCAATATCATGAAATAAGCCAGCTACTAATGCAGCTTGGCATTCAATGCTGGAATGATTTAAGTGCTTGGCGTTATTAAATGCAATTTCAGCTACCTCTATACTGTGCTCAAACAACCCATGAGTATAAGAATGATGGTGGTTTAGGCTAGCCGGTGCTTGTATGAATTTTTGTAGAGTGCTTTGTTTAGTTAAAATAAAATCAATAAAAGGCTGCAACTCACTGCATGTGACGAAGCTAAGTAGCTTAAAAAATCGTGCTATTAAATGCTCATTTGTATTATTTATCATCGAAGTTAAATTAAGGTACTGCTGTTCGTTACATTGAGAAAGTATAGGCTCTATATCACAAACAACATGATTACCCATTATATCGTGAGTTAACTGAAATTGAGCTAAGCCAGACACTATTTGGCATTTTCTAGCAATATCAGCAGATGTAATAGCGTAAATTACTTGCTTACTTATCAATAGCTCACAATTGGCTGTTGGCAAAGTACCATTAATATGTAAATTTTTTAACCAACCATAGATATAGTTATTCATAAGTAGCCTCTTCTTCAATGTTGGCATTTAGAAGTAGGCGATCAAAAGCACTACCATCTTGTCGAGTATTGTTTGGAACATAACGGCTATAAACTTCAAATAGCATTTTAGTCGTGCTGTGACCCATTTGTTTAGCTATCCATTCAGGATTTTCACCAGCAGAAAGCCATAAAGTTGCACATGTATGCCTCGTTTGATAAGGGCGTCTCCTCTTTAAAGAGAGCTCTTCTAGCGTTGGATACCATACCCTTTTAGTTATATTTCGATGGTCAAGAGGGTTACCTTTTTTATTACAAAAAACATAAGTGTTCTTACCTGTTATTTTGAATTGTGTTTTTAATGCATCAACAACAACTCTAGACAGCTGGATATTTCTATATGATGTGGCTGTTTTAGGTGTCTCAACATTGCCATCAACTAAGGTTTCATGAATAGTAATTTCATTTCGATCAAAGTTAACGTATTCCCACTTGAGGCCATCAATCTCTGCTGTTCGTATCGCAGTAAAAAAGCGAACGGTATAATAATTACGAAAATCACTTCTTACATACTTAAGAAATTGCTGAACTTCCTTGAGTGAAAAAGGTTCTATCTTGGTTTTAACTACTTTTAGTGGTTTTATATTGTTAAAAGGAGTTTGAAAATCATAACGTAATGACGCTTCTTTAAGTATGCCTCTAAGAGGTGTCATAACATGATTGATCCAATCATTACTTAATTGTTTTTTACTACTACGCTTAGGCTCTAATATGCCCGCCCGATATTTAATAATATGAGCACGGCTTATTTCATCAAGATTAAACTTGCCAAATTCAGGAATTAAATAACGCTCAAAGATCATAGACACATTTTTAAAATGACTAATTTTCCAATGAATTTTACTTTCTTCTAGCCACTCATAAGCAAATGCCTCGAAGTTAGGTACATTCTGTAAAATAACATCAGCTTTATTCGTTTCATTGGCTTTTATAGCTTCTATCTGGTCATCAAACAGTTTAAAAGCCTTACAGCGGTTACTATTCGGAAACATATCTCGGTAAACAAAACGATCGAGCATAATTTGAATTTCAATATTCTCTAGAACTTTCTCAAGTTTGATACGATTAGCTTTTGTATCCTTGAGTAAGGTCTGCTCACGACATCGTATGTTTTGATAATAAAAATCAAAAAACAACTTATCGTTTCGGCTTCTTACACTAGCCATAACATACACCTCCACTTGCGAGAGGAATGACAAATTCGCGCTCAGCTTTATACGTGGTGTTGTACATTTCTTCCATTACACTTTCTAAAAGGTAAAGTATTTTTCTTGATCCAAAAGGTCTAATGTAATGCTCACCCTCAAAAAAAACATTGTCTTTCAACTTACGGTTAATGTAATCTGGGCTGAACTTAATAAAGCTTGAAAGTTCTTTAGCAGAAAGCAAAGTAAATTCATTTTTAATCATAAAAGTATCCTCACAAGAAACTAAGCTGATTAAATCATACGCAAAGTATCCTGTAAAGAAACTTTTTAAATAATTGGTTGTATTAAAATGATTGTTTATAACTTAAAGGAATTAATCGCAGCTAAGTCATTGAAAGAGGGACGTAAAATTACGTTAGATGAGGTTGCAAATGCCGCAGGAGTAAATAAAGCTGCTATGTCAAAAATGGCTAATAACAATAATTACTCAACAACTACGCGTACTTTGGATGCATTATGTGCTTACTTCGACTGTAAAATAGAAGAGATAATTACTTACCATAAATAGTAATAGTGTTTTATTTCTGGTGTAAGTATTTTTTGTTTTAAAATGGATTATTTTACGTTTGTTGAAAGTTAAGTTAATCGCTCATTGACTTAAGTTGAAAACTTATTTGCTAAGGATTAGCATGATTGCACATATTACTTTTTATTTAACCCAACGCTTTCACTTTAATGAACTAATTGCTCATTTGGAAGAGTGCTTGACTTCAAGTCGTTTTAACAATTCTTTTAACATAATTCAAAATTATTTAAGGTTTCGTCTTGCTCTCTTACGTTATAATAATTCGCTTAAAGACCATGAAGCTACGGAGATTTTTAATCCAAACTTAAATAAGTTTGGATTAAAATTGTGTTTAAAGTTTGTTGCTCAAATTAAAGATAAAGTTACTTTGCTAAGTTCACTATTTGCAGAAATAGATCAAAAAAAAGTAAGAAGTATTTCGAAGCTATTAAGCAGCCGATCAAGGTTTGATGGTGGTTGTACATCAGTTTCTAGTTCTGAATTCGAATCCCGAATAATTAACTCACATAATCTAGTATATGTTGAAATATATTGGTGTGTTTGCGAATGTTATGAGAAAAGCTGTGATTTTAGAAATTTTTTATTAATACCGTTTAGTGGTGAATTAGAGTTTAAAGGTGACGAGCAGTACGATCAAAGTTACGATACATTATGGCAAACATACTTAGATATTGTTATTAAAGCTTGACGTGGTCAACTAAATTCAGTCACCCTAGTTAAGAAACCATAT